>CXWL01106323.1_pt1 | contig 23082 bp, 20 predicted proteins | sample 590931 | NCBI WGS metagenome assembly CXWL01 (sample SAMEA3498368, study PRJEB10139) | groundwater metagenome | biome: water well; material: biofilm material | place: Germany | collected 2015-04-27
TGCTGGACGCAAACATGGACAAGATGCCAGAGGATGACCCGACCATCAAACATGAACTGATGCCAATCATGGATGAACTGGCCGCCTTGGGCCGGATGCCCATCATCGAAAAGACCATCCAGCTGATGGGCGGCTACGGCATCCGCCCGGTGCTGATTGCGCATTCTATCCCCCAGCTGCGCGCGGTCTATGGGCCGGACCAAACGAAGAACATCATCGCGTGCTGTGGCGCCAGGATCGTCTATGCACCGAACGACAGCGATTACGCAACCGATGTCTCACGCGAGCTGGGTACCTTCACTGTCGACAGCACGTCCCTATCCCGCCCCGCGATGAGCATGCGGGGGGGCAGCGTCTCCAAGTCGAAGGCGGCGCGCGCCTTGCTGAACCCGCAGGAAGTGAAGTTGATGGGTATTAATAACGAGATAGTGTTTGTCGAGCACTGCCCACCCATATTCTGCCGCAAGATCTGGTACTGGCAGCGCCCGGTCTTCCTGCGCCGGTGCATTCATTCAGTGCCCAAGATCACTCCGATCGAGATCAAGATGCCGCCGCCGCCAAATGCGGAGAAGGAGCAGCCAGTCGCGGGCAAGGTGAAGAGGCCACGCGACATTACTCCCCAAGACGTGCCTAGGCTCGGCAAGCTAAAGCTGACCGACTACGCGGCGAACTTCAAGAATGTACAAATGCCCAAAGGAGAGAAGCTGACCAGCGACGATCTAGAAAAAGTCTTGGATTCCTTCATGAAAGAAATCGAATAGCCAGCTTAATAGGAGCAGAACATGAGTATCGAGAACAACGAGAAGCGAAATCTCTCGCTGCCTGACATACCCCCAGATCAGCCGGCGAACGCTGGCTTGACCGCCGGGATGCAAAACCTTCGTAGCGTTCCGCCTCCTGATTGGGGAGAACGACAGCCAGCCGGCACGGGCGACACCGCCCGGGCGGCCGAGGCAGGCGCCCCGGCGTCAAAGGTGCGGAAACCCAAGGGGACAAAGACCAAGGATCAAACGGCCGATGCGGCTGGTAGGATTCAGCAAGCTGACTCCGTTGCCAGACCGCCGCGCAAGACCCGTGCGGCGGGTGAACAGGTCCAACCGGCAAGCGCCGAGGCCCCCAGGCCGACGCGATCGCGCCGCAAGACAGCGTCGAAGGCGGCCTTTACCCATGTACAGGGGCAGTTTGCAGCTGGATCGGCGCCGGCGATCGACGGCAGCAACATCTCGCCGATTACGCCTGAAGGCATGACGTTCCAAAGCGACCCTGATGCGAAGGCGGGGGACCTCTTCAAGTTGCAGCCAGAAAACCTGGCATTCGTCCAGTATCAAATTACAAGCATACTAGGGATGGATGCGGAGAGCGAGCTAAACGCTAGCTACCTTGCCTCGATCGCGCCGAAGTACAGTCCGGCTTTTGAAAAGGTGGCCGATGGCGTCAAGTCGGTGTTTATGCCCTGGGCGACCGCAACGCAGGTGTCGGGTGTCTCCTATCGCCCGAAGATGGCGCAATCGATGGCATACCACGATACTGGCGTTCAGCTTGGGAAGACGGGGATCGGACTAAACAAGAGTAGGGCCCAAGAGCAGGAAGCCAGTGCCGTCCTGGCCGCAGCAGACATCCAGCGAGCGAACCGGGTCATCGGAACGTCGCTCGCGATGCTGAGCGCGCCGATCGGCGACGTGACGCGCGAGCAGGTAGCCGACCTGATTGCAGGCGATCTTGAAGATGTCCGCGTCATCAAGGACGTGCGGGCACGGCAGCTCGCGCTTAACGCCATGATCGAGAGTGGCCACGCCCAGCCGCACTACAAGGAGGCTTTTGAACGGCTTGCCCCGGAGCTGGCAGCTCCGGCGAAGGAAGCGAGTGCCGCCCTGGAGGCAGACCGGATCGTTTTGGACGCGTCAAGCCGATCGGCTCCCCATGCGGACATGCAGACGGACGAGAACACGATTGAGCGCAGCATTGCACCGGAACTCGACAGCCAGCCGGCCAAGGACTCGCAATCGCCACCTTCTGTTGAAAGGGCCGCGCCTGGCGTCACGAAGCCGGCGCATGCGCCGAGCTTCGGCAGGCGCATGTTACGGGCTATGACCGTGTGGCTGCACGGTAAGGCAGAGGAAAAGCATGCGTCGGCGCAAGCACCAGTGCCTGGTGCCAGACCCGTGTCGCTAGATGAGCAAGCAGCGCCGGCGACGCCGGCAGATGGTAAGACGAACCTGGTGCCAGACGCGGTAGCCCAGCGATTTTTAAAGGTCGAGCGGGACTATTACTTCCCGGACAAGACGCTGGCATTTAGCGACCGAGGCAACAAGCTTGCCACTCGTGGCGCGCACCCCGAGGTCGTGCGTTCCCTTATCGAGATCGCCCAAACGCGCGGCTGGGACAGCATCACGATCAAGGGTACCGACGAGTTCCGCCGTAGTGCATGGATGGAAGCGACGCAGGCCGGATTGCAGGTGGCCGGTTACAAGCCTACTGCGCTGGACTTGGCGGAGCTGGCCAGGAAGCCCGCAGCAAATACGGTAGAGAAGGGGAGCCCGAAGGAGCGCGAAGCCGCGGCGACGCAGACGAAACGCGCTCAGCCGTCCAAATCCGGGCCAGCTGCGCAGACGCCGCAGGCGACTGAGCCGGCGCCGAGCCCGGAGCTAGCGGCAAAGGCCCGGGCGTTTGAAAGGGAGAAGCCGGGTTTCGTGATGAAGAAATTTCCTGAGCTGGCGCAGGCATACGGCGTGGTCGATGCGGCAAAGAAGTTTGCGGAAGCGAATCTCCCCCCGGACGTGCGGGACGAGTTCGTTTCGCTGGCCCGGCGTCATGTGATGCAGAAGATACTCGCCGGCGAGCAGATTAGGGGACCGAAGATCTACGCGGCGGTCGCCCAGACAAAAGAGGTCGTCGAACAGACCCAGGGGCCGGCGCAGCCTGCGGTCGACGTGGGGAAAGCTGCGAGGAGCAAGGAGGTCGCGCGGGAACTGTAGGGTGTTGCCAATTGTCAATTTCAGTCTAGCCGCCATCCCACACTTCCGCCGAGTGTGGATTGTTTTTCGTCTAGGCCCTGGCTATCGGCCCGCCGGGGCGCATCCCGCTGCATGCCGCTACCGGACTTGTGTTTTTTGGGTTTATCCGTGGGATCTTTGAGGGGGCGAGGGGGAGAGTGGCCGCGTGAGGGCGTGAGGGCACGCAATGGCCAAGACCCGAGCATGGGTCAATTGCTTCCGGCCTCCTGATGACTTCCAGTGCGGCGGCATGGCTACAAACCGGGCTCAAAGTTGTACAATGCTTAACTTTCGGGTGCGCGCATTGAGGCCGACCCGACCCTTGATCAACATCCCGACACTGGAAGATACCGTGGACCTACAGTCATTACTGGTCGCCGCTGGCGGCATTTTTTGCACCCCGCTTGTGCAGGGCCTGCTGCTGGCTCTGCTTCTGCACGCCACAGTGTTCGTGTCGACCCATGGCCGATTCCGCTACCGGGGCGAACTGTGGCTGCGGATAGCGTCGCATACGGGCGCTGCCTATGTCGGCTGCGCGGTGATCATGGCGATCATGGCTTACGCCGGCTACCACGCCGGCTGGCTCTGGGCGACCTTGCTGAGTCTGTACTTCATGATGAACTACAGCTACCGTTCATCGCGCGGCACCTTGCCGCCGGACGCGGCCGTTTTTTCACTCGCAGATCTCACAGGCATCTGGCTGGCGTCCGGTTTCAGCAATTAACGCTGCTGTCGCTACATGGCCTGCGCGATCGCGCGCGCTCAGGCCGGACTCCGACTCAGCACCCAAAACACCTGGGAGGTGATTTGGCGATGGCCGACGCTATCGCGACCAGCTAGGATTCTGTCAATTAGGGGGCGGAGCCAAGTGGCTAGGCCGCTTCATATTCCCTTTATCCTTTTCAGTTAGATTTTGAAGACTGGCCCCGTCGGGTCTCCCCAATCAAATGCGCAGATATGGCTTCGAAAACTTCAAACCCTTGCAAAGACAATCATTACGTACCCCAGGCTTATCTGAGAAGTTGGGGGAACGATGCGCTGCAGATCTATGTGTATCGCTTGCTTGTTTCCAATCCGAACGTACCGGTATGGAGGGAAATTTATATTAAATCACTGGCCAAGCGGCAACACCTTTATACCCGCCTTGAGGGGGCGAACGAGTCCGACGAGATGGAGCGATGGTTCAACGACGACTTCGAGGTGCCGGCACAGGTCGCCATTTCGAAAGCTCAACGTGATTGTCAACTTTCCCCGGAGGACTGGGCAAATCTAATTCGGTATCTGGCCGCCCAAGATGCAAGAACTCCAGCTCAGCTAATCAAGTCCATCAAACGCTGGAATGATTCCCTGCAGGAGACGCTGGACAATGTTTTGGTCGAGGCGGTATCAGACTTGACGGAGGCTGGAAGAACCGGTCGCAAAGTTCGTGACGTACCGAGCGCGAACCCAACAGGCTTTCCCGCCATGGTCAGTATCGAGCCTGTCCCTGACTCTGACAAAGTTGGCATTCAGGTCAAGGCTATTACCGGTAGGGCATTGTGGCTGTTTAGTCTGAGGCACGTGCTAACAGAAACCGTTCGCGTTCTTTTGACTCATCGTTGGACGATTTTAAGAATGCCGGAGGGAATGACTTTCCTGACCAGCGATAACCCCGTGGTGAAATTAAACTATTCTGGGCCAGGCGAGTACAACCTTGGTGGTGGATGGGGAAGTATAGGGACCGAAATTTTTTTCCCGCTGGGGCCGCATCACGCGATGTATGCGAGGATCGGATCGAAACCGCCGGCCCGCGGCACGCGCCTTGATGTTGCCATTGCGCGAGAATTTCAAAAGTTTACGGTTGAAAATGCTCATCGTTTTGTGTTCGCATCGAGCGCCGACCCACTGGTCCCTGTGCTACGCCCAAGGCACGCAGACGAGCATGCCTACAAGCACGAGGATGCCCAGTGGGCCCAGTGGCACGATGAGCAAAGCCAAGCTGAGCGCAATCTAGGCACCAATTAGACGACGTTGTGGCGTCCGGTTATCGCTGTCGGGCGCTGCTAGGGAAGATGCTTACTTGTACTTCTCGATCGCGTGATCGCGCGCCAGTTCACCATTTGCGAGTCTTCACAACTACCAGGGAATTATGGAGCAGCTGAGGTCAGCGCCTGTGGCAACACCCATACGGTCGACGTGCGCCGGGGTGCTAGTTCGAGCGCTACGGAGCGTCCGAGTTGCATGACCGCTGCCTGCGCGCCGTTCATGACCGCCAGTCCGGCCGAAGGTGGGGCTGGTTCGATGCCTGCGATGCTGGCATACAGCGTCGCCGAGCATCCCGCGGCAAGCCGTGGCCCCGGCGCCCGCAACACGTTCACGGAGCCCCAGAACTTATCGGAGCTGGCGCGCATGTAATCGGTGCGAGCGTGAGGAAAGGGTGGATAGTCGGTACGACCGGCATTGCCGTTACAGGCAAGTTCGAATCGACCACGCATCAGTAAGGTGCGGAGCGCTACAGCGAACGCAACGAGCGGCCACAGAAGGCGATCAACCGCCAGTTTGAGAAAATCTCTAACGCGGGACGGTGCCGTTTTTTGTTTATAGCGGGCTCGTTTAGCTAGAGAATTAGGTGCGAGCCGCTTGTTGCTCTAGTATCGCCCGATCACTCGCGCTGCAGTCATTTGTTCTTCGCAAACTTTCAGCTCAGCTACCGATTCTGGTAATCTCGCCCCTTCCGCAATCGGATCAAGTCAATGCAGAGTGAGCGCTCTGGAGCTGGGCAGGGGAGGGCTGAGCTGGCGCTGTGCGGCAATCCTCCGCGCTTCCCGTCTGCATTGGGGGGGCGTGGCGCGTGCACCCATGAGTCTGGGGTTTTGCGACAGCTCATGCAATGGTTTGAGCGATCTCGTGAGGCGAGAGGTGAGGGTCTCGCGTACCTCGTTCGCTCCACTCGTGGTAACGAGTTATAATCCGAGACATGTTCAAACGCTTTCTCTTCATGCTTGCTGTGGCATTCGTTCTCCAGATAACCGCTGGGGTGGCGAGTGCCTATTGCATGCATGAGACGGGCCAGGCGAGCGAGCATTTTGGACATCACCAGCACGTGCACAAAGATGCTGATGGGGACGACGGCGGATCGACGCCAGCCAAAAAGGCCAGCTCCGATCCAGACTGCGCATCGTGTTCTCATGGGTCGCTGGTCATGTTTTCCTTGTCTTCCGAGATCGCACCGCTTCCGCTTACTGCACACGAGAACCTCGCCCGGCTCCCTTCGCAGCCCACGCCCTACCTCGGGCTACCAGAACGCCCCAATTGGATTCGCGCCGCCTAAGTTCGGCGACGATCCTGCCTTTTTTCCTGATCCAGGTTCCCAATACGTTCACGCGTAGGCTTGTCGACGCCGAATTCTTCCCAATTTCACACTGGAGAATTCAATGCGATCAATATTTTTCCCTATCGGGCTGGCTTTGCTATGCGCCCAGCCCTTGTTGGCGTCCGCGCAGGCGCCAGGTCCGATATCCGCACTACCCACCGGTGCTGCGGCACCATACGTCCCAGAGAAGCTGACGCTGGACACAGCGATCCGTCGCGCGTTTCAGTCGAATCCAGGCTTGCGCGCTGCGAGTCGCGACCTGGAGATTGCAGCCGGCCAGCGTATGCAGGCTGGCGCCATGCCCAACCCGGAGCTTTCCTACCTCTCGGAAGGGGTAAGGAAGGGGGAGCGCACCACCACCGTTCAGATCAATCAGGCAATCGAACTTGGCGGCAAGCGCGGCGCACGGATTGCCCTGGCCGAGCGAGAGCGTGAAATTGCGTCCGCGGATCTGGCCAGTTACCGCAGTTCGCTACGCGCTGACGTGGTCACTGCGTTTTTCGACGTATTGACCGCTCAGGAAAGACTACTGCTGGCCCAGGCTTCGCAGGATCTGTCGCAAAAGGTGACCGGCGCCGCGTCGAGACGCGTGACTGCGGGAAAGATCTCGCCGGTCGAGGAAACCCGGGCACGGGTCGCAGAAGCGAGCTCGAAGATCGAACTAAGCCAGGCTGCGAACGATCTGGCGTTGGCGAAGCGGCGCCTTGCAGCGACATGGGGAAGCTCGGAACCCATTCCCGGTACGGTGGAGACCCCGGAGATGCCGCTTGGCGCCCATCCCACCACAAGCGAACTGATTTCGCACCTTCCCGCAGCCCCGCAGGTTGCGCGTGCGCATCGTGAGATCGATCGGCAGAAAGCGCTGGCCGAGGTCGAACGGAGCCGCCGGTTCCCCGACCTGACAGTCAGCCTGGGCAGCATGCGCGACGAACAGATCGGGGAACGCCAGACCGTCGTCGGCCTGGCAATCCCCATTCCACTGTTCGACCGAAACCAGGGCAACTTGCTCAGTGCATTGAGACGCACGGATAAGGCAAGGGACGAGCTGCACGCGGTGGAGAACACTTTAACAGTGGAGTTGTCGCAGGCATCGCTCAGATTGAACTCAGCGGCATCTGAATTAGCCATCTTGCGCGACGAGATTCTACCCGGGGCGCAAAGCGCGTACGAGGCGGGAGCCAAAGGCTTTGAAGCCGGCAAATTCAGTTTTCTCGACGTGCTAGACGCTCAGCGAACCCTGTTTCAAGCAAAAACACAGTACGTCCGCGCGCTGGCCGAATCCTATCGCGCCGCGGCCGACATCGAACGCCTCATCGGGAACGTGGAGCCGCATGGCCGCTTGACGCCTCCCCAGCTCCAGAACAAGGAAATGCAATGAAGATCCCAAACGTAGACAAAAAGACGCGCGTCGCGATCGCAATCATCTTGGCGGTTGGCGCGCTACTTCTCGCCGTTATCCTGTTGTCGGGCAAGAAGCCTGATGCATCTGGCGAAGCGGGCGGCGCCGGGCACAGTGAGGCGTCCGAGCACGGCGACGAGGCAGCGCATGCAGACGAAAAGGAACATGCGGGTGATGCCCAGGTGCCGAAAAAGGGTCCGCACGGTGGACGCTTGTTTAACCAGGGAAGCCTGAGCGTGGAAGTGCTCCTGGCGGAACAGAACGGCCAGGCCAGGCACCAGTTGTGGGCCTTCGAAAACGGCAAGCCGCTTTCCCCATCGGCTTTCACAGCCACTGAGCAACTCAAACGTCCTCAGGGCGAAGTCCAGGACTACGGTTTCGACATCATGGACGATAGCCTGGCGACGACAAAGATGATCGCCGAGCCGCACGTGTTCGAGGCCACGTTCACCGTGAAGCGCGGCAAGGATGTCATCACGTTCAGCGTTGAGAGCGAGGAAGGCAAAATCGAGCTCAGCGACGCCCAGGCCAAAGCCGCCGGCATCAAGATCGAAACGGCTGCGCCAGCGCATATCCGTAGTGCGTTCCAACTTCCCGGCGAGATCCGTTTCAACGAAGACCGCACCGCCCATGTCGTTCCGCGTTTGGCCGGCGTCGTCGAGAGCGTTCCGGCCAACCTCGGGCAGCAAGTCAAGAAGGGCCAGGTTCTCGCCGTTATTGCCAGCACCGAGGTGGCTGAAATGCGCAGTGAGCTGCTTTCTGCGCAACGGCGCCAGACGCTTGCCCAGGTGACGCATGAAAGGGAGAAAAAGCTCTGGGAGGAAAAAATCTCAGCGGAGCAAGATTACCTGCAGGCGCAACAGGCATTCAGGGAGGCCGAGATCGCAACCCAGAATGCACGCCAGAAGCTGGCTGCCATTGGCGCCTCGACGGGAACAGCGGGCGGGCTCAGCCGGTACGAACTGCGCGCGCCGTTCGACGGTGCCATCGTCGAGAAGCACATTGCCTTGGGCGAAGCAGTCAAGGAGGACTCAAACGTGTTCATGATTTCTGACCTGTCTTCGGTATGGGCTGAAATTATCGTGCCGGCCAAGGACCTTGGTATCGTGCGCGTCGGGGAAAGGGCCACCGTCAAGGCCACTTCGATAGGTTCCGTCTCTACCGGCACGGTGTCGTACGTGGGATCGCTCCTTGGCGAGCAAACGCGAACGGCTAAGGCACGCGTTACGCTGGCCAACCCAGACCTGGCCTGGCGCCCGGGCCTGTTCGTCAACGTTGAACTCACGTCCGATGAGCGCAACGCACCAGTTGCCGTGCTTTCCGACGCAATCCAGACGGTCAATGACCGTCCGACCGTATTCCTGAAGATTGACGGCGGCTTTGTCGGCCAGGTGGTCACGACCGGCCGCAGCGACGGGAAATACACCGAGATTCTCACCGGGATCAAACCAGGCACCGCATACGCGGCCAGCGGCAGTTTCGTCGTCAAGGCGGAACAAGGCAAGGACAGCGCCGAGCACGCACATTAAGCGGAGAGATCACATGTTTGAACGAATCATTCGCTTTTCCATAGATCATCGCTGGCTGGTCATGCTCGCCGTCGTTGCGATGATGGCCATCGGCGTGTTCAGCTATCAGAAGTTGCCGATTGATGCGGTCCCTGACATCACGAATGTCCAGGTGCAGATCAATACGTCGGCACCCGGCTATTCCCCATTGGAGGTCGAGCAACGCGTCACGTTCCCCATCGAGACAGTGATGGCGGGCCTGCCAAATCTGGAGCAGACACGTTCGTTGTCGCGCTACGGCCTGTCGCAGATCACCGTCGTCTTCAAGGACGGTACGGATATCTACTTCGCGCGCCAGCTGGTCAACCAGCGGATCCAGGAAGCCAGAGAGCGCCTGCCTGCCGGCGTGAGTCCAATGATGGGGCCGATCTCGACCGGCCTGGGCGAGATCTATCTATGGACCGTCGAGTCGCTACCGGGCGCGATAAAGCCTGACGGCAGCCCCTATACGCCAACCGACCTGCGTGAAATCCAGGATTGGATCATCAAGCCGCAGCTTCGCAATGTTATCGGGGTGACCGAAATCAATTCGATAGGTGGCTATGCAAAGGAGTATCACGTCACGCCCAACCCGACCAAGCTGGCTTCCTACAACCTGACCTTGCAGGATATTGTCGTCGCGCTGGACCGCAACAATGACAATGTCGGCGCGGGCTATATCGAGAAACGCGGCGAACAGTTCCTGATCAGAATCCCGGGACAGGTCCGCACCGTGGAAGACATTCGGAACGTCATACTCAGTAACGTGCAAGGAGTGACGATCCGGATGCGCGACGTCGCCGAAGTTGACGTCGGGCGCGAATTGCGCACGGGTGCCGCGACCGACAACGGACACGAAGTGGTGCTGGGCACCGTCTTCATGCTGATCGGCCAGAACAGCCGCGTCGTATCGCAAGCGGTGGACAAGAAGATGGTAGAGATCAACCGCACCTTACCTGCGGGCGTCAAGGCCTTTACGGTCTACGACAGGACGGTACTGGTGGACAAGGCAATCAGCACGGTCAAAAAGAACCTGCTGGAAGGCGCCGTCCTCGTCATCGCCGTTCTTTTCGTTTGCCTCGGCAACATGCGGGCGGCCCTCATCACGGCAATGGTCATCCCCTTGTCGATGCTGTTTACGTTCACTGGCATGGTGACGTACAAGGTCAGTGCGAACCTGATGAGCCTTGGGGCGCTTGATTTCGGTATCATCGTCGACGGCGCGGTCGTAATTGTCGAGAACTGCGTTCGCCGCCTTGCGCATGCCCAGGAACTTCACAAGCGTCCGTTGACGCGCACCGAGCGGTTTCATGAAGTATTTGCCGCTGCAAAGGAGGCCCGGCGGCCGTTGCTGTTCGGTCAGCTCATTATCATGATTGTCTACATCCCGATCTTCGCGCTGACCGGCGTCGAAGGGAAGATGTTCCATCCAATGGCGTTTACCGTGGTTGCTGCCCTGGTGGGCGCGATGATCCTGTCGATGACGTTCATTCCGGCTGCGGTCGCCTTGTTCATCGGCGAGCGCGTGGCGGAAAAAGAAAACCGCCTGATGGAATTTGCCAAGCGACTGTACAAGCCGATGCTCGAAACGGTAATGCGAAGCAAGGCCATTGTTTTGACGACGGCCGTCGTGCTGGTTGTCTTGTCGGGCGCGCTGGCTACCCGTTTGGGGAGCGAGTTTGTACCCAGCCTGAACGAAGGTGACTTTGCGATTCAGGCCCTGCGCATTCCCGGCACTAGCCTGACACAGTCGCTCGCTCTGCAGAAACAGCTCGAAAGTGGACTGAAAGCGAAGTTCCCGGAGATCGAGCGAGTCTTCGCGCGCACGGGCACGGCAGAGATCGCGTCCGACCCAATGCCGCCGAACATTTCGGATGGCTACGTGATGCTGAAACCGCAATCGGAGTGGCCGTCGCCCAAGAAGACGCGCGACGAGCTGCTCGCGGCGGTGCAGGCGGAGGCGGCCAGATACCCCGGTAATAACTTCGAGTTCTCGCAACCGATCCAGCTGCGTTTTAACGAGCTCATCTCGGGCGTCCGTAGCGATGTCGCCGTCAAGATTTTCGGCGACGATATGGACGTGCTCAACGACATCGCAGCCAAGGTCGCGGCGACACTCGGACGGGTGCCCGGCGCGGCGGAGGTAAGAATCGAGCAGACCACGGGCCTCCCCATGCTCACGGTGAACATCGACAGGGGGAAGACCGCCAGGTACGGCCTCAACATTGGCGACGTGCAGGAAACGGTCGCGATAGCAACCGGGGGGCACAGCGCGGGAACAATGTTCGAAGGCGACCGCCGATTCGACATCATCGTGCGCCTGCCCGAGCATTTGCGCACCGACCTGGAAGCACTCAAGCGCTTGCCAATCCCGTTGACCGGACCGGCTACCGCTGGCGCGAACGGCGAGGGCGGCGCAACGAGCTACATTCCGCTCGCCGAGGTTGCGACGCTCGACTTTACGCCAGGCCCGAATCAGATCAGCCGGGAGGATGGCAAGCGACGGATTGTTGTGAGCGCCAATGTGCGTGGCCGCGACATCGGCAGCTTCGTGCCGGAGGCGGAGCGAATGATACTGAAGGAAGTGAAAATCCCACCAGGATACTGGACGAGCTGGGGCGGGACATTTGAACAGTTGCAGTCGGCCACCCAGCGTCTTCAAATCGTCGTGCCGCTTGCGCTGTTCCTGGTCTTCACACTGCTTTTCGTAATGTTCAATAACATCAAGGATGGCCTTCTGGTTTTCACCGGGATCCCGTTCGCCCTGACGGGCGGTATTCTTGCTCTGTGGCTGCGCGATATCCCGATGTCCATTTCCGCCGCGGTCGGTTTCATCGCCCTGTCGGGCGTCGCCGTGCTGAATGGACTGGTCATGCTGTCATTTATCCGCACGTTGCGCGAACAGGGCATGGGACTGGACGAGGCGATCAGTGTGGGCGCGCTCACGCGCCTTCGGCCGGTCCTCATGACGGCGCTAGTCGCTTCGCTGGGGTTCATACCAATGGCGATCGCAACGGGCACCGGGGCAGAGGTTCAGCGGCCGCTCGCGACGGTAGTAATCGGCGGGATCATTTCGTCGACGATATTGACGCTGCTCGTCCTGCCGCTGCTGTACCGCCTGGCGCATGGCAAAGGCAATCATAAGGATGACTTCACAGCCGACCCCAAGGTTGAGGTAATAACCTAACGGGACACTGACCGAAAGAAGTCTAAGCGCCACTCATCGGTCGCGGGCAATACATTGCATGCGGCCGATCACTATAAAAATCAAAGGAGAAGATGATGGGTTCAGGACATTCGCACGGTGCCAGCGCTGGCCAGAACGAGAAGCCTCTGTGGATTGCATTGGCGTTGACGTCGTTGTTCTTGACCGCCGAACTGGTCGGGGGAATATTGACGAACAGCCTGGAGTTAATATCCGATGCAGCTCACATGTTCACCGATGCTGCAGCGCTTGCAATCTCCCTTATTGCGATAAGGATTGGGCGCCGCCCGGCCGATGGCAAACGCACCTTCGGTTATTATCGGTTCGAGATACTTGCGGCAGCTTTGAATGCCATGCTGCTCTTCATGGTTGCGCTTTACATCCTGTATGAGGCGTATGAGCGTTTGCAGAGTCCACCCGACATCCAATCGGGCACGATGCTGGTCATCGCTGCTATCGGCCTGGTGGTGAACTTGATCAGCATGCGTCTGCTCAGCGCGGGAAAGGATTCAAGCCTGAACATGAAGGGGGCTTACTTGGAAGTCTGGAGCGACATGCTCGGCTCGATTGGCGTCATCGTTGGCGCAGTGGTGATCCGCTATACCGGGTGGGGATGGGTCGACTCGGTCATTGCGGTCGGCATCGGTCTATGGGTGTTGCCACGGACGTGGGTGCTCCTGCGCGAGAGCATGAACGTTCTTCTCGAGGGAGTGCCTGAGGGCGTCGGCATTGCCGAGATCAGCACCGCCATTAGCTCCAGGCCTGGTGTCGCGAGTATTCACGATTTGCACGTGTGGTCCATTTCCAGTGGTAAAACAAGCCTTTCTGTTCATGTTGTCGCGACAGATGCGCCTATAAAATGGCCAGCACTTATTGGCTCTGTGCGCGAGATGCTGGCGAAAGAGTTTGAAATTCATCATACGACCGTTCAAGTTGAAGATTCTCCGTGCGAACAAAGCGGGGATCTGCATGAGTTTGTGCCGACCGGACGGGGTCTCCACGATGCACACAATGCCTGATACTTCCGCTGGTGTCTCGAAGAGGAAGCTGGAGGCGACATGAAGCACCAACAGCATGCTCCGCCCGACTGGCTGATGGAGTTCAGCTTGATTGTCTTTATCGTCGCGATATTGATTATGGCCGGGGTCAACGTTGTCCAGCGTTTTCGGCTCAGGGCAAGGAAATCGTCCTCGCGAGGAAAGCAGCAAAGAAGACCGAACAAACGAAGGCGGCGCAGACATTGAAGGCAACGCCAATGGCGGCGCCCTGGCATAACTCGAGCACCGGTATGCATGCTACCTACACCGGGGCTGAGGTGCAGCAGGGAATGTGCGCGCTCGCACTGATCGCGAACGTGGCGTGCCTGGTGCTTATTGCCAAGAAGCGCGACCGCGGCGCCCACATGCAAGCAAGCTACATTTTCTCGGCGATCGACGTGATAGCCAATATAGGTGTCATCGTTGCCGGCGCATTGGTTACCTGGACCGGCTCTTCTTACCCAGATCTGGTTGCCGGCGCCATTATCGGCCTGATCGTCCTCAATGGTGCCAGTCGCATCCTGCGTTTAAAGTGATAGCATAGGTTTGAGGCCGCAATCCCTTTGCATTACGGTCGTCGGCACATTTTACTTGCCGGTTAGATCCAATCGCAATGTTGACAGCAACAGCTTGTCCTTGTAGCATCGCCGCTGAATATGAAGATAGCCCGATCATCCCGCCTGGTAGCCGCAATCGTTGCGCTGTTCAGCATCCTGTTCATGCAGCTTGCTGTCGCGTCGTACGCCTGCCCGTCACTGGACACCAGCCATGGTAGCCAGGCGATGTCAGCCGTGCCCATGGAAGACATGGCCGGATGTCACGACATGGATCCGGAGCAGCCCAGCCTCTGTCACGCATATGGCCAGAGCGGGAATCAGTCGCTCGACAAGCCGGCGGTCCCGCCGCTGCAGCCATTCCTTGCAGTCGGGTTTGGGCTACCAGCAACGCCGCTGGATACTACTCATTCTCCAGCGCTCGCAGTTCCCCGCACTACCTTCCTGACCCACGCGACGGCGCCCCCGCTTGCCATTCGCAACTGCTGTTTCCGCATTTAGTCCTCCCGCTTGCTTTGCATTCCTGTCGCTGCGCATTTGCGCTGGCGATGTTGTTCATTGCATTTTGGAGGCTTCATGTCATCCCTGTTTTTCAAGGCGGCCGGCCGGCCCCAATCGCAAGCTATCCGCTCTGGCGCATTCGTATTGACCGCATTGCTTGGCTCTCTTGGCAACGTTGCGTTTGCCTTTGAGGTTCCATTAACGCTGGAAGAGGCTACGCGCCTGGCCGTCGAGCGATCGCGCCTCCTTGCCGCAAAGGACTTGGCTTCGCTAGCTTCGAGGGAAATGGCAGTCGCCGCAGGCCGGCTACCGGATCCGGTGCTGAAGATCGGTCTCGACAACCTGCCGATCAACGGGCCCGACCAGTTCAGTACAACGCGCGACTTCATGACCCAGCGGCGAGTTGGCCTCATGCAGGACCTCACCCGCGCCGACAAGCGGCATCTGCGCGCCGAACGCTACGAGCGTGAAGCGGAAAAGTCGGCTGCCGAAAAGGTGGTGGCGTCGGCCGCAATCCAGCGCGAGACAGCCCTGGCCTGGCTGGCGCGGTCTTATGCCGAGGCGATGGCTGCTGCCGTGAGCGAACAGGCGGCGCAAGCAAAGCTGGAAGTGCAGGCAGCGGAGGCCGCCTACCGCGCCGGTCGCGGCACCCAGGCGGATATCTTTAATGCCCGCAGTGCGCTGGTGGCATTCGACGACCGCGCGAGCGAAATCCGTGGCAGCATTGCCGACGCCACCATCAAGCTGGCACGCCGCGTGGGCGACGCAGCACAACGACCGCTTGCCGACAAGCCTGCAACCACGGCCATTCCACTTGACCCGGCGACGCTGGAGGTCCAGCTCGGGAATCACCCGGATATTGCCGTCCTCAACAAGCTGGAAGAAATCGGCGCGACCGAAGCGAAGCTGGCGCGCGCCGACAAAAAGGCAGACTGGACTGTCGAAGTGGCGTTCCAGCAGCGCGGCCAGGCCTATTCGAACATGGTGTCGCTCGGCGTGTCGGTCCCGCTGCAGTGGAACCAGAAGAACCGGCAAGACCGCGAGCTGGCGTCAAAGCTTGCCCAAGTTGAACAGGCAAAAGCCGAGCGTGACGACGCGCTACTGGAGCGGTTGGCTGAAGTGCGGGCGATGATGAATGAATGGCATACCCGCCGCGAACGACACACTCGGTACGAGCGGGAAATCGTCCCGCTGGCGCAGTCCAGAGCAGCCGCCCAGTTGGCGGCGTACCGCGGCGGAAAAGCCTCGCTCGCCGAAGTGCTGGCCGCGCGCAACGCTGAGCTAGCGGTGCGTCTTGAGGCATTGCGGCTGGAGGCGGAGGGCGCCCAACTTTGGGCCAGGCTCAATTTCGTATTTCCGCAAGAGAGCGGGCCGGCTCATTCGGTCGCCCGCGTGAACTAGGACCCAAAATGAAGAATAAAAAAGCGATCGTAGCGATCGTGCTGGCCATCGTGGCCGGCAGTGCGGGGTACGGTCTGTACACGCTTGGAAAGAAGCAGGGGATGGCAACCCCGCCGGGGGCGGCAGCGCCCGCGGCGGCTCAAGCAAATGGCGCCGTCGACCCCGGAACCGGCAGGAGAGTCTTGTATTGGCATGATCCGATGGTGCCCGGCCAGAAGTTCGACAAGCCGGGTAAATCGCCGTTCATGGACATGCAACTGGTGCCCGTATATGCCGATGAAAGCGCCGATGAAGGCCGCGTATCCATCAGTCCGCGGGTGCAGCAAAACCTCGGCGTCCGTACCGCCGAAGTCACCCGGGGTACGCTTTCGCTCGGAATCGAGGCGGTCGGAAGCATTGCCTACAACGAGCGCGATGTCGCGGTGGTCCAGGCGCGCAGCAACGGCTACGTCGAGCGGCTGTTCGTCCGGGCACCGCTCGATCCGGTTAGAAAGGGCCAGCCTCTGGCCGAGCTATATGTGCCGGACTGGGTCGCAGCGCAGGAAGAGTTCCTCGCCGTCAAACGGGTGGGTGCCGCCGGGACCGACTCTCTGGTGGATGCGGCGCGTCAACGGATGCGCCTTGCCGGCATGAGCGATTCGCAGATCCGCACGATTGATTCGAGCGGCAAGGTTCATCCACGTATTACCTTGCGTGCGCCGATCAGCGGGATCGTCGCTGAACTGACCGTGCGGGAAGGGATGACCGTGATGTCGGGTGCCCCGATGTTTCGCATCAATGGCCTCGACACGGTCTGGGTAAACGCCGATGTGCCCGAGGCTGCAGCCGCGCAGGTGCGCCCCGGAGCTGCCGTCGAGGCGCGGGCGGCGGCACTGCCAGGTACTGTTTTGAAGGGCAGGGTGAGTGCGATCCTTCCTGAGGTGGAGGCGGCCACGCGAACCCTGAAAGCGCGCGTGGAGCTGGCCAACCCAGGCCACCGTCTCGTGCCGGGCATGTTTGCGACCGTGCAGTTCGCGCCCGCCGCGCCTTCCGAGGTGTTGATCGTTCCGAGCGAAGCGGTGATCCAGACCGGGAAGCGCAGCGTCGTGATGGTGGCGCAGGAAGGGGGCAATTTCACGCCGGTCGACGTCGAAATTGGCACGGAAGGCGATGGCCAGACCGAGATCCGCCAGGGATTGCAAGTGGGGCAGAAGGTTGTCGTTTCGGGACAGTTTCTGATCGACTCTGAAGCCAGCATGCGCGGAACCGCGGTTCGGATGGGTGACATGCCCACCCCGGACAAATCGAAGCAGCCGGCGGCCGCAGTCCACCGCGGTGAAGGCAAAATTGAAAGTATCGAGGCGGACGAAATCACCCTGTCCCATGGACCGATACCGAGCATGCAATGGCCAGCGATGACGATGGGGTTCCAGCCTCCTCAAAGTGGCGTATCGAAGGCATTGAAAGTAGGCGATTCGGTGATCTTCGAATTCACGCCAACGAAGGATGGGACGTTCAAGCTCACCGCCATCACGCCAACAAACGCAGGCGGTAAGAAATGATCGCCAAGCTGATTCGCTGGTCGATCTCCAACCGCTTCCTGGTTTTACTGGCAACTGTGATGGTAACAGCATGGGGTATCTGGTCGCTGCAGCGGGCCCCGCTCGACGCGCTCCCCGACCTGTCGGACGTCCAGGTGATCGTCCGCACTACTTACCCGGGGCAGGCGCCGCAAATTGTCGAGAACCAGGTCACGTATCCGCTGACGACGACCATGCTGTCGGTGCCGGGCGCAAAAGCCGTCCGCGGCTATTCGTTCTTTGGTGACTCCTTCGTGTACATCCTGTTCGACGATGGCACAGACCCGTACTGGGCGCGCTCGCGCGTGCTGGAATACCTGAACCAGGTGCAGTCACGCCTTCCGCCGCAGGCGAAGACGGCGCTCGGACCGGATGCCAGTGGGGTAGGGTGGGTGTATGAATATGCGCTGGTGGACCGAAGCGGCAAGATGGACCTTTCCCAACTGCGCGCGCTGCAGGACTGGTTCCTCAAATACGAGCTCAAAACGGTGCCGAACGTCGCAGAAGTCGCGAGCGTCGGCGGCATGGTGCGCCAGTACCAGATCGTGCTCGACCCTGCCAAGATGCGGGCGTACAACATCGCGCACGGGGTCGTGGTCGACGCGGTGCAGAAGGCGAACCAGGAAAGCGGCGGTTCGGTGCTCGAACTGGGCGAAGCCGAATACATGGTGCGCGCCAGCGGTTACCTGCAGTCCCTCGACGACTTCGCGAAGATCCCGTTGACGACCACGGAAGCGGGAGTTTCCGTACGCCTGGCTGATGTGGCACGGATTCAGCTGGGGCCGGAAATGCGTCGGGGTATCGCTGAACTGAATGGCGAAGGCGAGGTGGCCGGCGGGGTAATTGTCATGCGGTCGGGGAAGAATGCATTGGAGACGATCAATGCGGTCAAGGCCAAGCTGGAATCGCTTCGGGCCAGCTTGCCTGCTGGCGTCGAGATTATCACTACCTACGACCGTTCGGGCTTGATCAAGGGGGCGATCAGCAACCTCAAGGAAAAGCTGATCGAGGAATTTATCGTGGTCGCGATTGTCTGCGCGATCTTCCTGTTCCACGTGCGCTCCGCATTGGTTGCTATCGTAACGCTACCGATCGGGATTCTGGTCTCATTCATCGTCATGCACTACCAGGGCGTCAATGCCAACATCATGTCGCTGGGCGGGATCGCGATTGCGGTCGGTGCGATGGTCGATGCCGCTGTCGTCATGATCGAGAACGCGCACAAACACATCGAGGGCTGGAACCACGCACATCCCGGAAGCAGGCTCGAAGGCAAGGAGCATTGGCGTGTGATCGGTGATGCAGCGGCGGAAGTGGGGCCGGCATTGTTCTTCTCGCTGCTGATCATCGTCCTGTCGTTCATTCCGGTGTTTACCCTGGAGGCGCAGGAGGGAAGGTTGTTCTCGCCGCTGGCGTTCACCAAGACTTACGCGATGGCTGCGGCGGCGGGCCTCGCGGTGACCCTGATTCCTGTGCTGATGGGCTATCTGATCCGTGGCCGCATTCCCGACGAGAAGAAAAATCCGCTCAGCCGGGTCCTGATCGCGGTGTACCGCCCGCTGCTCGAACGGGTACTGCGCTTTCCTAAAGTGACGCTGCTGGTGGCTGGCCTCATCGCTATCGTTACCGTTTGGCCGATGACCAGGCTCGGTGGCGAGTTCATGCCGCCCCTCGACGAGGGCGACTTGCTGTATATGCCGTCCGCGCTGCCAGGTCTGTCGGCTGGCAAAGTGGCCCAGCTGCTGCAGCAGACAGACCGGCTGATCAAGACCGTGCCCGAAGTGCAGAGCGTGTTTGGCAAGGCTGGACGGGCCGAAACCGCGACCGATCCAGCGCCTCTCGAAATGTTCGAAACCACCATCCAGTTCAAGCCGCGCGACCAGTGGCGGCCGGGCATGACGCCCGACAAGCTCGTCGCGGAACTCGACCGTATCGTGAAGGTTCCGGGACTTTCCAATATCTGGGTGCCCCCGATCCGCAACCGTATCGACATGCTGGCTACCGGTATCAAGAGTCCGGTTGGCGTCAAGGTTGCCGGAACCGACCTCCATGAGATTGAGCGAATCGCCGGTGCGATCGAGGGGATCGTCAAGCGGGTGCCCGGCGTTTCGTCATCCCTCGCGGAACGGCTCAGCGGCGGGCGCTACATCGACGTCGACATCAACAGGGATATGGCGGCGCGCTACGGCCTCAACATCAGTGACGTGCACAGCGTCGTAGCGTCCGCAATTGGTGGCGACAATGTCGGCGAGACCATCGAAGGCTTGCAGCGCTTCCCGATCAATGTGCGCTACCCGCGTGAATACCGCGACTCGATTGAGAAGTTGCGCCAGCTGCCCGTGCTCACTCCCCGAGGCGCACAGATCCGGCTCGGTGATGTCGCGACCATCGGCATCAACGATGGCCCGCCAATGCTCCGTAGCGAGAACGCGCGCTTGTCCGGATGGGTGTACGTCGACATCCGCGGCCGTGACATGGGGTCAGTGGTGCGCGACATGCAGCAGGCGGTCGACAAGGATGTGAAGCTGCCCGCCGGTTATTCCGTATCGTGGTCGGGCCAGTTCGAGTACCTGGAACGCGCCAGCGCCAAGCTCAAGGTGGTGGTGCCGGCGACGCTCCTGATTATTTTCGTGCTGCTGTACCTGACGTTCAAGCGGGTTGACGAAGCGGTGCTTATCATGGCGACGCTACCCTTCGCGCTGGCCGGCGGCGTCTGGCTGCTGTGGATGCTGGGCCATCACGTTTCCGTAGCGAGCGCGGTCGGTTTCATTGCGCTGGCCGGCGTCGCGGCCGAGTTTGGCGTCATCATGCTGATTTACCTGAAGCACGCGTGGGAAGACCGGCTCAGGGCGGGAAAACATTCCGAAGCGGACCTGCTCGACGCGATACGCGACGGCGCGGTGCTGCGAGTGCGACCAAAGGCGATGACAGTTGCAGTCATCATCGCTGGCCTGATCCCGATTGTCATGGCGTCCGGTACTGGCTCCGAAATCATGCAGCGCATCGCCGCGCCGATGGTGGGGGGGATGATCACAGCGCCGCTGTTGTCGATGTTCGTGGTGCCTGCGGTGTACCTGCTGATGCGCAGACGGGAACTCCGGCACGGGTATGCGGAAGCCCCGGCGCATGAGCGAACCTAGCGGGAAGAATGCACGAGCCGAATATTAAAGCCGTGCATCTCTCAACCGGCAATGGAATGCCTTGTTTTACTTCGGGGGGACCAGCTGAACAACAGTGAAGGCGCCGTTCAGTCGCTCTGCGACGAACTTCACCTTGTCGCCGGTCTTAACCTGTGTAAGCATCGCCGGATCCTTTACGCGGAATACCATCGTCATCGCACCCATGCCGAGGTTCTTCAGCTCGCCGTGGCGCAGCGTGATTTTGCCGGCTTCCTTGTCGACCTTCGTCACTTCTCCGTCCGTCATTTCGACGGCGTCGCCTTGATGACCTGCAGGAGCCGAACCGGTCTGAGCCACCGCGATGCCGTCCGTTCCATGTTCGCCGTGCTTTGCTTCCTGGGCAAAAGCGGTTGCAACGGACATGGCAGCAACGAGGGCTACTGCCGAGAAGTTGGCGAATACTTTCATGATGAGTCTTTCCTTGATTTAGTTGTAATGCTTGTACACGGTGATACCGCCGTTCGCCCCGACCAGGAGGACGTCGTACGGATCTTTGCGCGGGCCTTCCATTCCTGGCGATCCTAAAGGCATGGCGGGCACCGCGAGTCCTCGGGCCTTCGGCTTTTCCGCGAGCAGGCGTTTGATTTCAGCTGCGGGAACATGTCCTTCGATGGCATATCCTTTCACCATGCCGGTATGGCAGGAGNNCCCACTCGCTGCAGCAGCCGCACTGTGCGCTTTTGAAGACCTCGATAACGGGTAGGGCGGCGCTGGCGGCAAGCGGAAAGCCCAGCGCGCCGGCAAGGACGATTCGGGAAAGAATGTTAGGTATCATGATTACTCCTGTTCGGTTGGTGTCAACGATGTCAGCCGTGGCCTAGGTAACGCCTATGGCGATGGATGGTTTCAGTGTATAGCACGGGAGCATTTCGCCAAAGTCGACAATGGCGGTCTCGCACGTGGGTGCTTAGCATACCCGAACGCAACTTTGCTATAATTCCTTAGTCCTTTGGGGAGTAGCCTGCTTCCGCCCCGGAAGCGCCCGTATCAACATACTCGGTGATTTTCTCATGCCGTGGTACGGGTAGCCGTTAAGGTTGGCGAGACCATTGGCATGTCAACGCGTCCAGTCGGGCCGTGCGGCATGCCTTTGTTCGTGCCCGACCTGAAAGCTCCGAATGAATCTTGCTGCTACTGCCGTACTCTCACTCGCAATGTCGACCGATGCCTTCGCTGCAGCCGTAGGGAAGGGTGCGGCACTTCACAAGCCCCATTGGCGTGAAGCGTTGAGAACCGGTCTTATTTTCGGCATCATCGAAGGTTTGACACCTGTTATCGGCTGGGCTCTAGGACAAGTCGCTGCGCCGTATGTCTCCGCTTGGGACCACTGGATTGCCTTCGTCCTGTTGGGTCTGCTGGGCTTACGGATGATACGGGCGGGACTTTCGGAGCCCGAAGCTGAAGTGATGAAGCCAGCCAGTCACTCTTTTTGGATATTGGTACTCACTGGATTCGCTACCAGTATTGATGCAATGGTGGTCGGCGTGGGGCTGGCTATCATGGGCGCAGACATCGTCATTACAGCGGCTGCCATTGGCGCTTCCACCTTTATCACGGTCACGATCGGCGTCATGCTTGGAAGGGTGTTGGGCGTGATTGCCGGGAGGCGGGCTGAAGTCGTGGGTGGATTTCTATTGGTCGGGATTGGATGCCTCATCCTGTATGAGCACATCGGCAAAGCGTCATGAGTTTGAACCGATGGCTTACAGAAATCCGGAATTGATTGGCGAGTAATAGTTTCCGAACGCGATAGCTGACTTTACGATATGCGTCGCATTCACATGTGTGATCTTTTGCTATGGTTGGGGCCAGTTTTGCCGTGGTTGAGGCCGTGGGTTTTTTGGGTTTATTGGTGGGTTTTTTGAGGGGATTGTGGGGGAGTTCAGGGGAGACCGTCATAGGGAGGCGAGCCCCTCGTTACCCCCTGCAAGCCCCTGTTCCGTAGGTTCATAGCCTATCGGGGGTTCGAATCCCCCTCTCTCCGCCAAGCATACCCCGATTTTCTCAAGCTGTTTTGAGTGAGATCAAAAGTTACAGGCCACCGCAAGGTGGCCTTTTGCTTTTTGTCGTCAGGCATTGACCGACATGCGTCACTGCAAAGCCGCCTGGCAAAACTGCTATCGACCCTAAGCAGCCCGTTGCCTTGCTCTGAAGCGGACATCCAACGCCGCTCTTCAGCGGCCAAACCATGCTCGCGTGACTTTTGCGCAAGCCAAAGGCATGACAGCATGTTTTAGTCCGTCTGCAAGGCTTTGTTAGAGCGCACGACCGCCTGCTCACTGACCATGCTTGCCGCCAGCATCGCTGCCTTGGATCCCACCCATCCCCGCCCTGCCCGTGAGGGCAGGACTTCCC
>CXWL01004530.1_pt1 | contig 23076 bp, 21 predicted proteins | sample 590931 | NCBI WGS metagenome assembly CXWL01 (sample SAMEA3498368, study PRJEB10139) | groundwater metagenome | biome: water well; material: biofilm material | place: Germany | collected 2015-04-27
AAATTTTCGCCATGGCGGCACCTTACAGCAGAAGGTGTTGCACTTGGTATTTGAGAACGCCCTTTGGCCACTTTATCGTGGAGGTCCCGGCAACCGCCATCGTTGTGTACGGACCCGCAGATGTAGACTTTCCCATCAAGTACTATCCAGATGAAGGCGACAAAGTGGCGCAGCATGTAGAAGCGCAACTTGTGGAAGTTGAGAAAGACCGGGATTACTTGAGAAAAGCGAGCGAGTTTATTGGCAATAATTCATTATTTGGCAAGGTCATCGATGGCGTCATGCCGGGTCAGAAGCTGGTATTTGGTTCGAAAGATCACGTTTTCTACAGCATTGATTCGTTTATTCCCGTAGGCAAAGATCTGTTTGTTCAGCATGCCTCAAGTGCCATATCGAAAGACGATTCGATCACAAGCTTGAACACTGCCGCCAAACTTTTGCGCCTGCGCGCCGAAAATGAGGTCCCGACAGAACCCGGCGCCTGCATAGAAGGCGGTTTTGTCGCTTGGCAGCCTGAGTTCGAACGCGCTTCGCTGGGCGTGCGGTTGAAGGAATTCCCGGATGTTCATTTTTCCATCGAAGTCAGCAAGAATCAAGACTATCTGGTGGAGTCCAGCGCATTGGAACCGCTGCTCAATCGCGCTGAAAAAGATGGAGGCAGCTGGTATTCTCGCATCAAGTTTTTCCGGCGCGGACCGCGCCAGTTAGGCAACTGGAACGGTTTCGAGGCATTGGCGCGCAAACCCGCACAAGAAAAGAGTACCGAATCGCATGAGTTCGCGTTTGTCAGCCTGGGCGCGCTGAGAGACTCGCTGCAGCCCGAACTGAATATAAAGCTCGACACCGGGGTAAAGGCCGACCAAACAGCGAGCGTCAAGCCGAGCCTCACCGACGAAGAAGCCGTCGCTCTATGGGACAAGCTCACCACCTCCATCCGCGTGCGCCCGACCGGCGACTCGGCCAAGCACAGCACTGCCGCACCGCCCCGGACGCCGTTGGGTGAATTCGTTGACACCGGCAGCGCATGTCCGCAAGCGGGATGGTGGCGATGTAGCGACAATGGCGAAGTAGCGGGCGGAAGGCGGCGACATTTCGTCGCTGACGAGTCGATGCCGCATGCCGTCCTGATGGACAAACCGAGCGTATTGCAAAAGCTGACGGGCCAGCGGCCTATCCACCAGATCGCAACCACGTGGCAACTGGTGGCGTATGACCCGTTGCCAGCAGTGGCGGATTCCAAAGCCGAAGCTGACCCATCGCCGCATCAACCCGACGTTGCGCAAATGGCGCAGCCCAAGGCTCAGGGCACGCAGGAAACAAGCCCGCCGCGCGAGGGCTGAGCCATGAGCGACCATGCGTTGCCACCAGCAGCGATGCACATCGAATGGCCGCGCCCCCAGTAACCCCGGCTCATCGTCTTGTTTGAGGAGGCTTTCCATGGCTAATGTTATCCGCCTGAATGACCCCACCAGTCATGGCGGCAAAGTCGACAGCGTCACCGCAACCCATTTCACCGTCGGCGGTATTGCCGTTGCGCGGGTCGGTGACAAATGCACCTGTCCGCGGCATGGTCCCAGCACGATTGTCGAGGGCGCCCAATACCACACCATCAACTGCATTCCGGTCGCCTACGAGGGCCACAAGACAAGCTGTGGCGCAGAGTTGATTCCAACAACGGCAAACTTCAAACGCTTGTAAGACAGAGCGTCTGCCGCAGCGCTGCTGGCGCGCGGCGTCGCAATAAGGCCAATAAACTGTTCAGCTCGATCATATGTGGGAACTCTACATCGGCCGACAACCGCCAAGCGTAAGCCGGAATCGGGTAAGACAGCCGTCGGCAATTCCGTGGCGGGGAAAGGTTGATACCAACGAACGGAAGACGGTCTTTCGCCGTGCTCCAATTATTCCCACTAAGGCCGCACCAACGAGGAAAATACTCGACGGCTCAGGAACATTGTTGCTCATGGGAGTCAACAAGAAAGCCTCAGACTGACCGGCTCTGTTGATGCCCCAACCGACGATCTGTCCGGAATCATTAATGTCATTTGCCTGAATCAATTGCCACCCAGAGTCAGAGTTGCCCTGGTCGCCATGTCGATCGCGCCCATGGCGCCGGTCGTGGCGCTGCGCGAAACCAGCGCCGTGTTCGCCGCGTGCATCGGCTCGGTCTTCTTGGGCGAAGGCTTCGGCGCCAGGCGTGTCGCCGCATCAGTTGCGGTGGCGACCGGCCTGGTCTTGCTGGCGGTTGTGTCGAAATAAACCTTCGGCGCGATGCTGGCCATTGAACCTGCGTCAGGCGCTGATTGCGCCTCGGTCCGTCTCGGCGGCCTGTTCCGTCGCACCGCGGCGGCTGCGGCGCCGGCCTGCCATCAGCATCAATTCCTCGCTTTGGCGTCCGGCCTTCCGCTCGAGTTCGCGCAATTCCTGCTCGAGCGTATCGACCCGCAGCGCATGCAGGTCGAGCCCGACCTGGTGCGCGGCGAACCCCAGTGCCTCGAATTCGTCCGGCCGATAGCTTTGGCCGCGGCGCTTGCTTCCGACCAGAACAAAGCCGTCCAGGATGCCGCGGTGGCACATCGGCAGCGCCAGTTCGCCGGGCAAGGCGGTTGCCATCGGCTCGATGAAGAAGGGCTTCAGGTCGGTGCGCATGGCGACGGCCGCGCTGTCGTTGCCGTCGACGATGGCGGGAACAGCCTCCAGCGTGCCGGTCGCGAGCGTGTACTCGCCGCTTTCCTGCCGAATGTAAATTGCGCATCCTGCCTGCCCGGTAAAACGGTCGAGCGCGCTGCGAAATGACTCCAGCAAGCAGTCCGCGGTCGTCACGTGCGCCGCCTGCCTGACGAAAGCGCGCAGCTTGTGTTCGTTCACGTGCCACTTCTCGAACAGGAAGCGCTCGACGCCGCGCTCCAGCCTGTCGTGCACCTTGTGGAGCACCAGGTAGGCGAACAGCGCCAGCGCGGCGTCGACCACCAGGCTGTTTTTTCCGGCGCCATGGCCCGACCCGCCCCCATGCATCATGGAGGCGTAAATCCATTCGATCAGGCCGAACATGGAAAGCAGCAATACGCTGACCACACTGAACACCAGCGCGCGGCTGATCGCAAAATCGAAATTGAAAACGCGATACCTCAACACGGCGTACGCGAGGCCGATGAACATCAGGAGCTGCCCGACAAAATACATCATCACGGTCACGCGCAGTCCTGCGACGGTCGCGTCCAGCGCCGGAATCAGGGTCAGCAGCGTCGGCACCGTGCCGAGCGCAAACGACAGCAGCAGCCACAGGTGGCGTTGCCGCAATTCGCCGCTGCTGTGGCGCCAACCGTCCACCAGACTGACGATCGTCAGCGCCAGCCCGCCTGCGACGGCAAGCAGCGCACCAAGCCACAGTATCGGCGTTTCAATGCCGAGCGCGTAGCCGATCGAATAGATGGCCGTGGCAAACACCAGCAGCCGGTACCACGGCAACAGCCGCGCCAGCCAGGCGCGCAGTGCACTCGGTGGGTACCGGTCATAAGACAGCGCGAAGGCCACGCACCCGTACCAGATCAACACATTGGTGATGATGTTGAGGAACTTGCTGAGCCGGAAAGCGAAGCTTGCCGGCGAATAGTTGAAGTTGTAAAAATAGACCAGGCTCAGCAAGATAAATGTCATCGACAAGGCACGGTAGGAACGCCGCTCGCCTTGCTTGAAGCCGATCATCAATCCGAACATGATGGCCGGCAGGGCGAGCAGGAAGCGCGCGCAGTAGTCGAAATATTCGGCGAAGCTGATCGGGGTTGCTTGCGCATCGAGCGACATCTTCCGCGCGCCCGAGCCCTGGTACAGGGTCAGGTCGACACGCTCGCCGGGCGCGAATGCGCGAAAGCGGTCGGCGTAACGGTCGAATTGCAGATAATCGCCCGCCCGGGCGCCCGCCGCCAGCAAGGGAGAATACGGTTTCAGCGATTCGATGCGCAGGCGGTAAGTACCTTGTCCGTGGTTGTTGGCGCCGATCTGGTCGACCAGGACGACGCCCAGACTGCCGTGTTCGCCATCGATGAGGACGGGTTTGACGGCGTGCGTGAATTCGATCACCAGCAAAATCGCCGACAACAGCGCCAGGGAACAAATCAGCCATTTCCACAGCGGCGTGGACAATCGGAACTGCATCATCGGATCTGTCTCCAAGAGGTCGTCACGCAATCGGAGACGCGCCTGCCGGCCAATTATAGTTAAGGCAATAAATAATGCGAAGGAAAAATTGACGCACGGGCAACGATTATCCGTCGCTATTGCTGCTCTAAAAGCAATAGCTGATTGGACTATCCGGCCAGGCCGCTCACGCCGAGCAAGGCCGGCACATGCGACACCAGGTACAGCACCACTCCGATCAGTCCGCCGACGACGGTGCCGTTGATCCGGATGTACTGCAGGTCCTTGCCGATATTGAGTTCGATCTGCTCCGACATTTCCTTGCTGTCCCAGTTTTTCACGGTGTCGGAGATATGCCTGGTCAGGAACTCGGCGAACTCCGGCGCGGCGCTGCGCGCGGCCGATTCGAGGTGCTCGTTGAGCGATTGGCGCAGGCGCGGATCTTCGGCCAGCACCCTGCCGACCCAGTTCCCGGTCGCCACCACGCGCTGGTGCAGCACCGACTGTTCGCTGTGCAGGTCCTTTTTCAGCCACGCCTTCAGGTCGTCCCACAGCGACTTCAGATAGGTATTCAGGGTGTCGTCGTTGAGCAGGTAGCGCTTGATCTCTTCGCCTTTTTCCTGGAAGTCCGGATCGTTTTTCAGGCGCTCGACGAAGTCGTGCGTGAACTGGTCGAAGTTCGTGCGCAGCGGATGTTCCGGGTCGCCGTTGACCTTGGCGAGAATGCCCGCCGCAAGCCGCACGGCGATATCGGCGCCCTTGCGCCCGATCGCCTCCGACGGCAGCACCTTCTCGAACATCGCATACTCGTCTTTCAGCCAGTCGACGATGCCCTGCGCGATAAAAGCCTGCGTTTCCTCGTTGTGCAGCAGGATGGCAAGCTGGTTGATCCCTGCGTCCAGCAACTCCTGGTGGCGCCCGTTTTTGGTCATCGATTCGAGAATCACGCCGGCCGACTGCGACAGGTCGACGCTCCTGACCAGCGTGTGCACCGCCTTGCTGATGAAGTTCTGCACCGGCGCGTCCTCGATAAAATCGAGCACGCCGGCCGCCAGCTTGATCAGGTAATCGCCCAGGTACTTCGAATTGTCGGGCTTGACCAGCCAGCCGGCGACTTTCTGCGCGGGGTCGTGGCGCCGGATCAGGCCGACGATCGATTCGGTGTCGAGGAATTTCTCGCGCACGAACAGCGCCAGGTTATCGGCGATGTTCTCTTTGTTCTTGGGGATGATTTCGGTGTGGCGCGACACGAACGGGATCGGGACCCGCTTGAACAGCGCGACGACGGCGAACCAGTCGGCCAGCGCGCCCACCATCGCCGCCTCGGAAAACGCCTTGAGCAGGTCGACCCACCAGACCGGGCGCAGGAACAGGGTCACGAAAAACAGGGCGCCCGCGCCCGCAAAGAACAGCAGGGCAAGCCGCTTCGCGTCGCGCAGCTCGCTTTCTTTATCCATGCGCGAGGCGCCGCTCAAGCAGGCTCGCCGACGTCGGCGTCGTCGTCCAGCTGGTAGTCGCCGCGCTCGTAGGCGGCGAGGATTTCCTGCGCCTGCGCGAGATAGGCGGCCGGCGCCAGGATCCGTACGCCGCCCAGCGCCGGCGCGATCAGCAGGTCGGCCTGCACGTGGTTGGCGTCCGCCACCACCGCGGGCACGCCGCCCGCCACCAGGCAACCCTGGACCAGGTAGGCGTCGGTCGGCACCAGGCATTTCGCGACCACGAACAGGTCGCGGCCGGGCAGCGCTTCAGCTTCCATCCCGGCACTGGCCGTGCGGCCGGGAATACCCAGTCCTGCGCGCAGCATTTCGTCCATCGCGACTCCTCGGCGGTATCAGTCGCTCCATCTTACTACCGGCGCCGTTTCGACGCCTCAGATCACGTGTGCGTCCCGCAGCGCCGCGATGGCGTCGCCGGACCAGCCCCAGTCGGCCAGGATGGCGGCGCTATCGGCGCCGGGCCTGGACGCCGCGCCGCCCGCTTGCGGCGTGCTGCGGCTGAAGCGCGGCGCGGGCGCCGGCTGGGTGACGCCGTCGACTTCGATGAAGGTGCCGCGCGCCTTGTTGTGCGCATGCTGCGGCGCCTCGGCCATGTCGAGCACCGGGGCGAAACAGACGTCGGTGCCTTCCATCAGCGCGCACCACTCGTCGCGGCCGCGCGTCTTGAACAGGTCCGTGAAGCGCTGTTTCATCTGCGGCCAGCGGTGCGCGTCCATCTGTGCATTGAAGGCCGGATCGGCCGCGCCGGTCAGCTTGAGCAGCAGGGCGTAGAACTGCGGTTCGAGCGATCCGATCGAGACGAATTTGCCGTCGGCGCAGGCATAGGTATCGTAGAACGGCGCGCCGCCGTCGAGCAGGTTGGCCTCGCGCCCGTCGTTCCATGAGCCGAAGGCGCGCAGTCCGTACATCATCGCCCCCAGCAGCGCGGCACCGTCGGTCATGGCGGCGTCGACCACCTGGCCCTTGCCGGACCCGCGCGCTTCGAGCACCGCGCACACCACGCCGAACGCCATCATCATCCCGCCGCCGCCGAAATCGCCCACCAGGTTCAGCGGCGGCGCGGGCGGCGTATCGGCGCGCCCCATCGCGTGCAGCATGCCGGTCAGCGCAATGTAGTTGAGGTCATGGCCGGCCGACTGCGCCAGCGGACCATGCTGGCCCCAGCCGGTCACGCGGCCGTACACCAGCTTCGGATTGCGCTCATGGCAAACCTCGGGGCCGAACCCGAGCCGCTCCATCACGCCTGGACGAAAGCCTTCCAGCACGACGTCGGCCTGGTCCAGCAGCTGCAGCACCACTGCCTTGGCAGCCGGCTGCTTCAGGTCGAGCGCCAGCGAACGGCGGCCGCGCGCCATCACGTCGAACTTCGTTCCCAGCATCGGGAATGGATTGTCGGCGCCGGGCGCCGTCTTGCGGTCGATGCGGATCACTTCCGCGCCCATGTCGGCCAACATCATGGCGGCGAAGGGACACGGTCCCAGCCCCACCATTTCAACCACGCGAACTCCAGCCAGCGGTCCTGCCATCTTTGCTCCTTGAAGCCCTGCTCCTTACAAGGAACGGGCGATGATTTCTTTCATGATCTCGTTGGCGCCGCCGTAGATGCGCTGGACCCGCGCATCCACATACATCTGCGCGATCGGGTATTCGAGCATGTAGCCGTAACCGCCGAACAGCTGCACGCACTGGTCGATCACCTTGCACTGCAGGTCGGAGATCCAGTACTTGGCCATCGACGCCTGCACCGCGTCCATGCGGCCGGCGATCATGTCTTCGATGCAGCGGTCGATGAAGATGCGCGCGATGGTCGCTTCGGTCTTGATCTCGGCCAGCACGAAACGGGTGTTCTGCATGTCGATCAGGGCCTGGCCGAAGGCCCTGCGCTCGCGCGTGTGCTCGACCGTCAGCTTCAACGCCCGCTCGATCGCGGCTACGCCGGACACGCCGAGGATGGTGCGCTCGTACGGCAGCTCGGTCATCAGCTGCGCGAAGCCCTGCCCTTCCACACCGCCCAGTACATTCTCGGGCGCCACGTGGGCGTCGTCGAAAAACAGCTCGCAGGTGTCCTGCCCCTTTTGCCCGACCTTTTCGAGGATGCGGCCGACCCGGAAGCCGGGGTTGTTTTTCGTCTCGAGCAGCAGCAGCGATACACCGCGCGCGCCGGCGTTCGGATCGGTCTTGACCACCACGATGATCAGGTCCGCCAGGTAGCCGTTCGAGATGAAGGTTTTCGAACCATTGACGCGGTAGCCGCCGGGGCCGGCGACCGCGGTGGTGCGGATGCCCTTCAGGTCGGAGCCGGCGCCCGGTTCGGACATGGCGATCGCGCCGACCATGTCGCCGCTGGCCAGCAGCGGCAAGTACTTCTGCTTCTGCGCTTCGGTGCCCTGGTTCAGGATGTAGTGCGCGACGATCGCGTGCACGTGGATGCCGAACGCCATGTCGCCGGCATACCCCAGCTCCTCGAACACCACTGCCTGGTGCGCGAAGGTGCCGCCCGAGCCGCCGTATTCTTCCGGGATATCGGCCAGCAGCAGGCCCATCTCGCCGCCCTTGTTCCACAGCGCGCGGTCGACGTGCTGCTGTTCCTTGAAACGCTGCTGGTGCGGCGTGATCTCGCTGTCGACGAAGCGGCGCACGGCGTCGCGAAAGCCTTCCAGCTCGGCATTCATCCAGGGTGACGTCAGGTTCATCCGGTCTCCCTTACGCGGCGCGGTACATGGTCACGACGCAGGCGCCGCCCAGGCCCAGGTTGTGCTGCAGCGCGACCCGGGCATCCTTGACCTGGCGCGCGGCCGCGTCGCCGCGCAGCTGGTGCGTCAGCTCGTAGCATTGAGCCAGTCCGGTGGCGCCGAGCGGATGGCCCTTCGACAGCAGGCCGCCGGATGGATTGGTCACCACCTTGCCGCCGTAGGTATTGTCGCCGTCGCTGATGAATTTGTCGGCGCCGCCTTCCAGGCACAGGCCCAGCGCTTCGTAGGTGATCAACTCGTTGTGGGCGAAGCAGTCGTGCAGCTCGACGACGTCGAGGTCTTCCGGGCCGATGCCGGCTTCGGCGTAGACCTTGGCGGCCGCTTCCCGGCTCATGTCGTAGCCGACCACGCGCATCATGTCGTTCGAATCGAAGGTGCTCGGGCGGTCGGTGGTCATGGCCTGGGCGGCGATGTAGACGTCGGTTTTCAGGCCGCGCTTGCGGGCGAATTCTTCCGACACCAGCACCGCCGCCGCGGCGCCGCAAGTCGGCGCGCAGGCCATCAGGCGCGTCATCACGCCCGGCCAGATCATCGGCGCATCGAGCACGTCCTGGGTGGTCACCTCCTTGCGGAACAGCGCCAGCGGATTATTCACGGCATGGCGGCTGGCCTTGGCGCGGATCTTGGCAAACGCGTCCAGCGGGGTGCCGTATTTTTCCATGTGCGCCAGGCCGGCGCCGCCGAAGTAGCGCAGCGCCAGCGGGATTTCCGGCTTGCCGACCAGTTTGTCGGTAACGGCGTCGAACGGATCGAAGGGACTGGGACGGTCGGCGAACACGGAGCCGAGCGCGCCCGGACTCATTTGCTCGAAGCCGAGCACCAGCACGCATTCGGCGGCGCCGCTGGCGATCGCCTGGCGCGCCAGGAACAGCGCGGTCGAGCCGGTCGAGCAGTTGTTGTTCACGTTGATGACCGGGATGCCGGTCATGCCGACCTGGTACAACGCCTTCTGGCCGCTGGTGGAGTCGCCGTACACATAGCCGACATAGGCCTGCTCGATGTCGGCGTAGCCGATTCCCGCGTCTTCCAGCGACTGGCGCGCGGCCAGTGCGCCCATCTGGTCGTACGGCGCGCTGGCGCCCGGCTTGGCGAATGGGATCATGCCCACGCCGGTGACGAAAACTTTGCGGCTCATTGTGCGCTCCTCGAAGATTGCAGCTGTCATTATCAGGTCTTCGACCTGGATGAGCTAATTATAGGTCAGTCGTACTATTCCGCATAGCCCGTGCGATAATCACATCATGCCACCGACTCTCGCCAGCGCCCCCAAAAACAAATCATCGGTCACCACCGAAAAAGGGATGGGCCGCGCCCACGATATCTTGTACGCGGCGCGCGGGCTGCTGGCCGCGGACGGCTACGCCGGCCTGTCGATGCGGCGCGTGGCGGCCGAAGTGGGAATGAGCCTGTCGAACGTGCAGCACTATTACCAGAGCAAGGATTTGCTGCTGGAGGCGCTGCTGCTGTACACGATGGATGTGTTCCAGGCGAAGATGGACGGCATTTCGGCCGAGATGAACAGCGCCTCGCGTATCGACCAGGTCCTGTCCACCGCCGACATGTTTTTTGAAGAGATCACCGACCCGGTGACGCATGCGATTTTCTTCGAGATCTGGGCACTGGCTTCGCGCAACGCGTTTGCGTCGTCGCTGATGGATCGCATGCTGGGACGCGAGCGGAAAGCGATCTACAACCTGATTCGCGGCCTCAATCCGGAGATTCCTGACAGCGAGTACATGCAGCGGGCGATCCTGATGGTGGCGCAGATGGAGGGTTTGATGCTGTTCCGGCTGGATAAGAACAAGCGGAAAGATGAGTTTTTTGCGGTGCGCGCCTCGATGCGCAAGGTGATGGTGATGTTGGCGACGGTGCCGTAGGGGCCAAACTACTTTTCCGTCAGAACGCTGGCTCAGTATAGGTTCCCGCCTCTCCAGGAACCTTAAAGTTGCGGCGATTTTTCAGAACTTGCCGTTATATAGAAGGTTCAGGGTCGGTGGGCGGTTTGCCTGAAACTGGAATCTTCGCGGGAACGACATTCTTGACCGTCATCGCCTTTGTGCGGCAATGACTTCCCGCGCAGGCGGGAATCCATTCTGAGCTAGCTTTTAGACTGCGGCCGCAGCGCAATCCACACACAACTTCAGGCTCGCCGTGCGCGGGCCGGAAATGTGCGACATCAGCAGTTCGCGGCGCTCTTCCAGCAGCGCGAACACCGCGTCCTTCGACAGCACATACTGATCCAGCAAGGTGTCCTTGATCGACTCGATCATCGCCTTGTAGTCCCGGATCGCGCCCAGCGTGTAGCTGTACAGCTCATCCGACTTCTCTTCCACCTGGCGGATCGTATGGTCGCCGCTGCCCTCTTGCTTGAGCTGCGTGTAGTCGATCTTCGAGCGCGAATACATCGACAGGCGATTGACCATCAGGTTCAGCATCTTGGTCGCCTTCTCGATGTCGTTCTGGCTGCCGACCGAAATCCCGCGCGCACCGTAGAACAGCTCCTCGGCAGCGACGCCGCCGTACAGCTGGATCACGTCCTGCTCGAGCTCTTCGAGCGTGCGCAGCGACACGTCGTCGCCCGACTGCAGCACATAACCCAGCGCGCCGATCTTGGACACCGACTCGGTGCTGATCTTGAGCAGGTGCGACTTTTCCTTCACTTCTTCCAGCGACATCCCCTGGCGCAGGTAGGGATCGATCTGCATGAAGAAGTGTCCCAGTTCGTGCAGCGCAACGCGTTCGCGCTGCTTGTGCTTCTCGGCCGTGGTGGCGCGGTCGGTCAGGCCCAGCGTGGCGCGCTCGAAGGCGCGGAACATCAGGTCGGTGTTGATGATGGTCTTTTCCTGGATCGAGATCATGCTGGCGCGTTCGACCACGGTTTCCAGCAGCGCGGGGCTGAGGTTCGCGGTCATCTCGGCGACCTGGCCCAGATCGAGGTCGTTCCAGTCGACCAGGCCATCCTTCTTGCGCGACAGGAAGCTGCGCAGCAGTTCGCTGCGCTCGGACTTGTTCGGCAGGCGGAAGTTGATCTTCACCGAGAAGCGGCGCAGCATCGCTTCGTCCATCTCCGACGAGGCATCGTCGAAGTTCGAGGCCACCACCCAGATCACGCCGGCGCCCTTGTCGCTCTTGACGCCGTCGAGCAGGCCAAGCAAGGTGTTGGCGGTGTCGTCTTCCCACTTCTTCTCGCCGCGGCCGCGCGGCATGAACAGGGTCTGCGCTTCATCCAGGAAGATGATGCAGCTGCCGCGCGCGCAGGCCTTGCGGTACAGCGCATTGAGCGCCTTCGAGCCGCCGCCCACGAAACCCGATTCCAGCGCCGAGCCGGAGGCCTGGATCAGCGGCACGTTCAGCTTCTTGGCCAGGTAGCCTACCAGCTTGGTCTTGCCGGTACCGGCCGGGCCGGTCAGCATCACGTTGAACGGCTTGTCGATGTTGTGCGACTTGTACTCGGCGCGGTTGCGGATCATGTCTTCCAGGTGCAGCACTTCCTGCTTGATGTCCGCCATGCCGATCAGGTCGTCCATGCTGCCTTTGAGCTTGTCCGGCGAAATGACGGACGCGTTCATGCCCATGCCGGGGATGCCGAACTTGAGCGCGTAGATGATAGAGAAGATCACCATGATGTCGAGCGCGTGGCGCTTCAGGAAGGCAGTCGCTTCCGCGGTGGCGCTGTTCTCGCCTTCGTCCAGCAGCACCGCCTTGTGCGAAGCCAGGTAGTCGTCCTTGGCGATCGAATAGGGAATCGCGTTCTTCAGCAGGACTTCGCGCTCGAGGCTCAGGTGCGAGGTGCTCGGCACCTTCACCACGTGCAGTTCGGTCGCGCCTTTGAACTTGAAGATGTAACGCGGCGACTCCGACAGCGGCTTGGCCACCAGCAGGTAGTCCAGCTGATCCTTCTTGCTTGCCAGTTCGGTGATCTCCGAAATGTTCTGGGACAGGACGAGGGGACTGGTGTCTTGGGCGACTTCGCCGCGGAAGAACGCCAGCCACACAATCAGCGCGACCAGGAGTGCTGCGGCGATACGCACGTACACGTTCTTGAAAGCGATTTGAAGTTTGGCGAAATTGGGCATAAGGTGCTCTTTGAATGATTGATGCGTGTGCGGCGCAAGAGGACAAACAGTCATGGACGGCCGGCTCATCCGGAGCGCGGCGGAAGCGGTGGCATTCAGTGCCACATTGTCCATTACGTAACCGTTTGCCATCATTTTGATGCTTGAGGGCAATAGCGATATGGAGACTATACCGCCAAAAAAAAGGCAGGTGTAAACGAATTGTGTAAAACTTCGTGCAGCGCAACAGATGTGATGAAGGCGGTAATTGAACGCGTTATCGTCCTGACAAACTTGATTATCTGCTTGATAAAAATGACGCAAAAATCGCGAATTCTATTGCCAACTTGAACACCATTGAAAATCTGATATTGCCTTTAAAATCAGACTCTTCAGTAATGTTCGATGTTTCCTTTTTGCCAGTTCAATCGGACGTCCCCGCGCGCGAAATCTCGCTATGCTCGGATCGTGGCTGAAGTCCGGTTACCGGATGGCGGCAGTCACAAGAAAAGGGAAATGCCGTGAACAATATCGCACTTGCAGCAACGCTTGCGCTGGCGCTTTGCGGCCCCGCGCAAGCCCGGCTCGCGGAACCTGTCCCCGACCGCGGCATCATCGATATGACGGCGAACCGAGCGGCCGCGCAGCCGGGCGGGATCGTCGTCCTGCAATCGGATACGTCGGATTTGGCGGAACCCGAAGTATTCGCCATGATGCTGCTCGGCCTGTGCCTGATCGGCTATCGCGTCACGCGGGACAGCAGCGAAAAATTCAAGTAATCAGGAAGCGCATCGCCGCACGCGGACGGCAGCGACGCGTGGCGGCGCTATCCTCGCTGCGCGCACAGCGCGTGCAGCTTGAGCAGCGTATTCCAGTTGCGCGATGTCGATGCCTCGCCCAGCAGCTTGGCGACTGCCGTGGCGGCGGCGCTATCGAGCACCCCCGTCGGGCACCAGATATAGGCGGCGCGTTCGCCGATGGCCAGTGCGCCGGGCGCCCAGTCCTGCCCGGCCAGCGGTTCGAGCAGCTTGCGCTGGTCGGGGCCGGACAGGATGAACGCGATCAGGCGCGCATGGTCGCTGGACTGCTCCGCCAGCGGATTGCCGTCGATGACGACGGCCAGTTCCTCCGCGCTCAGCACGGTCACGCGCGAAGCGACCCCCAGCCGCTGCACCAGCGCCTCCTCGATCGCGCCGGCCGCCGCCGCCGGCGCGCGCTTCGGACTGCCGAATACGACATTGCCGCTATTGAGCACGGTGCGCACATCGGTGAAGCCGAGTTCTTCGAACAGGGTGCGCAGGTCGGCCATCGCGATGCGTTTGGCGCGGCCGACGTTGATTCCGCGCAGTAGGGCAGTTCCGCAAGTGAAGGGCATGCCGCTATCTTACCCCAGGGCGCCAATCAGCCCAGCAGACCTTCGTCGCGCATCGCCTGCTGCACCGCGGGGCGCGCGGCGATCCGTTCCTGGAAGGCTGTCAACACGGGCCAGGCCGACATGTCGAACTGCACCACCTGCGCCCAGTTGGCGACGGTGAACAAATAGGCGTCGGCTACCGAGAAGCGGTCGCCGACCAGGTATTCGCGCCCTTCCAGCATCTGCGCGACGTAGCCGAAGCGCTTGGTCAGCAAGGCGCGCGCGGCGCTCTTGGCGTCGTCGCCGGACGCCGGATTGAACAAGGGGCCGTAGCTCTTGTGCAGCTCGGTCCCGATGTAATTCAGCCACTCGATCAGCTGGTAGTGTTCAACTGTCCCGGGCGCCGGCGCCAGCTGCTTTTCGGGCGCCAGGTCGGCAATGTACTGCACGATCGCCGGGCCTTCGGTCAGCACGGCGCCATTCTCCAGCTCCAGCGCGGGCACGTATCCCTTGGGATTGATCGACGCGTAGTCGGCGCCGCTGGCGGTGAGCTTCTTGCGGATGTTGACCCGCTCGGTCGAGAACGGCAGGCCTGCCTCGAGCAGGACGATATGGGGAGACAGCGAACAGGCGCCGGGACTGAAGTACAGTTTCATAATGATCCTTTTTGTTCGTGGTGTTGGCGCGACAGGCGAGCGCGCGACCGGCCTGGCTTCCGGTTTCCAGAGGCGCGAGGCATGGCGAGAATACAACAAAACCGTCGGCGCCGCTTGGCCCCGCTCAATCGCTGCGGCTAAAAAAGCGGCCGCGCCCCGGCACTTTCCACGACGCCAGTTTCAGCGGCGCTTTCCTGCGGCGTCACGCGCGGAATGCGCAGCATGAACTGGGTGCCCTGGCCGATCGTGCTGCGCGCCGTGATCGTGCCGCAGAACTGTTTTGCCACCAGGTTGTAGACGATGTTCAGGCCCAGCCCGGTGCCGCCCTGGCCGCGCCGGGTGGTGAAGAACGGATCGAAGATGCGGTCCAGCAGTTCGGGCGCGATGCCCTTGCCGTTATCGATCAGCTGCAGCTCCACCATGTCGCGGTCGAGCCGCGCGTTGATCTGGATCTGGCCCGGCGTGCCGGGACTGAAGGCGTGCTCGGCGCAATTGAGCACCAGGTTGGTGATCACCTGCGCGAACGCGCCCGGATAGCTGTCGAGCACGATGTCGTCGGGGCCGTTGAGCTTGACGTCGATCTGCGTCGTCTTCAGCTTCGGGCGCAGGCTGGTGACGATCTCGTCGATGTATTCCATCAGCGCGAACGGGCGCCGCGCCTCGCTGGTCTGGTCGACCGCGATCTGCTTGAAACTGTGGATCAGGTGCGCCGCGCGGTAGGCGTTGTTCATGATCAGGCGCGTGCTTTCGGCGGCCGTTTCGAGGTAGCGCAGCACCACCGATTTTTTCAGCCCGTCGCCGGCCACCGCGGCCTGCAGGGCGTCGGTGGCGTCCTTCAGCACCGAGGCGCTGGTCAGGGCGATCCCGACCGGCGTGTTGATTTCGTGCGCGACCCCGGCCACCAGGCTGCCCAGCGAGGCCAGCCGCTCTGACTGCAGCAGCGACTCCTGGGTGCGGCGCAAGTCGGCCATCGCCTGCGCGGTCTGTTGCGCCGAACGGCGCGCCGCGTCTTCGGCTTCGCGGATGCGCAGGATGGTCGACTTCAGGCGGCGCTGGATCTGGTTGAAGCCGCGGATCACGTCGCCCAGTTCGTCGCGCCGGTTTTCGGGCAGCTCCTCGACCTCGCCGGTGCCGCGGGTGGCCAGGTCGAACAGGCCGTCGCGCAATTGCCGCAGCGGGCCGAACACCACGCGCAGCGACAGCGACAGCGCCAGCACCAGGATGATATCGAGCAGCAGCACCTCGAGCACCTTGCGGATCAATTCGTGCGCCAGCGCGGCGTCGATCCGGGCGCGGCTGAAATACACCACCACCTTGCCCACCGAGACCGGGCGGATGCTGGTGCTGGCCGAACCGGCGTCGCGAAACACCAGGTCGGCCTGGACCGGGGTGCCGTCCGGCGCCGGCAGCCCGCCGGGCGCGACCAGCCGGCCGTCGGCGGCGCGCACCTTGCCGGCGAACAGGCCGACCGCGCTGTCGTAGACCCGGATCGACACCACTTCCGGCGGCAGCATTTCCGCTTCCAGGATCGTGTCGACCTTGGCCTTGTCGAGGTCCCACAGCGCCGGGGGCAGGCTGATCTGCAGGCGGGTCAGCACGCCGTCGCGCAGGCGCTGGTTGCTGCTTTCAAGTTCCTTGCCGAGCGAATATTGCGCATAGCTGCCGGAGATGGTCAGCACCAGCGTGACGATCAGCACGAACAGCAGTTTCAGCCGGCTTTGAATCTTGAACATTCGATCCTTTCGAAGGCGCGCCAGAGGGTCACCCAATGTAAGGGATGCCCTGCTTCTTGGCAAGGGAACGCCGCGCTAAAACATTCATTCCTGACAACAGCCCAGCCCGCTCGGGCAATGGTAAGATCGCATTACTTGAGACGGAGGTTGCATGAGTTCAGCGTATCAGCATCTTGCGGTGGCCGATGTCAGGCCGGGCATGGTGCTATCGGATGTGTTACTAGACCAGCAGGGCCAGGTGCTGCTGCCGCAAGGGGCGATCTTGACGGCGGCGATCATCGCGCTGTTGCCGCGCCACGGGGTGGAGCTGCTGGCGGTGCTGCGCGGCGGCCCCGAGGCCGAGGCGGCGCCCGACCCCGCCGCGCTGCAGCGGCGGCTCGCGCACCTGTTCCGCAACAACGACATCGACAACAACGAGGACTGGGCCACCGGCATCCTGCACCGCTACATGGAAGACTATCGGCTCGGCCGGGAGATCGAAGAATGAACCCGCTCAGCCTCGACGACATCGTCAACAAGCTGCAGGACCTGCCGTCGCTGCCGGCGGTCGTGATGGAACTGCTCACCAGCATCGACCAGGAAGACGTCGACATCTCGGTGCTGGCCAGGAAAGTCTCGCACGACCAGGCGCTGACCGCCCAAACGCTGCGGCTGGCCAACTCGTCGGTGTACGGCCTGCAAGTCAAGGTCACCACCATCCAGCAGGCGATCACCTTCCTCGGCTTCCAGACCACGCGCAACCTGATCACCGCGGCCGCCGTCACCGGCTGTTTCGCCGAGGGCCAGTGCGCCGGCTTCAACGACAAGGCGTTCTGGCGCCATTCGATCGCCACCGCCGCCTGCGCGCGGGTGCTGGCGCGCCGCATGCGCTTCAACCAGGACTACGCGTTTACCGCCGGCTTGCTGCATGACATAGGGCGGCTGGTGCTGGTCAGCACCTATCCCGAGCGCTACGCCGAGGTGATCGCCGCGCGCGCCGCCGCCGACCGCGAACTGCTCGACGCCGAACGGGCGATTCTGGGCGTGGACCATGTAACGGCGGGCGTCGCGCTGGCGGCTCACTGGAATTTTTCGGACACGATGCGGCTCGCCATCGCCCATCACCACGATCCGGAGGCGCCGGGCGCGGGCTTCTTGGCAACCATCATCCACGTGGCGAACGCGATCGTCCACGCGCTTGACGTAGCGCGCGAGGATGACGATCTGGTGCCGCCAGTGTCGTCGGTCGCATGGACCGCACTGGGGTTGACTGAAGAAGCCTACCTGCATGTATTCCGCGAAACGGAACTGCAGTTTGAAGAGATTGCTACCGTCCTGATGGGCTGACCCCGCCAGGGTGTTGCGATGCTGCGCCGGGCAGCGTCCGCGGCGCCACTACGACGCCGGGCCGCTCCCCTTGTTCACCACAGGCATGACAGCAACGGCCGCCATGTCCGCGGTCTTAGTGGGCATAATTGCCGGTGGTCGAAGCTGCTTCGGTCGCCGCCTTGTCTTCCGCCTTTGGACGGCCCTGGGCGTCGGACAGACGATACTTGGTGCGGCGATCGCCCATCAAGTCGCGCAGGTCGCGGATGCTCATGCCGGTTACTTCGTGCATGCGGATCAGCAGCGAAGCGCCGACCGGCAGGCGGTGGTGGCGAATCTTGCTGATGACCGGTGGCGCAACTTCGAGCATGCGCGACAGCGCAGCGTCATTCTTCAGCTGCATCTTGCCCAGCAGGATGTCGAGCAGATGATTGGGGTTGTAGCTTTCTTGTGATGCCAGAGCATGGTGTGCCATGATTTACCTCGTATGTGTGGTTGAAATAGTTCTGCTACGAACTTTGTTAAAGACTATCTTTCGTCTATATAAGTTCCCGGAAAACGGCCAAAGCACGATCAAACCAAACAGGAACTCCGATCATCCGCTTGCGCCCGTTGCCGGATCGTTTGCGCTCTGCGCTACTCGCCTCCCCCACGCACTTGTTAATCAAACAAATTATCAGACTCATACGCCATCAGTACATCCGACCTTCGCACCGCCTACATTGTTTAAAATCAAGCTATCGTGCGGAAAGCTTGTCACATCGGCATTTCAACACATGGGGATATTTTGTGGCGCACGCAAGAGTTTTCTTGAATTCAGTTTGCGCTTAAGAATTCTGCCGGAACTGTTTGATTTACAACAGGAAATACCTAGCGCACAATCAAGGCCTGCCAAATGTTTATATCCGGAAATGGGTTATAGAATTTGCGCAAAGAAATACCGATAGTCGATTATTACCCAGTTCATTTAACAAATTTGTGAATGAAATGTAAATCTGATTGCCAAACGTTCGGTATCTTGTCGGCAACCCCGCGAGCGGCCCGGCGCAATTCCTCCCGCGCTGCCGATTTACGGTAAACTGGCAGACCACGTTGTCACAGCGTCAGCACAACTTTAAGCAAATCATTCATGCAGAAAAAAGTATTCATCAAGACCTTCGGCTGCCAGATGAACGAGTACGACTCGGACAAGATGGCGGACGTGCTCGGCGCCTCCGATGGCCTGGTGCGCACCGATACGCCGGAGGACGCCGACGTCATCCTGCTCAATACCTGCTCGGTGCGCGAAAAAGCGCAGGAAAAGGTGTTTTCCGACCTCGGCCGCCTGCGGGAACTGAAGCTGGCCAAGCCCGACCTGCTGATCGGCGTGGGCGGCTGCGTCGCCTCCCAGGAAGGCGCGGCGATCGTCAAGCGCGCGCCCTACGTCGACATGGTATTCGGCCCGCAGACGCTGCACCGCCTGCCGCAGATGATGCGCGAGCGGCGCAGCAGCGGCCAGTCGCAGGTCGACATCAGCTTTCCCGAGATCGAGAAATTCGACCACTTGCCGCCGGCCCGCACCGAAGGCGCCTCGGCTTTCGTGTCGATCATGGAAGGCTGCAGCAAATATTGCAGCTACTGCGTGGTGCCGTACACCCGCGGCGAAGAAGTCTCGCGCCGCTTCGAGGACGTGCTGGCCGAAGTGGCCGGGCTGGCCGCCCAGGGCGTGCGCGAAATCACCCTGCTTGGCCAGAACGTCAACGCATTCCGCGGCGTGATGGAAGGCGGCGAGACCGCCGACTTCGCGCTGCTGCTCGAATACGTGGCCGAGATTCCCGGGGTCGAGCGGATCCGCTTCGTCACCAGCCATCCGAAGGAATTCACCCAGCGCCTGATCGACGCCTACGCCACCATCCCGCAGCTGGTGGACCACCTGTACCTGCCGGCCCAGCATGGCTCGGACCGGGTGCTGGGCGCCATGAAGCGCGGCTACACGGCGCTCGAATACAAGTCGATCATCCGCCGCATCAAGGCGGTGCGCCCGAACATGTCGATTTCGTCCGACTTCATCGTCGGCTTCCCCGGCGAGACCGAGGCCGACTTCGAGGCGATGATGAAACTGATCGCCGACGTCGGCTTCGACACCAGCTACAGCTTCATCTTCAGCAAGCGCCCCGGCACTCCGGCCGCCAGCCTGGAAGACGACACGCCGCACGAGGTCAAGCTGGCGCGCCTGCAACGCCTGCAGGCCGCGATCGACGCCAACACGCGCAAGTACAGCGCGGCGATGGTCGGCACGGTGCAGCGCATCCTGGTCGAAGGCCCGTCCAAGAAGGACGCCGGCGAACTGCAGGGCCGCACCGAGAACAACCGGGTGGTCAACTTCGCCGCCGGCCCCGGCTTCCAGGCACTGGCCGGCGCCATGCTCGACGTGCGCATCACCGAAAGTTTTAACTACACCTTGCGCGGCGAGCCAGTCGCCAGCGCCGACCTGATCGCCAAAGCCAGTTGAAAACCAAGACCCCCCTCCAGCCCTCGTACTTCATCCCCGAGCCGCTCGATAACACCCGGCTGGCGCACCTGTGCGGCCCGCTCGACGAGAACCTGCACCAGATTTCGGCCGCGCTCGACGTGACCATTTTCCGGCGCGGCGAAAAGTTCATCGTCAGCGGCACCAACGCCGAGCGCGCGGTCGAAATCCTCGAGCGCTTCTACGCGGTCGCCAACAAGGTCGTGCCGATCGAGGAAGTGCAGCTGGCGCTGGTCGAACAGCGCTCCGGCCTGGCGCCGAACATCGCCGCCATCGAGCAGGATGACGAACATCCCGACATGGCCGAGATCACCACGCCGGTGCTCAAGACGCGCCGCACCGACCTGCGCGGGCGCACCCCGCACCAGATCCAGTACCTGCGCGCGATCCTCGAACACGACATCGCGTTCGGGGTCGGCCCGGCCGGCACCGGCAAGACCTACCTGGCGGTTGCCTGCGCGGTCGACGCGCTCGAGCGCGACGCGGTCAAGCGCATCGTGCTGACCCGCCCCGCAGTGGAAGCGGGCGAGCGGCTCGGCTTCCTGCCGGGCGACATGGCGTCGAAGGTCGATCCCTACCTGCGCCCGCTGTACGACGCGCTGTACGACCTGCTCGGCTTCGACCGCACCCAGAAGATGTTCGAGAAACAGGTCATCGAGATCGCCCCGCTGGCCTACATGCGCGGCCGCACCTTGAACCACGCGTTCGTGATCCTCGACGAGGCGCAGAACACCACGGTCGAACAGATGAAGATGTTCCTGACCCGGATCGGCTTCGGCAGCAAGGCGGTGGTGACCGGCGACGTGACCCAGGTCGACCTGCACAAGACCCAGAAGAGCGGTTTGATCGACGCGGTCCACGTGCTGAAAGACGTGCGCGGGATCGCCTTCACCCAGTTCTCCAGCGCCGACGTGGTGCGCCATCCGCTGGTGGCGCGCATCGTCGACGCCTACGAATCGGCGGCCGCGATCCAGGAGCTGGTCGCGCTTCCCAAACCGGCAGCCCGCAATGTCCGTAAAAAATAAGCTCTCCCTGTCGGTCCAGTATCCCGACGCGCGCCTCGAATCGTCCATCACGCGCCAGAAAATCCGGCGCTGGGTGCAGGCCGCGCTGCTCGGCCCGGCCGAGCTGACCATCCGCTTCGTCGATGCCGAGGAAGGCCGGGTGCTGAACCGCGACTACCGCGCCAAGGACTACGCCACCAACGTGCTGACCTTCGCTTACAACGAGGGCGACGAACTGGCCGCGGACGAGCCGACCCGCGCCGACATCATCCTGTGTACCGACGTGCTGGAACGCGAGGCGGGCGAGCAGAACAAAACCGTCGAGGAGCACACCGCCCACCTGGTGGTGCACGGCGTGCTGCACGCCCAGGGCTACGACCATGAGCACGACGAGGAAGCGGCCGAGATGGAGCAGTTCGAACGCGACATCCTCGAAGCGCTCGGCTATCCGGATCCGTACGCCGATGCGCATAGCTGACGCCCGGCGCTAAATACTCCCAGTAGTATTTTGCCCACCGGAAAACGCGGCAAATTCCTACAGCTGCACTGCATCAGTTCGCCCCCCTTTTGTACGGCATCGTACCGTTGTCGCTTGCACAATCCTGTCTACTGGTACCTCATCCAAAGGAACCAAAGACAGGACAGACTGCCTATGCAAGCAACACACACAAATTCGACCTCATCAGTTTGGCTGGACACCTCCAGCATGCCCGCCTTCCCGCCCCTCGAGGGTGACACCCGCGCCGACGTCTGCGTGATCGGCGCCGGCATCGCCGGGCTGACCACCGCCTACATGCTGCTGCGCGAAGGGAAGTCCGTGGTCGTCATCGACAGCGTCGGCATCGGCGCCGGCGAAACCGGCCGCAGCACCGCCCACATGTTCCCGCCCGACGAACGGTTCTCCGAACTCGAGCGCGGCTTCGGCACCGACAAGGCCTCGCTGGTGGCCGACAGCTACCGCCGGGCTACCGATTGCGTCGAATCGATCATCCGGATCGAGCAGATCGACTGCGAGTTCGAGCGCCTCGACGGCTACCTGTTCAATCCGCACGGACAGTGGGATGCGGTGCTCGACAGCGAATACGCGGTGACCACCCGCCTCGGCCTCGACGTGCGCCGCTTCGAGCGCGTGCCAGGCCTGCAATTCGATACCGGCCCGTGCCTGCGCTTCGCGCGCCAGGCCCAGTTCCATCCGCTGAAATACCTGGGCGGGCTGGCGCGCGCCATTGTCAATTTGGGCGGCAAGATCCACGACCATACGCGCGCAATGGACGTCAGCGGCAACGCCAGCCTGCAGACAGTGAAGACCGAACAGGGCGCGATCCTGGCCGGCGCCGTGGTGATCGCCACCAACGTCCCGTTCATCGACCGCTTCGTCAAGCACGGCATGCAGGAGTCGTATCACAGCTACGTGATCGGCCTGCGGGTGCCGAAGGATGCGCTGCCGCGCGCCCTGCTGTGGGACACCGGCAAACCCTATTACTACGTGCGGCTGGCGGCGGCCACTCCCGGCGCCGGCCACGAACTGCTGGTGGTCGGCGGCCAGGACCACCCGACCGGACGGGATTTGCAGCCGCAGCACCGCTACGACGAAATCGAAGCCTGGGCCCGCGCCCGCTTCCCGATCGCCGGGCAGGTCGAGTACCGCTGGTCGGGCCGGGTGATGGAGCCGCGCGACGGCATCGCCCTGCTGGGCCGCAATCCCATGGACGAGAGTAATGTCTATATCATCACCGGCGACTCGGGCAACGGCATGACCCATTGCACCGCCGGCGCGATCCTGGTCGCCGACCTGATCCTGGGCCGCGCCAACCGCTGGAGCGCGCTGTATTCGCCGGCGCGTGAGCCGTTCCACGGCGCCGCCAGGCCATACGCCGCGCCGGGCGCGGAATGGCGGCGCTGACGCCCGGCTGGCCGGCCGGCGTGCTGGCCGCGCGCGCCGGCGCTGCCTGAAAAACGGGCAATCGGGGTTTTGGTGTATCCTATGCCCATCGCAACAACGGCTCACGCCAACTATGCCAGAGCACCCTACTGACGTCCGCACGGACGCCAAACCCCACCGGTCACTGTTTGA
>CXWL01018171.1_pt1 | contig 23020 bp, 22 predicted proteins | sample 590931 | NCBI WGS metagenome assembly CXWL01 (sample SAMEA3498368, study PRJEB10139) | groundwater metagenome | biome: water well; material: biofilm material | place: Germany | collected 2015-04-27
GCTCGCAACTATCTCTCCTTCTTTTCCCCCGACTGGTTATTCCTAAAAGGCGATCCGATCCTGCGTCATTCTACCGGTCAGGTTGGCGCCTTTCTTCCGTTCCTTGCCCCTTTTATGCTTTACGGCGCCTTTAAATTCTTTCAAACAGCGGACAAAAAGAAAAAACTCACCTTTCTCCTCTGGATCTTAGTCTCGCCAATTCCTGCCGCCATCACCAAGGATGGGGCTGGCTATCTTCTCCGGGTGGTCACCATGCTCCCTTTCTTAACCTATTTCTGCGCCCTTGGTCTGGTCGAGTCCTTTAACCTGGTCAGGAAAGGTTGGCGCTGGCCGTATGGCATTCTATTGACACTAATTGGCCTTTATTCNNTTTTCAGACGTCTCACAACAACGCTTCTTTTTTGGTTATCTGGGAAGGCTTCTATCACGACAAGGATTTTCGTTTCTGGCAGAACACACCCTTCGAGAAGCAGCGCGCGTTTCAGATAAAGAGGATCGATGTTGGGGGCTCCGCCTTCTGGCAAACTTACCCCAATCTCTACTTTTCCTCTCCCGGATCAATTGAGGACTTCAAATCTTTTCTCTCTCAGTACCGACCTGAGTACGTTGTTTTGTCCGACCGCTATTTTCTTAAGTATCCAGTCGAAATCGAAGACCTCCTTTCCCCAGTGTCAGGGGTAAAATATCCCGATCAAACCACCGCCTTCACTATATATACATCAAGGGTGGAGCCTAAAACCTTTGTCCGCTAGCGTGTTCAGCGGACTCGAAAACTTTCTTGCCAGTGTATTATAATGAAACCATGAGTCAAACCGAGGCGATTAAATATTGGATTGAAAGCGCGGCGGAGGATTGGGAGGTGGCCACAAAGCTGATGGCCGACAAAAGGTATCATCATGCCTTATTTTTTGTTCAACTTACAATTGAAAAATTGATAAAAGCGTTTCACATAAAAAACAACGATGACTCTCCGCTCTACGTCCACAACCTGGTTTTACTAGCTCAGAAGTCGGGCATTGAGCTGACACAGCAACAAAAAGAGGATTTGAAAGAGATTTCCTCTTTCAACATCACCGCCCGATATGATTCCTACAAGAGGGATTTTTACAATAAAGCAACGCCCGAATATGCTCAAAAATGGTTCGACAAGGCCAACGAATTCAGACAGTTATTATTAGCACAAACAAAATGAGCGGAGTTGACGCCATGGGTTTGGCCCAAAAATATCTGAAAACAATTAGAGACTCCGGGATAAGTGTCGACAAGGCATACCTCTTCGGGTCATACGCAAAAGGCAAAACCTGGGAGGGGAGTGACGTGGATGTGTGTATTGTCTCCTCGCAATTCGGCAAGAATTACGAAGAAGAAAAGAGGACCTTGAACAAATTAGCTCTGAAGATCGACTCCAGAATCGAACCGGTTCCGTTTAGCCCGAGTGATTTTGGCAATAAGTATGATCCATTGGTAACGGAAATCAGGCGGTTCGGTATTATCCTCTAGTGTCGTATTTGTGATAGGAAAAATCAAATCGCTCTTCTTTTCACAGACTTCAAGGGACACCCTGATCAGCTTCACTGGTCTTGGGACGATCGCGGTCGTGGGGATGATTTTTACCGTCATTACCGCCCGCGCCCTGGAACCACGTCTCTTCGGCATCTTCTCCGCCCTCAATGCCCTGGTTAGTCTCCTCTCCAGCATGGGCGACCTAGGTATTTCCTCGGCGTTGGTTAATTTTATCCCCAAGTTTCCCGACCGCAGGAACGTTCTGATCTCGGTCACTTTTTGGTTCCAGATCACCGTGACCACAATCGTGACTCTGCTTTTGATAGCGGCTGGTCTGATCCATGATCTGATCATCCCGGGATCCCAAACAGCCCACTTTGTCATCATCGGTTTCCTGACCGGTTTTTATGTATTGCAGGGGTTCGCTCTCGGTATTTTTAACGCCGAAAAGAAATTTTTCCAGGCCTCCTTTATTCAGGGTTCAGATTCGGTCATCAAGCTGACCATTGTCGCGGCTATATTCTTTGGCGGTCAGCTCAACATCGAACTGGCCCTTCTGGCCAACGTCATTTCCTGTTTCCTGTCCCTGATCTACGGTTTTTACGGCGAATACAGAAACATTCGGCCGATTTTTCCGAGAGAACAAATGGCGGAAATCTTTCGGTTTTCCAAATGGATCGCCCTTTCACGGACCTTTGGTGTCATGATTTCCCGGGTCGACGTTCTGCTTTTAAACCTGCTTGCCGGTGGTTTTCAAGCCGGAATTTTTTCCGCCGCCAGCAGGATCGCCCTCCTCTTTGTCCTACTGGTTTCCAGTATNNCGGTTTCCAGTATTGGTTCCGTGACCGCACCCCGATTCTCAGCCTTCGTTAACAAGAAGGATATCAAAAAGTACTTAGGCAAAGTCGCCTTGCTCGTCGGCGGTGTCAGTCTCCTAATGATCGCTACCATCATCGCCGCCGGTCCCCTCGTGCGAACCATCTTTGGCCCCAAATATATTGCCTCGATCCCGGTTTTCCAGGCCATGACTCTGGCGATGATCCCATTTCTACTGGGAGTCATCACTACAACCCCGTTGATCTATTCTCTTAATCAGCCCAAGTTTACTTCCCGGATCACCATTCTTCAGGTTGTCATCATTGTTAGCCTGGACCTCTTGCTGATTCCTCGCTTCCAGGCCCTCGGCCCGACGATCTCTCTGGGGGTTGCAAACACGGTTGTTCTGGCGCTGTCGGGTTTTCGATTATATAGTCTCCTGAAATGAAAAAAGCCAAGATTGTCGTCCACTGCCTCGTCCAAAACGAAGGCCGCTTTATTTGGTACGCCTTGACTTCCATCCTTCCCTTCGTTGACAAGATTATGGTCACTGACATGAGTTCAATCGATGGCAGTGAGGAAATCATCAAGACGATTAAGTCGTCCAAAATCGAATTCAAAAAAGTCCCCCCCGGGACGCCTGACGGCCTCACGAAAGAACGTCAAAAAATGATCGACGAAACTCTGCCGGAATATACCTGGGTGATGGTGCTGGACGGAGATGAGATCTGGTCGGAAAAATCAATCAAAACTGTCACCGACATTGCCCGGGACAACCCCAATATTGAATCGATTGTTGTCCGGACGCACAATCTGGTTGGTGATATTTATCACCGCCTGCCGGAGTCGTCAGGCCGCTATCGCCTCGCCGGCAAGGTTGGTCATCTCACCATTCGTTTTATGAACCGAAAATTAATCAAAGGTCTTCACGTCAGTCGCCCTCACGGCACCCAGGGCTTCTTTGATAAGGACGATCAACTAGTTCAGCAGCGAGATCCGGAAAAAATAAAATTCATCGATGTTTATTACCACCATGCCACCCATTTACCCCGCTCAGCCGAAAGGTCCGGTGATTTAGCTGTCCCCAAGCGGAAGCAAAAACTTAAATACGAACTGGGCGAAACTATCCCCCCAAATCAAATCCCAGAAATCTTTTTTGCCAAGAACAAACCAATTATCGTTCCCGATGTTTCCGCCCCCGCCAGCACGCTCTTTTGGCTAAAAGCAGGTCTTTTGACTATCCCTCGTCGAATAAAAAGAACTTTTTTTCCAGGCAAACATGGCTACTAAACTATTGCTCATATTTCTCGCTTCGCGGCTATTTTTTCTCACCATTGCCGCTTTCTCTCCCAACTTCACCAAAATCGATCCGGGCTACCTCGGTTCTCAAGTTGCTCGGGGCGAACCATCATGGGTTTGGTCCTGGGCTAATATGGACGGCCGCCATTTTGTCAAAATCGCGACTCTGGGGTATACCGGGACCAACTTTGCCTTCTTTCCTCTCTACCCCTTGTTGATCAATCTCATTTCGGGACTAATAAACTTCACTCCAATCACCTCCGGGTTATTTATTTCAACACTCGCGACGATTGCCTCCGCCTTTGTCATGCTGAAATTAGTTGATTTGGCTAAGTTAAAAGTCTCAAAACTCGAAACCTTGTTCCTCTTTTTCTTTTTCCCATTCAGTTTTGTCTTGACCAGTGTCTATTCCGACGCCCTGTTTCTATTTATGATCATTCTCAGTTTCTATTTTGCCAGATCAAGCCGATGGCCCCTTGCGGCCATATTCGCCTTTTTTGCCTCCTTGACCCGGCTCACCGGAGTTGCTCTCATTCCTACTTTGGCTCTGGAATGGTGGCTCCAAAGAAAAGAACAGAGGTTCAACCTGAAGACGCTCAAAGATTATCTCCGCTCGGGCTTTATCGCCCCTCTGGCCGCTTTCGCCGGTTTTGCCTCTTATCCGATCTACCTTCAGTTCCAATATGGCAACTGGCGTCTCTTTCAAGTCTCGATGAGCGCCTGGAACCAGGATAAATTTATCTTACTGCCCCAAGTAATTTTTCGTTATTTCAAAATTTTACTTGGCGTCGCACCCAATTCTCTGGTTTATTGGGTCGCCGTCCTGGAGCTGGTATCGTTCATCTTATATTTCCTATTGGCCATTTATGTCTTCCGGAAGATCCGCGCATCCTACGGTCTTTTCATGATGATCTTGCTCCTGCTACTTACTTTTACTGGGACATTTGCTGGCACGCCCCGATACCTGGCCCATCTTTTCCCCGGCTTTCTCGGCCTGGCTTATCTTCTTAGCAAACACCCCCGTCTCCGCCTCATCTATTACCCGACCAGCTTCGTTCTTGGTGTAGTTCTAACTGCTCTCTTCGTCGCCGGCCGTTTTATCAGTTAGAATAAGTGATCAATGGCGAACCTTTTTTCAAAGCTTTGGTTAAACTCGCCCGGTTTCTTCGATCCGATCCAGTACTTTTTCAACGGAAGCTTTTGGGAAGAATTTCTCAAGCGCTTCGGTGGTGCCGCCAAGGGCAGCGTCGTCGACCTGGCCTGCGGCACGGGTGAACTCAGGCGGCACATTTCACCCAAAAACTATCTCGGTATCGATTTTAACCCGGATTTTATCGCCCACGCCCAAAAACTCATTCATTTCGCTAAGACAAAGTTTGAGGTGGGTGACATCACCAAAAATAAAATCAAAGATAATCCCGACGCAATCTTTTTTATCAGCGCCGCCCACCACCTCGACGATAATCAAATGACTCAGTTGAGTCGAAACTTAAAGGCATCAAAGATTAGAAAACTAATCTTGGTTGATGGGCGGCCTAAGGGTATCTTGGCTCGCCCCCTCGCCTTTTTGGACGCCTGGCTCGGCGGAGGAAAATATTTTCGCTCTTCCCGAGAACTGGTGGACCTCGTTGGGCCTCATTTGAAAATACAAGAAAGCGGCGAGTTCTCGGCCAGGCTTTCTTTTTACACCTATCCTTTTCTGATTGCCACCGCGATCAGACCCTGACCCACCGGCAGGGGAATGCCCCTGGAAATCAGAGAAGCTTCCAGATTCAGCACTCCCGTCAGACATTTATTCAGGACCGGATTGAGGTTTCCCACTGCAGAACTATCTGGTTCATTAGTAAACCTCTCGAAGAAAATTCTACCTAGACTTAGTAAAAAAATCGGGGAGTGGACAAAAGAGATTTGTCTCAGGGATAAGCCCGCTTTCTTTATTTTCCCGATTAGTTCATCTCGTTGGTATCTTCTGGCGGTGTGGACGTGGCGGTCATGGGCGCTCATTAGATATTGGTTCGCCGGCACTCGTAGAACAAAAACTCCTCCGGGTTTTAGCACGCGTCTAACCTCTTTTAGGGCAAGTACGTCATCCTTTACTTTTTTGTGATAGATCACATCGATAGAGGTCACAACGTCGAAAGTCTTTTCAGGAAATGGAATTTTTTCGATTCCGGCCAGCTTGGCGCCGACACCTCGCTTCTTGGCGAATCTAATTGCTTCCTGGCTGGCGTCAATGGCCCAAACCTTTCCAATAGCGGCGAGTTTTATCGCTAACCCCCCCGTTCCACAGCCCGCGTCCAGGATGTGAAGCTGTCTTCCCCTGGTGAATCTCTTTATCAAATTTATGACCAAGAGGTGGGTTGAGACATAAAAGAAATGATTCGCCTCGTTTTCGTAGATATTCCGGTATTCAATTTTTTCCATTTTTATTCTGGCTGGTCCTTTCTTCCACCATTAACTTCCACCAGAGGGGGATGATCTCAGAAAAGGTCTTGAATAAATGCTTTGGATTGAAAAACTGCGAATTGCCGAACTGTCGCGGATAGTGATGGACTGAAACCTGGCGGAAACGGGCTCCCGCTTTTTGTGACTTCTTAACCAATTCGATACAGATCGAACCGGAGTTCCCTCTTAGCGATATTTTTGAGAGCAGCGACCTACGTACCAGACGAAAATCACAATCAACATCATAAACAGGCAGCATGAAGGCCCAACGCATACACAGGGCATAAAAATTCCCCACGATCACCCGGTAGGCAAAATCTTGTCTTTCCATCTTGATGCCATTGATGAAATTGACATCCTTAGTCATTAGGGAGTAAAGCAGGGGTAATTCGGTAACATCGTATTGACCATCACCATCGGTGTAGAAGACTAGGTCATATCTAGAGTTTTTGAACCCGTCCTTCAGGGCCCCGCCATAGCCTTTGTTTTTGGCGTGAAAGATCGGCCTAAATGTTTTCGGATATTTCTTTTTATACTCCCGGAGAACTTTCGGGCTGCCATCATGACTGCCGTCGTCGACGACAATCACCTCAAATTTCTTGGTCAGAGTCGGAAGAAGTTCGTGGGCATCATCAATCAGCTTACTGATAGAGCGCTCGTCGTTATAGCAGGGAAAAAACACAGAGATGCTCGGTGACTTCTTCTTCATTTGGGGAGTGAGTATTTAACGATCGTCCAGACGGCGATCAAGCCGTCGCGCCAACCGATTTTCTTGCCCTCTTCATAACTCCTGCCAGCATAACTGATACCGACCTCGTAGACTCGAAAACCGGCCCTGGCGATCTTGACCGTAAACTCCGGATCAAAACCAAAACCCGTCTCTTTCAGTTTTATTTTCTGAGAAACTTCCCTGGTGAAGGCCTTGTAGCCCGTCTCGACATCGGTCAGGTTTAGGTTGGTCAGGCAGTCGCAGAGAAAAGTTATCACTTGGTTGGCGACCCGATGCCAGAAATAGAGTACCCGATGCGGCCCGCTGCCTATAAAACGTGAACCGAAGACAACGTCGGCTTTTCCCTCCAGAATGGGGGACAGCAGTAACCCCAGGTCCTTCGGGTCATATTCCAGATCGGCGTCCTGAATCACTCCGATGTCTCCCCGCATTTTTTTTATTGCCGTGATCACCGCGGCCCCCTTGCCTCGGTTAATGGTATGCGCGAGAACCACCACCCTCTTGTCTTTAATCTTCCTTATTTCTCTTGCGGTTCCGTCAGTCGAACCGTCGTTGACCACCAGTAGCTCCAGCGTCAGATCCTTTATTTTGATAGCCAACACCCGGGCAACAGAACTTAGCACCGTTTTTTCTTCGTTGAAAACCGGCATGATTACTGATAGTCTTCTTGGCATACCGGCTATTATATAAGCACTCTGAAACAGATAATGAAAAGAATTCTCACTCTCCTCCTTTTTTCCGTCTCTTTGTTTTATCTTTTCTTTTCAATCAGAACAAATTCTTTCTTTTCCCTGGACGACTTCGCCGTTCTGGCCTATTTCAAAACTCACTCCGTCAAGGAGATGATTCAGGAGTTTTTCTACTATGGCGACATCTGGGGTTTCCACAAAATCCTCGGATATCTGAATCTCCGCTTGTTGTACGAAATATTTGGTGTTTGGACTTTGCCCTACATTATTAATAATCAACTCCTACATAGCGGCAATCTTATCTTGTTGTTCTTGATCATCAGTTATCTTACCAAAGACAATCTTAAAGCTTTCTTTTTCTCCCTGATTTTTAACTCCATCTATCTGTATTATTTTTCCAACGTTCACGAGTATCTGGTGACTTTCTTTAGTCTTCTCTCGATATATCTTTATCTAAGGTCCCGCCAGCATATCGCTCTTATCTCGTTTCTATTTGCCTTAGCTAGCAAAGAGATTGCCCTGGGCGTACTTTTATTTCTATTATCATTGACCCTCTTTCAAAGAAAAAAAATCAAACCACTCTTTCCATTTTTCTCCCTGGCCATTTTTTATTTCGCTTATCAGCTCGCCTTCCTAGTTACAAAGGAGCCGGTAGGGACTGATCATTCATATGCCACAACATCTTCCCTGCCAATCGTTTGGCGCAATTTCCGTTTCTATCTGTCGACGCCTTGGTTGCTTGTTATTGGTGTCAGTCTCATTTTTGCTCCTCGGCGTAGAGCTCTCCTTTTCTTCACGACGGCTCTGCTGACCTTGTTTCCGGCCCTGATCCTACGGAATCGTCAGGAGACTTACTATCTCTATTTACCGTTGGCCTACCTCTGTCTTTACTTGGCCATACTCTTTCCCAACCTCCGTCCCAAGACCTCAGTACTATATATAGCAGTCTTCCTTCTACTTGGTGGCAGACAGCTTCTTCCACCAATTGCCCATCAGGATTTCACCAACTGGCAGAAACATTCGATCGAGCAGATCATTTCCCTGGTACGCAACAAACTTGAAACCGATCCGGACGTCACCCAAATCGCTATTGACAATGCCAAGCTCGAACGTGACGCCCGTTTGATGCTCGAGTCGGACACGGTCGATCTTTTCTTGCCCATTTCCCTGGCCAAAAAATATCACACTGTCAAGGTCGTATACTAACACTAAAGATGAAGATCGCCTTTCTTAATTTCTATTCCGGTCTTTCGAACCGTGGCGCAGAAACAGTTGTTCTCGAACTCGCCAGCCGCCTGGCAGGAAATAACGAGGTTGTGGTTTTTCAAGGCGGACCTAGAAACGGCTCAAGAAAATATCATGTAGTTACGTTAGCCAGCTCTGGGATGTTTACCTTTACCATCAAGACTCTGTTGACGATAATAAAATCCAGACCCGATATTGTTATTCCCATCAACGGTCGCGTACAAGCTTTGATCATGTCCCTTTATTGTCGACTCTCCGGTGCCAAACTGGTCATCACCGGACATTCTGGTCCGGGCTTCGACGACCGCTGGAATCTGCTCATGAAACCCCATCTCTTCATCGCCCTTACCGGCCACCAACTGGAATGGGCTAAGCAGGCGACTATCTGGAAGCAGGAATTTACCTTGATTCCAAACGGCGTCGATCTGGATCGTTTCACGTCAGGCGGGACCAGGGCAAAGCTTGACTTGGAGAAACCCATAATCATCATGGTGGCCGCGACTACTCTAGCCAAGAGAGTAGAGCAGGGGATTAGGGCCATCGCTAGCCTCAAATCAGGTTCGCTCATACTGTTGGGGTCGGGTCCGCTGGACAAAAGGATCGATAACTTAGGTTATAAGTTGTTAGGCAAGAAGAGATTTTTCCACACTGTCGTCGATCACGATCTCACCCCTGAGTTTTACCACGCCGCCGACCTTTTCACTCTCTGTTCCGACAGCTCCGAAGCCTTCGGTGTCGTCTATCTCGAGGCTATGGCGAGCGGCCTGGCCTGTGTCGCCACTGACGATGAATCACGCCAGGAAATCATCGGCAATGCCGGAGTCTTCGTCAAAGATCCCAACGATACGGCGGAGTACTCAAAGGCTCTGGAAACAGCCTTGAAAACAAACTGGCATGACCTACCCAGAAAACAGGCCGAAAAATTTTCTTGGGAGGTGCTGGCCAAAAAATACGAAAAAAATTTTGAAAAACTCATCAACAAAAAATGACTCTAAAAAAGATCAGTTCTAAATACGGCTTATCTCTCCTGGTTGCGGCCTTATTTATCATTGGCGCCTTCCTTCGCCTTTATAATTTTGAGAACAGATTAATTTTTGGTCCGGAGCAGGGGATCTCTTTCATGACTTCGGCCGCAAACCTCACCAAATTCTCTCTCCTGGGAGAGATCAATCTCCAGCGGGCCACCAGCGCCAACCACATTCCTTTTCATGGTGCCACCTACAGTTATCTAATCCTCCCCCTTATTCTGATTTCCAATTTCAAGGTCCTTCCGATCACACTATTTTTTGCCTTTTTCAATTTATTAACCGCTTTTATTTTTTTCAAAATTACCAAAAAATTATTTGGAAAAATCATTGCCATCTTTTCCCTTTTCTTTTTCTTGTTTAGTGATGTCATGATCCACCACTCGCTGTTTGCCTGGATCTTAAACCCCTTACCCCTGCTCGGCATCCTCAACCTTTGGTTCCTTACAAAACTGATCAGAAGCCGCAAACTCCTCTTGCCCATCTTTTGGATCGGCCTAATGGCTGGCTTCGGTTTCGGTCTCCAAAACCTCTACCTGCCTTTCGGTGTCCTGATGTTGATTCTGTCAATTATTTTTTCAAAACGAAAAGTCCTGGCTGCATCCGCCTATTCACTGGGTGCAATTATTGGGAATTTACCCATGGTTATCTTTGATCTGCGCCACGACTTCTATCATGTCCGGACCATGTGGCAGTATTTTCTTGACGTCTACGTCAACCACACCGTTTCCGGATTTACCGACTACTATCATTTCTTGTATCTCTTTCCGTTTTTCTTTTTAGGCTACGCCCTGGTCACATATCTGCTCTACCGAATAAAAAAGCCCCTTGCCCTTGTCCCTCTACTCCTTTTTCTAAATGCGACCCTCAATTCTCCTAAGTTAAACCTTTCCAGTTCGACCGGTATGCCCGCGGGCATTACTCTAAGCACCCTTGAGTCAGCCGCCGGTCTTATCGCCGCTGATATTGGCACCAGTCCGCTAGCCGGCGGATTCAACGTCGCCACCCTCTGGGACTTTGATACCCGGGCTAACCCCCTGCGTTATCTACTAAAATATTACTATCAGTTGACTCCCCAGCCTTATGAAAATTATGGAGCAATCGACGCCCTATATGTCTTCGCACCGGAAAACTACGACGTCATCAAACCTCGCGTCTGGGAGCTTTCTGTTTATACACCGTATAGGATTGTCGATCTACCCCTCAACGCCCCCGGTTATCGATTGTATAAACTAAGTAAATGAGTCTATCTATTGTTGTCGCCACCAGTAATAGTGAAAAATATCTAAAAAAATGCCTAGGGAGCATCGCGGGCATTGCTGATGAAATTGTCGTCTTCGATCTTTCTTCGACCGACGATACCGTTGAAATCGCCAAAAGTTTTGGCGCCAGAGTTATCAATCATCCTCATGTCGATTACGGTGACAAGATCAGAGACAAATCAATTCGCTTCGCCAAATCAAATTGGGTTTTGTTGTTGGATCATGACGAAGAAATCACCTCTGAGTTTTCAAGACAGATCACACAACTTATCGGCAGGGAAGGTGTTGCCGCCTACAATATCCCCCGGAAAAACATATTCTTCGGGGTTTGGATCGCTCACACCAACTTTTGGCCGGATCGCCAGGTTCGGTTATTCCAGAAAGACAGAGTCAGCTGGCCAGAGCAGATCCACACTTACGCCAAAGTCGATGGGAGGGTCGTTGATCTGCCAGCCAACCCCAACCTCGCCATCCAACATTATGGTTATGACAATCTAAGCCAATTTTATGACCGACAAAACCGCTATAGCAGCGTCCAGGCGGACCAGCTCGGCCAAACAGAAAAGTTCTCCCCGTTTCGGCTCATTTTTTCAGTCGCGAAGACCTGGCTCGCCCGATATGTCAAACATCTTGGCTTCCTGGATGGTTACACGGGACTCTTTCTGGTGTACAACTTGATGGTTACCGAAATTTCGACTAGTGTAAAGCTATGGGAAAGAAGTCGTTCTGGCTGATATTCTTTGTAGGCCTGCTTGTTCGCCTGATTGCCTCAGACCAGAGCTTCTGGTTAGACGAAGCGGCCTCATTGACATTCTCCGGATTAAGTCTCGGCGACCTCTTTGTCGCCCTGAAGGGGGATTTCCATCCGCCTTTGTTTTACCTGCTTCTACATTATTGGTTACTCGCCACACGAAGCCTTGGCGAAGTGTGGATCAGATTTCCCTTTATCCTCATCGGTTCACTCACCGTCCCGGTTCTCTATCTCTTTTTACTCGAACTGTTGGGTCCTCAGAAAAAGAAGGTAGCCCTGATGGCCGCCCTGTTGCTTCTTTTCAATCCCTTACATATTTATTACTCGATCGAGTTGCGGATGTATTCGCTTAGCGCTCTCCTCTCTCTTCTCTCGTGGCAATTCTTAGACAAATGGATGAAAAAAATAAACCATCGGCCATATGCTATATGCTATTTGCTTTTCACTGTGGCCAATCTCTATACTTTTTACGGCGCCTTTTTTAATCTGGCCTCGCAGTGGCTCTACCTACTCTGGCATCACAAAAATAAATTCAAACCGTTTGTGATTTGTAATTTGGTGGTTGGAATTTTCTTTCTGCCTTGGACCAGCAGTTTCATCAGCCAGCTTGCCGGGGGAGGTTATCTGGTCAAGGTCCTCCCTGGCTGGAGCCAACTCTCCGGAAATTTATCTCCCAAGTCGCTGGGATTAATCATGGCGAAATTTACCCTCGGCCGGGTCTCCTTGGTAAATAAGGGGGCCTATACCATTTTTGTCGCCGGCATCTCCCTCTACTTTCTTCTTTGCTCCCATCTGGCCAGTTCGACCCGAAAGGGGAGGGCTCTGTTGTTCTGGTTCTATGGTTCTCTGTTTTTGGCCGTTCTGGTCAGCCTTCGTGCTCCGGTTTTGGGTTACTGGCGTTACATTTACCTCATTCCTCCTTTCGTTGCCATCATTGCCTTGGGTCTAAGTAACCTTCCAGGGAGGGCTTATAAACTAAATCTCTTAGTTGTCCTTCTCGTCTTTGCTTTGGGTAACTTAACTTTCTGGACCAGCCCGGTTTTTCAGCGCGAAGACTGGCGTTCTGCTGCCAAACTGATTTCCGAAGATAACTCGCTGACGATCCTGAACTTTCCGGGTGTTTTCGACCCGCTCAAGTTTTATGCCCCAGGCGTTTATTACTATCCCGATCAGGAGTCGCTTGGGAAAATACGCTCTGATCTTGATCAGACCCTACCTCTAGTCCTTAAAGATAAACAGACCGTCTTTGTTCTTGACTACCTTTCCGACCTGACTGACAGAAAACGGAGCATTCTCACTTGGCTGGTAAGAGCCGGCCTCAAACAAGAATCAACCCACAACATTAACGGCGTCGGTTTCATCTATGAATTTAGCACTCCCTAAATTGGCTCGACTTGCCCCTGCCCTGGCGGCGATCAGCCTTCATTTGGTCATTATTCTTCTGGGGGGCTATTTTCTTTCGCCCGAGTTCACCATTTACCCATTCCTTGCTTCCCGCGGTTTTTTGCCCTACGTCAACATCATCGACCAACACTTTCCCTCACTGGTTTTTGGTCCACTCTCTTTTCCTTCCTGGTTAACCACCAACCCCTTTCCTTTATTAATCGTCTTCGGCGCCCTGACTGTCCTCACCGATCTATTCTTTTACTTGAGCCTGGTCCGACAAGAAAACAAAAGACCACTCTCTTGGCTGCTTGTCTGGATTGTGGCTTCCTATTGGTTCTCCGGAAACATCCTCTGGATGGAAAGTTTTATTACATTTTTTCTCACCATAATTTATTTCTTGGGAAAAAATGATCACCCCCATACCAGCTTTTTACAAGGGTCCTTCTTCGCCATGATCTTACTCGTGAAACCGACCCTCCTGCCGCTTTTGATTCTGCTTTTTCTATATCGCAAACTTGTCGTCGACGGCTATCTGTTGATTGGATTTTCTTTGCCATTGTTAATCACGGCTCTCTTTCTGTTCAGGTTCAATCTTGTCCCCGCCTTCCTTGAGCTAACTATCACTTTTAATCGACAGTTCTACGCCAAATATGCCGTCAAGCTGCCGACCGTTCGTCAGATCATCGAAACTTCGATAGTTTTTCTTCCCGGATTCTTTCTCTTCCTCCGTCAAAAGAAGATCCTCCCCCTGCTTTTAATCGTTTCCTCAGCGGTCCTGGTTTACCCTCGTTTCGAATATACCCATCTCCAGCCGGCTTTGTTGCTACTTATCCTCCTGCTGGCCCGAGAGCTGAAATTGGTGGCAGCCTTTCTGGTTCCTTTTTGTTTGGTTCTACTTACCTTAACTGTCTATCGCAATTTGCGCCATCACTACGGGAACTACTGGCTCGATCAGGATACCCGCCAAGTCGCCAGCGAATTGAAGAGCCGGCCGGGCTCCACCCTATATGTCCTGGGCGGTAATGAATTGCTCTATCCCCTGACCAACCGAATACCGCCGGGGCTGACCTATCTGCCCTCTCTTCCGTGGTACTGGAAAAATGAGGCATTTGCCAAAAGGGTTGTCAGTGCGCTTTCTGGTTCTCCCCAAACTCTGATCTTGGCCAAAAAAAATGCTACCATCGACGGTGTTAACATAGAAAAGAATACCGGTCTAATCGGAACCTTCATTAAGGATTACTATCAACCGGTCGAAACAATTGGAAGTTACCAGGTCTACCAACGAAAGTAAAAAATGAAAATCGCCATTGATATTTCTCAAATCATCTATGGCACCGGAGTCTCAGTCTATACCAGAAATCTCGTTTCCCATCTGGTGAAAATGTATCCTCATGATCACTTTCTCCTTTTTGGAGGGAGCCTCCGCCGTCGCCGGGAACTAAACATTTTTACCAATCGTCTCAAAACAGAGTCAAAGTTCTATTCCATGCCGCCTAAGTTTGTCGACTTGCTCTGGAATTCATTTCATATCTATCCCATCGAAAACATCATCGGCCAGGTTGATGTCGTCCACACCTCTGACTGGGCCGAACCACCCAGCAAATTGCCAAAGGTAACCACCGTCCATGATCTGATTCCTTTCAAATATCCCCAGACTACCCAAGATGGTGTCCGCGTCGCCCATAAAAAAAGACTCGCCTGGGTCAGCAAAGAGAGCGCCCTCATCCTGGCCGTCAGCCAGGCGACGAAGGTGGATTTAATCGATTTATTAAAAATAGATGACGAAAGAATTATCGTCACACCGGAGGGAGTCGAGAGCTTTTACTCACCACAATCGCCCAGTCTGATTGAGACCGTCAAAAGCAAGTTCCAGATTACCGGCGATTATATCTTTTCACTTTCCACTCTCGAACCCAGAAAAAATCAGCAACGCCTGATTGAAGCCTACAAAATCGTCAAAGAGCATTTTCCGGGACTTAAGCTGGTCCTGGGCGGGCGGACGGGGTGGGGTGAAGGCCTTCGTCCAACCGAAGGGGTAATTATGCCCGGCTATATTCCCGATGCTGACTTGCCCGCCCTTTATTCCGGCTGCCTCGCCTATGTTCTCCCTAGCCTTTATGAGGGTTTCTCACTCAGCCACCTTCAGGCAATGGCTTGTGGCTCCTCGGTCGTCGGTAGTCAGATTTCCTCTATGCCCGAAGTCATTGGTCAAGCCGGGCAGCTGGTCGATCCCATCAGTGTCGCCGATATCGCCAAGGGTATAATCAAGGCGATTAAGGGTCGGGGGCTCTATGGCCAGAAGGCCATAAAAAGAGCTCGGCTTTTTTCCTGGGAAGAAACCGCCAAACTTACCCACGATGCCTACATCAAGGCGGTGGGGTTAAAAAATAATCTAAAATGACAATCGGATTTGATATTAACGAGGCTAACATCGGCCAACGGGTCGGGGTCAATCAGGTCGCTTATGCTACTTTTAAAGCCCTGGTCGAGGCTCTCCCCGGGGGTGACAAGATCATTGCCTTTAGTAAACAGAGGCCCCTGCCCGACCTTCCGGCCCAATCAGAAAAACTCAATTATGAGATCTTTGGACCCAATAAGCTTTGGGTCTTGACCGGTCTTACCAAACGTCTGTTTTTTAACAAGCCCAAAGTCGACGTCCTCTTTTCGCCCAGCCACTACACCCCCCTTCTCTCATTGGTTCCCTCGGTTATCTATCTAATGGACCTCGCCTACGAGAGATTCGGGACTGAGTTCTTCACCACCTACGACATCACCCAGCTAAAACGCTGGACTCCGCTCTCAATCAAGAAGGCGAAGCATATTCTGACTATTTCGGAATTTAGCAAAAGAGAGATCGTTGCCCTCTACCATACTCCGCCAGAGAAGATCACTGTCGTCTATCCGGGTTTTGACCGGACCACTTATCACTCAAAGATTCCCAAAACCAAACAGGCCCAGGTCAGAAAAAAGTACGCTATTACCGGTAAATATCTCCTCTATGTCGGCACCCTGCAGCCCCGGAAAAACTTGAACAAATTAATCGAAGCTTTTGCTGCGCTCGGCAACACTGCCGTTAAGCTCGTTATTGGCGGTAAGAAGGGCTGGCTCTATGACCAGATCTTTGAGCAGGTTAGGGCTCTGAAACTGGAAAATCGAATTCTCTTCCTCGGTTTTGTCGCCGGTGAAGACCTTCCCGGGTTAATCAAGGGGGCAATCGCCTACGTCCTGCCCTCACTTTATGAGGGTTTTGGCATGCCGCCGGTCGAGGCTCAAGCCGTTGGCGTCCCTGTGATCGTCAGTCGGGTCAGCTCTCTTCCCGAAGCTATTGGCTCAAGTGGTATCTATATTGAAGATCCCAATTCTGTCGAAAGTATTACTCTGGCCTTGAACAAAGCCATCTGCCTTAAGAAATCAGAGCGCCGCGCCATCATCGAAGAGGGCAAGGAAAACACCAAACGTTTCGACTGGAGCCTCTCGGCCGCCCAGATNNAATCCTCAAAAGGGTCTCCAGATGAGAAAAAGAGCCGCCACCCCATCCCTTCAATCAAAAGTTACCCCTTTCCGCCTCGGTTTGATAGCCGCAATTCTTTTTTTTATCCTGATTTCGATAGTCTATGCCATCATGTCTCTGGTCAAACACAGTCACTACGAAACTTTTGGCGATCTGGGGATCTTTAATCAGGGTGTCTGGCAGTATAGCCAGTTCCGCTTCCCCATGAGTACTTTTCATCTGAACCGGCCCTTGTTGGGCGACCACTTTCATCCGATCTTGGCCGTTCTGGCCCCGTTTTATTGGATTTATGCCAGCGAGAAGACCCTCTTGATCCTCCAACCTTTTCTCGTTCTCTCAGCCATCATTCCCCTCTACCTGATCGGGTATCGTCACACCAAGTCCGTTTTTTTTAGTCTCTGCGTAATCCTGGCTTACGCCTTTTACCTACCGCTCCAACACGGGATCTTTTATGATTTTCACGAAGTCGCCCTAGTTCCACCTCTCTTTGCCCTGGCCTACTACTTCTTTCTCCAGGGGAGAAAAAGGTTGGTTTGGGTTTTATTGTTCCTTTTGCTCCTCGTCAAGGAGGAGCTGGGTTTTTTTGTCGCCGCTTTCGGGGCCTATCTGATTTTTTTCAAGTCCGCTCGCCGCAGTGGCCTTTTTTGGTTATTTTTTGGCACACTCTACTCACTGATCGTCGTTTCCTACGTGATTCCTGTAATCGGCGGGGGATACATTTACTTTGACTACGGCTCCGTTGGCAAGTCCCCCCTGGAGGTGGCCACCAATTTCATCAAAGACCCACTTGGGTTTCTCGCCTTCTTTATCGACTCACCAATCAAGCGGGAAACTTTGCGTGATACCTTCTGGCCTTTCGCCTACCTACCTCTATTTTCACCCCTTGGTCTTTGGTTGTCTTTCGAACAATTTTTCACCCGATTTGTTGATCAGGTTCATGTCACCCGTTGGGGCACTGGCCATCACTACTCCCTAATCGAGGCTATTGTTGTTCCCATCGGGACGACCCAGGCAGTCGGAAGTATTACTCGATTCCTGTCCAAATACTCTCGCCCCTTGATCATCATCGTTGGAATTCTTCTCGTTTATCTAACCAGGATCGAGCAGATCAATCGGTCTATGGTTCTTCTGGTCAAAAGGCCTCAGTTCTGGGCCAGGTCAGCCTGGATGGATGATGTTGATAAGGCTATTTCCTTGATCCCAAAAGACGCCTCGGTCGCTACTCAGAGAAGTTTGATCTCCCACGTTTCTACCAGGCGGGAAATCTATCCACTGTTCGATCTTGGTAGTGGTGCCACCTACATCCTGGCCGACTTTCATCCCGGCCAAAGTAGCTACAACTATTACGTCATGGATACTTGGCCGAAGCTAAGACAAGAGATTGACCAGGCCACCCAGTCGGGCGCCTACAAACCACTCTATTCCAACGGCGGCGTCTATCTCCTAAAGAAAGTCGACTGACTGATATTCGTAACTCACGACGGAGTTTATTAACATTTGCTAGAATCGAGTTAATGAGGATCTTAAACCTACTTGTTACCGGCTCGGGGATTCACTTTGTCGAAAAAGACAATCGAAAGCTGCCTCTAGGGACAAGCCTAAAAAAAATCTTTGTTCGCTTCTACAACTATTTTCTTGATCTTGAGCTTTATTTTCTTTGGGGGGTCGGCTACCTGCCTTTTCACTCCGTCAGAAACTTCTTTTACCGACTTTTTGGCATGACGATTGGCCGGGGGAGCACCATCCACATGGGCGCCCGTTTCTTTTTGCCCTACAAAATTTACATCGGTGAAGACACCCTGGTGGGGGACCATGCTTTTCTTGACGGTCGGGCGAAGCTGACCATCGGCAGCCACGTCGATATCGCCAGTCAGGTGATGATCTACAACTCCGAGCATGATCTAACTGACGAAACCAATAAAGCCAGAGAGGAGGCAGTGACCATTGAAGACTATTGTTTTATTGGTCCTCGAGTGATTATTCTTCCCGGCGTTACCATCGGTAAGGGGGCGGTCGTTGCCGCCGGGGCCGTAGTTACCAAGGATGTAGCTGAAAAAACGATCGTCGGTGGAGTCCCGGCCAGAGAAATCGGTAAACGGGAAATAAAATCCCTCAATTATCGTTTGGGCCGTGCCCGGCTCTTCCAATGAAAAAACTTATCATTTTTTCTGCTCTTCTGGTATATCTAGCCGGTTTCTACTACCTAACTCGGCCTGATCCAGCCCTACCCATCCTGGCTGACTCTGCCCGTTCCGACGAACCGGGAGATACAGTCCAGCACCCCGACCAGGCCGCCTACTATACCCATCGGGACAATCGTGGGCAGATTCTCTCAGAGCTTCAGAAAAGATTTGATCTTAAAGATTCCTGGACGAGTCTTATTTCCTATCGACTCAACTACCGCCCCGAAGAAGTGGGGGAACTGGTTCGCGACCAACTTCGCAGTTACTATCTCGAGGAGGTTGTCCATCCCTTGCGCGAGTCTTTATTTATCAACGTCTTTGATCCGGCCAAATCACCCATGATCGACGATGAGAAAAGGGAACAAGCCAGAATGTATCTCCACGGTCAGTTCTATCCCATCAAGGTCACCCTTCGCCCTGTTTATTCAGAAGTCTGGGGTAGGCTCCTCATCTGGACCTTAATTTTTCCGGGTGCCTACGCCGTTTACCTCTCCCTCAAACAATCCCTAAAATCTCAAATCTAAAATGTCCAATACCAAATCAAAAATATCAAATATCAAATATCAAATATCAAATAATCTTGACCTATCGATCGTGATTGTAAACTTCAACACCAAGCAAATCACCCTCGATTGTCTTGATTCGATTTACAAAATAATCAGTGGTCTTAGTTTTGAAGTGGTAGTGGTGGACAACGGCAGTACTGATGATTCGGCAGAAGCCCTTAGCAAACTGGAGTCGAAATACAAAAACTTCAAGCTCATTCGCAGTTCCGTCAACCTAGGTTTCGGAGCGGGGAATAACCTTGGCGTCAAGGCGGCCAAAGGCGAATATCTCTTGCTTCTAAATACAGATACCATCTTTACAGAGAATAACTTATCTTATTGTGTCGAAGCCGTCAGAAAGAATAAGCAGATCGGCGCCTACAGTTGCAAAATAGTAAATAAGGACGGGAGTCATCAGCCCTCGGGCGGTCACTTTCCCACTCTATTTCGGTTACTCACATGGCAGTTTTTTATTGATGACCTCCCTTTAATTGGTGACAAATTCACTTCCATTCACCCCCACTCTCCCGGTTTCTTTTTCATGAATAAACTCACGGGCAAGAAGGGCGTCGCTGGTCCGTCCCCAACATTCCAAACTCAACCTGACTGGGTCACCGGTGCCTTCATGCTCGTCCCGAGAAAAGTCTTCTGGCAAGCCGGCGGCTTTGACGAAAATATCTTTATGTATACCGAGGAGCTCGAGCTTTGCTATCGGATTAAGAAGCTGGGGAAGAAAATTGTCCTCGATGGACATAGTTCCGTCACCCATCTCGGCGGCGCCTCTGGGGACTCGTACCTGGCCATCACCAAAGAGGTTGAAGGGATGCTTTATTTCTGGAAAAAACATAAATCCTCCTGGCAGCTACCCCTGGTCAAGTCCATTTTTGGTGTCGGTTCATTGCTAAGACTGGTCATTTTTGGGATAATTGGCAATAATGCAACCGCACGAAAGTCGTATTGGCAGGCTCTTCGCCAACTTGCTTAAATATCTCACCGCCGCGATTCTCATTTATATCCCGCTGTATCCGAAATTTCCCCTCATCACTCTGCCGGGTTCGTCGGTCGCTAGCCGGGCCGAGGATTTTCTTATCGCCCTCAACACTGTTGTTTTTCTGGGCCATTTAGTTCTTCAGGGAAAAAGGAAGTTTCCCCCACTAGGCCTACAGATAATAATTTATCTCTTTATTGGTTTCGTTTCGACTCTCTGTGCCATTCTGATCACCAAAAACGTCATGCCGTTGGTGGCCTTGCTGCATCTTTTCCGTCGTCTGGAGTATATGCTGGTCTTTTTCTTTGTTTATTATGTCGGCATCTCTGGTTGGCTGACCCGTCGATTTCTTTTTGAGCTGATCCTTCTGCCTGCGATTGGCGTTTTTCTTTATGGCGTGGCCCAGATTTATTTTCGGGCACCGGTCATTTCCACCATGAACACCGAATTTGCCAAAGGCGTCGCCCTTACACTCCAACCGGGGGTCCAACTTTCCAGTACCTTTGCCGGTCACTATGATCTGGCTATCTACCTGGCCATGATCCTGGCGTTTCTGGCCACTCTGCTTACGTTCACAAAAAAAAGGTTGTATCAGGCTGGATTGCTGGGCGGCTACATTGCCTTGATTTGGCTCTTTACTCAAGCAGGCTCCCGGATCGGCCTGCTGGGCCTGACCTTTTCGGTCGGCCTCGTCTGCGCTTTACGAAAGAAAATCGGCTTGGGATTCCTCCTTGTCGCCATCATCGTCGCCAGCATCTTTACCAGCCCAAACTTAGTCCGTCGCATCAACAATATTCTCAGAGTCTTCCAGTCCCAGGTTCAGAGCGCCACACTAGTAAGACCCGCCATCGCCGTGGAGGAGGTTTCCCTGGGGAAGGTTCTGGCCGAAACAGCTCTCCGGCCAATCCAGCAGGATGTTAGTACCAGCATCCGTTTTGATGTCGAGTGGCCCAGGGCGATGCGTTCTCTTTACAAGAATCCATTTCTGGGGACTGGCTACTCCTCGATATCTCTGGCTACCGACAACGAGTATCTCCGCGCTTTGGGTGAGACTGGACTGCTCGGATTCTTGGCCTTTATCTCCATCCTCCTCGCTTTGGGGCGCGGGCTAGTCCGTCGCTACCGAATTGCCAAAACTAACCTCGACAAAATTATTACCCTGGGGGCTATTGGTGTTTACTCCGTTTTTCTGATCTCCGCCATCTTCCTCGACGTTTTTGAAGCCAGCAAGATTGCCATTCTCTTCTGGGCCTTTACCGGAGTTGCTATGAGTACAAGATCATGAAAAAACCATTTCTTCTCGAAATCATCGCCCTTATCTTAATCCTGATCTTGGCCTTGACCCTCCGCCTTTACAAGATCGATAGCCCCATTGCTGACTGGCACTCTTGGCGCCAGGCCGATACCGCTTCTGTCACCCGTATTTTTGACAAAGAGGGGGTCAACCTTTTCCTCCCCCGTTTCCAGGACATCAGCAGCATCCCTTCGGGCAAACCCAATCCTCATGGCTATCGCATGGTCGAGCTTCCTCTCTACAACGTCCTTCACCTCACCACCTTTCGCCTCGCCCCCGGCTTGGGAATCGACCAGGCTGGTCGGTTGACTTCGGTCTTGATCTCGCTTGTGGCCATCGTTTTTCTCTATCTATCTGTCCGCCAGCTTTCCGGTCCAGTTCTCGGGCTAACCTCGGCTTTTCTTTACGCCGTCATGCCTTTTTCAATTTACTACAGTCGGGTGGTTCTGCCGGAGCCGCTGATGGTCGCCTTTTTTCTTATTTCCTTTTACCTTTTCCTCAAAAAAAACTCTTTCTCGTTTCTTCTCTCAGCCTTCTTTCTCGCCCTGGCCTTATTGGTCAAGCCCTATGCCATTTTCTTCACCTTACCTTTTGTCTATTGGTGGTGGATCAATCGCCGGGACAGCCGATTTTCACCACCCGCCCTTGCCGCCTATTTGGCGATTGCCTTTTCGCCCTTATTTGCCTGGAGAACTTGGATCAAACAGTTTCCCGAAGGTATCCCCGCCAGCGCCTGGCTCTACAATAATCTGGGTATTCGTTTGCGTCCAGCCTGGTTTCGCTGGCTGTTTGGAGTCCGCTATGGCCAGTTAATATTGGGTTACTGGGGGCTAATTCCTTTTGGCCTCGGCGCTTTGGCTCTCAAAAAAATTGATGGTTGGATCTATCGGCTTTTTCTGGTCGGCATCCTCGGCTACTTCATCATTTTCGCCGGCGGTAACGTCCAGCACGACTACTATCAGGCCATCATCGTTCCCTATATCGCCATCGTCACCGCCTCCGGTTTCCTGACATTGCTTTCTCCACCCAAAGAATTCTCCAAAACAATTGGCTTTATGCTATTTGCTACCTGCCTTGTCCTCATGCTCTTTCTGTCCTGGTATGAGATTAGAGGCTACTATCAGATCAATAACCCCGCCATTGTCGAAGCGGGCAAGGTAGTCGATAATACTCTTCCCAAACAGGCCAAAGTGATCGCCAGCTACAACGGCGACACTGCTTTCCTCTATCAGACAAACCGTTATGGTTGGCCGGCCATTACCACCGATCTGGCCACTATGATCAAGGGTGAGTCGGACGTCTATTACGTTAGCGTTAATCTGGACTCAGAGGCAGCCAAAATCATGGC
>CXWL01023042.1_pt1 | contig 23019 bp, 23 predicted proteins | sample 590931 | NCBI WGS metagenome assembly CXWL01 (sample SAMEA3498368, study PRJEB10139) | groundwater metagenome | biome: water well; material: biofilm material | place: Germany | collected 2015-04-27
CGGAGTGGCGGCGCTGGCGTTGGTGGGTGTGCTGTTGTGGGCACCGTGGGATCCTGGACCGCCGGCGCCCTCGTCGGCAACTGGCGTCGAAGCGGCGACCACCGATGGCGGCGAGGGCGCCGGCGCTCCATATTCCCGGATGCCTGACCCCACTCGGCAACCCGAGGGCCAACAAGTGGTTGGTGCCTCAAGGGAAACGCGAACCGCCACGCCGCAGCAACCGAGCGGCGCCGGCGATTGCCCCGAATGCCCGGAGATGGTGGCGATCCCCGCCGGCAGCTTCACCATGGGCGCGGCTGACGACGAGCTAGATTTGGACGGAAACGAAGGCCCGCGGCGTATGGTGTCTGTGCGCGCGTTTGCGGCCTCGAAATACGAGATCACCTTCGCGCAATGGGATGCGTGCGTGGCGGGGGGCGGTTGCGGAGGTTATCGGCCGGCGGATCAGGGCTGGGGCCGCGGAAACCGGCCGGTGATCAACGTTTCGTGGAACGATACCCAATCGTACATCGCGTGGCTCAACGACCGCGCCGACGATGGGCGCTACCGTCTATTGAGCGAGGCGGAATGGGAATACGCTGCGCGGGCGGGGACGACGAGCGCGTATTCCACGGGATCGAGCCTCAGCACATCGCAGGCGAGGTTCAACAGTTCTTCCACCGCGGAAGTGGGCTCTTACCCCGCCAATCGCTTCGGCCTGCACGATATGCATGGCAATGTCTTAGAGTGGACGCAGGATTGCTGGACCGCCGACTACAGCAGTGCGCGGGGCGATGGGTCGGCAAATACAACCGGAGACTGCGCCTTCCGCATCGTCCGCGGCGGGAGTTGGAGCAGCACTCTTAGTTGGAGCACTATTAGTTCGCGCCTCCGCTCCGCCACGCGGGGCAGGCTCACGCCGACGCATCAGAGCAACGAAGTCGGTTTTCGTGTAGCACGGACCAGGTAAATTGCGCCTTGTGAATTTTTCCTTTTGCCGCGTCTCACAAACGACGCGCCGATGGAGCGCCGGCATCTTGCCGGCTCTTGTTCTTATTGAACGACAAGACGCTGGCTGGAAGCCGGCGTTCCGGGAACATAGGTAGCTCTTCCCGTCATTCCGGGGCAATGCGCAGCATTGAGCCCGGAATCCACACGGTGGTATGGGNNGTGGTATGGGTTCCGGGCTCTCGCGTTCCGCGAGCCCCGGAATGACGTCCACAAAGCGGTTGGATTCCGGGCTCTCGGCTTTCGCCGAGCCCCGGAATGACGGCGACGGCGGCGGGGCTTTGATGTATTGGACGCCAATGGCGCGGTACGATTGCATCGCTGTCTACATCATGGCCAGCAAGCCCAACGGCACGCTCTATCTTGGCGTCACCAGCGATCTGCTGCAACGCGGCCACCAGCACCGCGAAGGGCTGATCGAAGGTTTTTCCGCAAAATATGGTTGCAAGCTTTTGGTCTGGTGGGAGCAGCACGAACAGATGCACACCGCGCTCTCGCGCGAGAAGGAAATCAAGAAATGGCGGCGCGCGTGGAAGCTCAATCTGATCCGAAAGGGCAATCCTGTTTGGCGCGACTTGTACGAGGACTTCCTGAACCCGCCGCCTTTGCCAAAGTACGGCGAGTAAGTCCTCCGTCATTCCGGGGCTCGCGGTACGCGAGAGCCCGGAATCCATACCGTGTGGATTCCGGGCTCAATGCCGCGCATTGCCCCGGAATGACGAGAGGCGGGGCCGGGGGTGAGAGATGCCGGCTGGAAGCCGGCGCTCCGTTTGAGTCCGCCCGCTAACCCGCCGGTAACACTCCCCGCGCTCTTCTAGTCGCCGAGGGTCGATTCGAGCGCGCGGCTGCAAGCGCGCCCCAAGTGAAGGTACTTCCACCGCGCCAAGGTCCAATTGGGGCGCGGGGCTGCTGGGCGCGTGAGGGGAGGCTCATGGATCTTTATCTGGACGACGAAACCGAAATCGCCGGCGATCCGCTGGATACGGTTGAGGCGATCATTTCGCAGGACGACCGTTTCCAGCACGAACGGGCCGAGGACGGCGACCTGCATTTCAGTTTCAAATGCGCCTGGGGCGAGACTATCGGCTATTTCAGCTTCCGCCAGGAATTGCCGGCGCTGCTCTTCACATTGGGCCTCGACATCCAGGCCCCGAAATCGCGCCGCAGCGAAGCCATTCGCCTGGCCGCGCGCATCAACGAAAACCTCTGGCTCGGGCATTTCGATGTCTGGTCCGACGACGGCACCATCATTTTCCGCCACGCCATGCCCATGATTGGCCGCGAGGAAATATCAGTCGGCGAAGTGCAGGCGATGCTGGCGGCTGCACTCGATGCGGCAGAGCGCTTCCAGCCAGCGTTTCACTTCGTCATACTCGGCGGCATGAACGCGGAAAATGCGGCGGCCGCGGCCTTGTTTGAAACCATCGGAGAGGCGTGAGCGGACTTGATGCTCCTTCGGTCGCCTTGGTTGGCGCGGGCGCTATGGGCGGCGCCCTGGTGCGCGGCTGGTGCGAGGCGGTGCGCAGGGGCGGGGGGCTGACGCTCACCGTTGTCGAACCCAATTTCGATCCCGAACTGCAGCGCGAATTGGAAAATGTCGGCGCGGTGCTCAATCCGCCGGACGCGGGGCCAGTTGGTGTGCTTGTGCTCGCGGTCAAGCCGCAGGCGTTCGCCGAAGCCGCCGCCACCGCGCGGAGATTTGTTGGCGAAAACACCTGCATTCTTTCGATCATGGCTGGCGTGCAAATGGAGAAGCTCGCGCGCGCTTTGGGCTCGGAGCGGGTGGTGCGCGCGATGCCCAATCTTCCCGCCCGCATCGGCCGCGGCATTACAGCTTATGTCGCATCGCCCGCCTGCAGCGATGACGACGAGCGCTTGATCGAACAATTGCTGGCGCCGTTGGGTGAAGTTGAGCCCTTGGCGGCGGAGCGATTGATGGACGCGGTGACGGCCGTGTCAGGTTCGGGGCCGGCCTATGTTTTCCTGCTTGCGGAAGTGCTCGCCGTCGCCGCCGAACAAGAGGGCTTGGACCGCGAAGCGGCCATGCGTTTGGCCTCGCGCACGGTCGCCGGCGCGGGCGCCTTGATGCTGGAGACCGCCGACAGCCCAAGCGCGCTGCGCAAACAAGTCATGTCTCCCGGCGGCACCACCGAAGCCGCGCTCGATATCCTCGCGGCAGCAGATGGGCTTGGCCCGCTGTTGCGCCGCGCCGTCGCCGCCGCTGCGCAGAGGTCGCGGGATTTGGGCAAGGGGTAACTTGGACCGCCGGCGTCCTCGCCGGCATCTTTGCTTGCTACCGCGCAAGTGGCTGTGAGTTTGCAACACCGCATGCCGGCGAGGACGCCGGCGGTCCAAGTTCATGGCGCCTTCTATCGGTCGTGATGCTCGTCATCCCCCAAAACGTCGCTTCAGCAGCTGCCAACAAGCACGCAGCGCCTGCGCTTCTCCGCCCTGAGGGCGCGCCGGTTTCTCCCGCGGCGCCCAGGCGAAAATGTCGAAATGCGCCCACGCCGGCCCGCTCACAAAGCGGTGTAGGAACAGAGCCGCGTAGATGGAGCCGGCGAAAGCGCCGTCGCCGGCGTTCTTGAGATCGGCGATTGGGGAATCCATGTCGCCCTCGTAGGCGTCCCATAATGGCATGCGCCAAATTGGATCGGCGGCTTCTGCGGCCGCTGCTGCGAGATCTTTGGCGAGGGTTTCGTCATCGGCGTAAAGCGGCGGCAGGTCCGGACCCAGAGCGGTGCGCGCCGCCCCTGTCAGAGTAGCAAAGTCGATCAGCAATTGAGGCTTGTCTTCGCAGGCGCGCGTGAGCGCGTCCGCGAGTATGAGGCGGCCCTCGGCGTCGGTGTTGTCGACCTCGATGGTAAGTCCCTTCCGGCTCGTGAGCACGTCGCCGGGGCGGAACGCGTCTCCGGCGATGGCGTTTTCGGCGATGGGCAGGAACAAGTCCAAGCGCACTTTGAGCTTCGCGCTCATCACCAGCTGCGCCAACGCCAGGGCGTGCGCGGCGCCGCCCATGTCCTTCTTCATGATCCGCATTCCGGAAGCGGGTTTGATGTCGAGCCCCCCGGAATCGAACGTCACGCCTTTGCCGACCAGCGCCACGCGCGGCGCCGCGGCATCGCCCCAACCAAGGTGCAGCAGGCGGGGTTGTTGTTTGGCGGCGCGGCCAACCGCATGGATCAGCGGATAATTCTGCTCCAGCAATTCTTCGCCGACTATGGCGCGGAATTCAGCGCCAAATTCGGCCGCAACGCGTTCGGCGACGGCATGCAGCACCACTGGCCCCATGTCATTGGCCGGCGTGTTGACGAGGTCGCGCACCAGCCAGCTCGCTTCGATCACGCGAGCCGCCTCGGCCATGTCGGCGCCTTCCGGAGGCGCGAGACGCGGCGGCGGACGTTTGCGCTTCTTGTAGCGATCGAACCAATAAGCCCCGAGCCCCCAAGCGATCGCGGTCAGCGTCGGCGGAAATTCGCGCGGCATGGAGGCGATGCGATAATCGCCGGCAGGAAGGTGCTGAGCGAGACCGCCCATGACGATGGCCTCGGACTTTTCGCCAACGCCGAACAGAACGCGCTCTATGCTGCCGTCGGTCGCCGGCACCAGCAGGATGCGCGCATTCTGGGCTTTGAAATCATGCGCGGCGGCAAGCCGACGCTGTGTTTCAGAGTGCCGCTCAATCCAGTCCGGCCAATCGCGCGTGCGGATGGCGTGGATAGGGGTCGCGGCTTCGTCTTCAATCAGGAACGGTAGCTTCATGGCGCTTCCTAACCGCTTCACGCCGCCGACGCTATTAGCGCTTTGTTGAGCATCGGGACGGCATGGTTAGCGCCTTGTTAGGATTCGCTCCCATGATCGCTCTCCGTCTTCCCATCGCGCTGCTGGCGCTCGCAGGGCTTGGCGCCTGCGCAACCATTGGCGGTGCGCAACAAAATGCCGTCGCGGACGCAAGCGACGCGCGGGTGTCGCGGTCTGTGGATCGCCAGGCTCGCCAACGCATCGTTCGCTCCGACCTGCTGACGCAAATGGCCTTTTGGGCTGGCGAGTATCAGACTTTTCCGAACGACCTCGAAGCCGCGCAACGTTTTTCCGACGCCCTGCGTCGCGGCGGGCGCGCTGACCGCGCCGCCGAAATTGCCGGCGAGGCGTTGGGGAGGTTCCCCGACGATATGGATCTTACGCAGACCTACGGTCTGGCCCAACTCGCGGCCGGGCGTCCGCAGGAGGCTTTGCGCCCTTTGGCGCTCGCCGCGCAGGGTGATGCTCAAAACTGGCGCGCGCGCTCCGCGCTTGGGGCGGCGCTGGACCAGATCGGGCGCTTTCCGCAGGCGCGCCAAGCTTACACCGAGGCGCTGGCGATCGCGCCCGAGAACCCGCGCGTGCTGACCAATCTCGGCGTCTCGCACCTGATGGCGGGGGAGGCGGCGGAAGCGGAGGCGGTGCTGCGCCGGGCGCTGGCGCAGCCGAATGCGCCGTCTGAAGCCCGGCAAAACCTTGCCGTCTCGATGGCGCTGCAGGGCCGTTTCGACGAGGCCGAGCAGATCGAACGTGTCGAACTTCCCCCGGCGGAGGCGGCTGCCAACATGACTTATCTGCGCGGTCTGCTCTCCGACCAGCGCCGATGGGACGATCTCGGCCGCCCGGGCTAAATCCGCCAGGAGGTTGGTTGTCTGGGGCAAGGCCATGACGGCGCCTAGGTTGAGGTGCTAAAGGGCCCCGAGAAGGTTCCCAGAGGTTCTTCATGTCCGCCGACAACGATACCAAGCCGCAAGCCCCACGCTCCCAAAACTCCTGGGCCGCCCGTTTCAGCATCGACGAAGCCCGCGCCCGGATCCGCGAAGCGGTGGCGAAATCGGAATCCATCCTGTCGCGAGCATGGGGCCTCGTCTCGAGCCCAAAAGCCGAGTGGGAGCAGATCCGCGCCGAGGACACCACGATCCCCAATATCCTCATTGGATACGTCGCGCCGCTCGCCGCGATCCCGCCGGTCGCCGAACTGATCGGCTCTTATTTGTGGGGTGGGGCGGGGCTGGTCGAATTCGGCGGACGCTTGGTGGGCGCGATCGTCGCCTGGGTCGTCGGCGTCGCCATGGTCTATCTGCTGGGGATGGTCATCAACGCCACCGCGGAGAATTTCGATTCCATGCGCGACGAACTCGCCGCCCAGAAAATCGCCGCTTATTCGCTGACGCCGTTTTTTATCTCGACCCTGTTGCTGTTATGGCCGCCGCTCTTGTTCGTGCCGGTATTGGCGTTGGGGCTGATGGTGTTCTTGATCTACCGGGGACTGCCCATTCTCATGCACACGCGTGAGGACCGCGCGCTCTCCTACACCGCCACGATCACCGTCGCTGCGATCGTCACCTTCGCGATCCAGATGTCGGTTGCCGGCTGTATGACGTGAGCGGAGCGCCAATATTCAAGCATCGGTTTGCCGCAGCTTTCTTGTTGCTGCTGGCGGCGTGCGCACAGGCGCAAACCGCTCCCGCGCCGACGTCGGAGCACTTTGGAATTGCTTCCGTGGCGGAGGGGGCTGCGACTTTTTCGGCCAATGATGAATTCACCGCCGTGCTCACCCCCGCCGATCTCTCCATCCGCGCACGCNNAGTCTGTTGCCGGCGCGCGTGTTGCTGATGAAATCCTCAGGCGCTGCCGATACCGCGCTGCCGCACACGCGCGGCGCGATGATCAACATGGGACCCACTTTGCCGGCCGATGATTCCGCGCTCGACAGCTTGTTCTTCCATGAGCTTTTCCACGTGCTCTCGCGCCACAACAGCGCCCGGCATGATGAAATGTACGCGCTGGTCGGGTTCGAGCCGTGTCCGCTGTTACTGCCCGACGACGTGCGGGCGCGAACCATCACTAATCCGGACGCGCCGCTGCTGCTGCATGCCGCGCCGTTCGGCGCTGGCGGGCGTATGCTCGCGCCGGTGTTGTTTGCCGAGCCCGCACTCTACGATCCAGCCCATCCGGGGTTTTCTGACTATTTCAATCTGCGCTTCCTTGCGTTTGAGCGAACCGCGGCTGGTTGCGCACCAGTCATGGCGGACGGCGCGCCGCTCGCGGTTCCGCCGCAGGAGGCAATGGCCGCGCTCTACGCCGCCGCCGGGCGCAACACCGATTACGTGCTGCACCCGGAAGAATTGCTGGCCGACAATTTCGCTCAGCTGATGATGGGCCGCACCGGTGCGCCCAGCCCAGAAGTGCAGGCGCGGTTGGCGGCGTGGCTGGGGCTCTAACCCAAGAACAGCTTGATCAGCGCCTGCCTCCAGTATATACATGTATGCACATACCGGAGCTGGACTCATGACCATCGCCAAGACCCGCACCTTCAGGAGCGGCAATTCCGAAGCCGTCCGGCTGCCCAAGGATGTCGCTTTCGGGGCCGATGTGGAGCTTGTCATCGTCCGCTCCGGCGACGTCATGACGCTTTATCCCGTCTCCAGTTCCATCCCAGAGATGATTGCGCGCCTGCGGGAATTGCCGGCGCCGCCTTCCGTTGAAGTGCGCGACGCTGAGGAGCTGACCGAGCGCGAGGGTCTATAGCGCGTGGCGTTCCTGCTCGACACCGACGTGGCGATCCATTTGCGCGACGGCGATGCCTTGGTTTCCCAGCGTGTGGCCGCGCTTCCGGGCGCTGTGCTGTTCTCGATCGTCACCCGAGTTGAGCTTGAGGGAGGCGTCTATCGTGAACCCGCATACGCCTCCGTTCGTCGCGCTCGGTTGGATGCAATGCTCAGCGCAATCCCGACCTTGGCCTTCGATGATCTCGCGGCGGAAATTTATGGGAAGATTGTCGCCAGCGCCGGTTATTCGCGGCGCAAATTGCTCGACCGCATGATCGCGGCGCAGGCCTTGGCGCATCGCGCAACTCTGGTCACTCGCAACGGCGCTGATTTCTCGGATGTGCCGGGGCTGTCCGTGCTTGCGTTGTGACGGCGCTCCGGCGCCTTAAGCCCCCGCTTCCGCCATCATCCCGCGCGCGGCGGCTTGGCGTTTCATGGCGCTTTGCAGTTTCTCGAAGGCGCGCACTTCGATCTGGCGCACACGTTCGCGGGAGACGCCGTATTCCTTAGAGAGATCCTCCAAAGTCGCTGGATCGTCGCGCAATCGGCGCTCCTTTATGATGTGGCGCTCGCGCTCGTTGAGTTCGCTCATCGCCGCGTTCAACAATTCCATGCGTTGGCTATATTCTTCGCTGTCGGCGAGGCGGGTTTCCTGGGTGCCCTCGGCTTTGTCGTCGGCGAGCCAGTCCATCCATTCGCTTTCGCCCTCGCCACCAGCGCCGCCGATTGGCGCGTTCAGGCTGGCGTCGCCGCCGCCCGAGAGCCGGCGGTTCATGGAGATCACTTCGTCGTCGGTCACCGCCAGCTTGTGGGCAATGGTGGCCACCTGCTCAGGCTTGAGGTCGCCTTCTTCGAGCGCGGCCATTTCGCCCTTGAGCCGGCGCAGATTGAAGAACAGCTTCTTCTGCGCGGCGGTCGTGCCCATTTTCACCAGCGACCAGGAGCGCAGGATGTATTCCTGGATCGAGGCGCGGATCCACCACATGGCGTAGGTGGCGAGCCGGAAGCCCTTGTCGGGATCGAATTTCTTCACGGCCTGCATGAGCCCGACATTTCCCTCGGAGATCACTTCTCCGATCGGCAGGCCATAGCCGCGATAGCCCATGGCGATCTTGGCCACGAGGCGCAGGTGCGACGTGACGAGCTTATGCGCGGCGCGCGTGTCGCCGTGCTCTTGCCAGCTCTTGGCCAGCATAAATTCCTCCTGCTTCTCCAGCATCGGGAATTTGCGGATTTCGGAAAGATAGCGCTGCAGGCCCTGTTCGGGCGAGAGCGCAAGCGTAAGCGCAGTCGACGCCATTCGTGTTCCCCTCAAAGAGGCCGCCCGCGAGCCCAAGGCGTTCTTCATACGAACGAACGACCGGGGCGGTTTCGTGAGCGCCAAGGGGCTATATAGGGGCGCTGTCAAGCCGGCGCCTGTCCCCCCGCCTCAAATTCAAATTAGAACATAACACGAACTATTGAATTCGGTAACCGAAACGATCTCGATATCTTGTGCGGCGTTTCCGCAACGGGTGGCGAACCACACGCCACTAATAGGGGAAACCGGGGTTGACGGCGGCGTCCCCTGGGTATGTTCACCGAAACGACATCTTCCGGAATCGCGTTTTCCAGCCGCACTTCTTCACTCGGGGGCCGAACACATGGGTATCAGAAATCTACGGGCAAAGTTCATTGGCGCAGGCGCGTTCGCCATGCTGGCGGCGAGCGGGGCGCTGTCCCCGGCCGCATTCGCCCAAGATAATGATTCCGAAATCGACACTGTTATCGTGGTTGCGCAGCGCCGCAGCGAAAACCTGCAGGACGTGCCGATCGCCGCGACGGCAGTAAATTCGGAGCGCGTGGCTGAACTACTCAGCGGCGGCGGAGACGTGCTCGCTCTCGCCGGCCGCGCGCCTGGCCTCAACGTGGAATCTTCGAACGGCCGCGTCGCGCCGCGCTTTTACATCCGCGGCCTCGGCAACACAGATTTCGATTTGGCGGCATCACAGCCGGTTTCTGTTGTGATTGATGACGTGGTGCAGGAAAACGTTGCGCTGAAATCGTTCCCGATCTTTGACGTTCAGCAAGTTGAAGTGCTCCGCGGCCCGCAGGGCACGCTCTACGGACGCAACACGCCTGCGGGCATGGTGCATTTCCGCTCGGTGCGTCCGAGCCAGGAATTCGACGCCAATGTCGCCGCCAGCTATGGCAGCTTCGGGACTGCAGTTCTCGATGGCGCCGTTGGCGGCGCGCTCGCCGACAACGTCTCCGCGCGCGGCTCGGTTTCCTTCCGCCGCCGCGACGACTGGGTCGACAATGCGTTCAACGGCAGCGAACTCGGCGGCTACGAAGATTTCGCGGGTCGTGTGCAGGTGCTGATTGAGCCGAGTGACGCGTTCAGCGCGCTGTTGAACGTTCACGGCCGCACGTACGAAGGAACCTCTACCTTGTTCCGCGCCAACATTCTCAGCACCGGCTCGAACGATCTCAACGGCAATTTCGACCGTGAAACCGTCTGGTACGATGGCGGCGGCGGCAATGAGCAAGAATACGACCAGATCGGCGGATCGGCGACGCTCAGCTTCGATATGGGCAATGTCACGCTGACTTCGATCAGCGCCTACGAGACGCTGGACGGCCGCTCGCGCGGCGACATCGACGGGGGCGCTTGCGCGCCGACCGGCTCGCCGATCCCCCCGGGACTCACGTCTGGCGTAACTGATTGCTTCTTCCCGTTCATTGGGGATGACGCAGTCACCTATCCCGGCCAGATCCCGTTTGCGTCCGACACCCAGGATTCAATCGACGATCTAAGCCAGTTTACCCAGGAGTTCCGCATCGCCAGCGATGGGGGCGCGTTCAACTGGCAGGCGGGCGTGTTCTATTTCGACTCCGACCTCACCGTCAGCACTGTTGGCGTAGGATTCCCGCCGCTGGCCACGCTCAACCACACCAACACGTCGTGGGCAGTGTTCGGGCAGATGGGCTACGAAGTATCCGAGCGGCTGAGCGTCTCCGCCGGCGTGCGCTACACCGATGACGAGAAGGAACTCCGCGGCGTTGTCACGCCAGGCCCGGTGTCGGTCAGCGTTTCCGACGAAGAGGTTAGCTGGGATTTGAGCGCGGTTTACGAATTGAGCGACGATGCGAACCTGTACGCCCGCATCGCCAGCGGCTTCCGTGCGCCGACTATCCAAGGCCGTGACGTCGCGTTCTTCAATCCGCCGTCTGTGGCGACTTCGGAAACCATCCAATCCTACGAAGCAGGATTCAAATCTGATCTGCTAGACCGTCGCGCGCGGTTGAATGGCGCTGTCTTCTATTATGAAATCAGCGATCAGCAATTCTCCGCCATCGGCGGGCTTGGCAATTTCAACCAATTGATCAACGCCGACAAAGGCGAGGGCTATGGCTTTGAACTCGAAGGCGAATTGGCTGTTTCTGAAAATCTGACGCTGACCGGTGCCTACAGCTACAATCACACCGAGATCAAAGACTCCAACCTCGCTGTTGCGGCGTGCGGATCGGGTCAATGCACTCCGCTCGATCCTGCCGCGCCAGGCGGAAACGTCTTCATCGACGGCAACCCGTTCCCGCAGGCGCCGGAATATATCTTCGACTTCACCGCCCGCTACGAACACCCGCTCGCAAGCGGCGGCGCTCTGTTTGCGGCCACCGATTGGACGGTGCGCGGGCCGTTCAACATTTTCCTGTACGACGCCGTGGAGTACGAGACCGACCAGCAATTCGAAGGCGGCTTGCGCGCCGGCTATCGCAGCGCCGACGGGCGCTACGAGATCGCCGCGTTCGCACGCAACGTCACCGACGAGGAAAACATCATCGGCGGCATCGACTTCAACAACAACACCGCGTTCGTGAACGAACCGCGGGTGATTGGGGTGTCGTTGAATGCGAGTTTAAACTGAGGGGCGTCTTGGACCGCCGGCGTCCTCGCCGGCGTATTCCCGTCGATTAAGCACCGTGTGGTTGGTGGGGCGCCGGCGCGCCGGCGAGGACGCCGGCGGTCCAAGATCATTGCTTACTTCACAACCCCCGCAGCGCCGCCAGCAGCGTCGCCATGTCCGCCGGCATTGCGCTTTCGAAGCGCAAGCTCGCGCCGCTGACCGGATGCACAAAGCCGAGCACAGCCGCGTGCAACGCCTGACGCGGAAAGTCCTCCACGACGTTTGCGACCTCCGCGGCGTGCGGCCCTTCCGCTTTGAACGCGCGCTGTTTGCCGTAGAGCGGATCGCCGATCAGCGGGCAACCCAAATGCGCCATGTGCGCGCGGATCTGGTGGGTGCGGCCGGTGTGCAGGCGGCACTCCAATAAAGTGGCCGCCGCGCGCCCTGCGCTGGCGCCGGCCTGTTGGCCGAAGCTCTCAATGGTCCAATAATCGGTGATAGCGGTTTTGCCGGCGCTTGTCTCAGCATTGCGCGCGACCACGTATTTGCGCCGGTCTTCGTTCGAACGCACCAGCACGTTCTCGATGCGCGCGCTGCGTTCTTTCGGCGCCCCGCGTGTAACGGCGTAATAGACGCGCTCCAAATCGTGCTTGGCGAATAGTCTTGCCAAGCCGTGATGGGCTGCATCGTGCTTGGCGACGACGACCAAGCCGGTCGTGTCCTTGTCGATGCGGTGAACGATGCCGGGGCGCGCCACGCCGCCAATGCCGGACAGGCTTTCCCCGCAATGCGCCAGCAAGGCGTTCACCAAAGTGCCGCGCATGGAGCCGGGCGCGGGGTGCACCGCCATGCCGGCCGCTTTGTCCACCACCACCAGATGTTCGTCCTCGAACGCGATCTTGAGCGGAATTGTCTCGGGCAGCGGCGCCGCCGGTTCGGGCGGGGGGAGGAAGAGTTCATAGCGCGCGCCCGCTCGCGGCTTGTCCTTCGCGTGCGTCACCGCAGCCCCGTCGACGCTGAGCTTGCCTTGACCGATCAGTCCCTGGATGCGCGCGCGTGAGAGATCCGGCCACAAGCGCGCGAGCCATAGATCGACCCGCTCGCCTGCGTCAGCCGGCGCAATGGCGAGGCGGCTGACGCCCTCATCGGTTGCGGCGTGTTCTCCGTCCATGCGGGCGGAGTGGGGCGAAACGCGCGCCAAAGCAAGCGCGCGTCCCGTTCACAGCCGACTAGTTAGAGCAATTGTTGGTTCGCGAAATCCGCTCCGGCTCGGCGCACGCCACCCATTGGTTGGCGTCCTGGACGAAGGCGTCTCTCGACCAACCGCGCGTGCGCGCCATCGCCACGAGTTCGCGCGCGCCGTCACGACTCAAACCCTGCGGCACGAGCACGATAGCGAAGTGGTCGGACTGCGCCGCCCGGAAAACCTGCACAGTCGCGCCTTCCGCACGGGCCGCCGCACTGAGCCGGCGATAATCGGACACCACACCGCGCTGGGAATCGTAGGTCGCCGGGTCGCCGACAGCGTAGGAAGCCAGCACGGCGTAATAGCCGCCCTCGGCTGTGGTGGTCGCGCCCGGTGCGGGGGAGGTGTCCTGGGCTTCACCTTGCGCTGGCGCGCGGCGTTGCTGACGGGCGCGTTCGAGGACTTCGGGAAGTTGGATGCGCTCGGCTCGGCGGAATTCCATGTTCGTCTGCGCCGGCGCTTGCGACAGGATCGGCGGGGCCGGCGAAGGTTGCGCTGAAGCGCCGCCGCCAGCACCAAGATTGTCAAGGCTCGACGAAGCTGGCTCGACGGAGGCGATCGCTGTACCCGCGCACGCGCCGGAATCGATGGTGCCCTTAACGCCGGCCATGATGTCTTGATACTTGGACAAGAGCGCTTGAGTATTTTCGCGATCGGCGCGGTCTTCAGCGGTGAGCAGCAGACGCTTGGAAGTTTCCAATTGTTGCAATTGCTCCAGCGCGAACTGGGCCATTTCCGCGAGGTCGGCGTCGCAGGTGGTGCGCGCCGTGGCCACAGTCTCGGTGAACAGGCCGATCAAAGTGTGGCGCGCCTGCAGCCCCTCGCTGCGCTCGGACGCGAGGCCAAGCACGCCAGTAATGGCAAGGCCCACAAGGGCGATGACGACTTGTAACAGCCGGCTCATGATGTAACCCTCCTAGATGTTCTCTGGAATTTGAGGATGCGATTGAAAATACGCTCGATGCGGTCTTCGGCGTCGATCTGCAGGTGCTCGCGCAGCAATGGCTCGCGGCTGTCGCCATAGAAGATGAGCGAACCGCCGCGTTGTTCGTCGGGAAGATAGAAGGAAGCTTCCTTGAACGCCGCCTGGATTTTCGCCCATTCGATAGCGTGGTTGTAGGTCTTGCTGTTGCCGAGATTGGGCGGGTCGATCAGCACGGTGCGCGTCACCAAGGCTGAGCCCAGAATGATGCCGACCTCCTGCAGCGTGCCCGCGCGCGAGGAGGGCAGCATGACGATGAGCTTTGCGTGCTTGAGCAAGAGGGCGATCGCATCCCGCCAGGCATCGTCGCCAACTTGAATGCGCCCGGCGCCGATGTGCTCAAGCGGCGCGCCAAGCGCGATAAGTGGTCCGATTGGGCGTGTTGCACGCTCAATTTGTGCTTCTAGCTCAATGCGTTCGGCCTGCATGCCGATGCCGACGTTCGCGCCAATTACGTTGGTGGAGGCGAAGGGGCGCAGATAAAGCGAATATGGCGCGGGCTTTTCCCCGCGTTGGAGTGCGGCGAATACCGAGTTGGCGTAGAGATCGCGCGCGCGTTGCCCGTACAGCTCGGCAAGTTCGCTCAGCACTGTCAGTCCAAGTGCGGCGATCAGCACGGCGACCATGACGATGAGAGTCCGGTTGGCGCCGATCTCAGGCAGGCCGCTCAACCAGCTGGGCACGGCGACGAAGCTGGCGCCAAGCCAAACGGCGGCGCCCGCGTAAGCGGCGATTTCCATCGCGCGCGCGGCGCCCGCCCCGCGTGTTCCTGAAACGATCTTTTTCAGAAGCGTCATTCCCACACCGCCTCGCGCACTTGATTAGACCCGCGCGTGCTCTGCGTCGAGCTGAAATGAGGTTGCTTGCGCGGGTCAAGCAGCTCTGCCTTATGCTGGCGCTTGGAGAAGAAGATGTCAGAGCCGAATTTGACGCGCCGCGGCGCGCTTGCGTCTTTAGCGACGGGCGCGGCGGCGGCCTGTACCCGCGATGTCGCCACACCGCCCTATGAGGGGGAGGTTGCGTTCAGGCATGGCGTAGCCTCTGGCGATCCGACACATGACAGGGTGGTTATCTGGACCAGGGCCACGCCGGTGAATGACGGGCCGGTTCCTGTACGCTGGATCGTGGCGCGCAATCGCGAACTCACCGACGTAGTGAAAACTGGAATTGTCGTCACCAATTCTGCGCGCGATTACACGGTGAAAGTCGATGTTTTCGATCTACGCTCCGGCGCACCGTATTTCTATGGCTTCCGCGCTGGCGCCGCCGAGAGCGCGATCGGCAAAACCAGTACACTGCCGCGGGGGCGCACCGAACGGCTTGGGTTGGCGGCGGTGTCCTGCGCTTCTTATGCGCACGGCTATTTCAACGCCTATGATGCATTGGCGAAACGTGACGATGTCGACGTCGTTATTCACCTTGGCGATTACATCTACGAATACGGCCTCTCCGGCTATGGCGGGGAAGTAGCGGTGCAATTGGGCCGCATCCCAGCTCCTGAGGTGGAGCTGAAATCCATAGCCGACTACCGCCAACGTCATGCCCAATACAAGTCAGACGCGCCGCTGCAAGCGGCGCACGCGGCGTTTCCTTGGATTGTGGCGTGGGATGACCACGAAATCGCCAACGATTGTTGGTCAGGCGGCGCTGAAAACCACCAGCGGGAGGAAGGCGAGTGGGCGGTGCGCAAGCACGCTGCGCTGCAGGCCTATTATGAATGGATGCCGATCCGCGATCCAGCGCCAGGAAAGGCGTTCGAAGCGATCAATCGCAGCTTCCAGTTTGGCGATTTGGCGACCCTGGTGATGCTCGAGACCAGGTTGTTGGCGCGCACGCAGCCCTTGGATTATGCGCGCGATCTTCCAATCCAGATGCAACGCTGGGATTTCTCAAACCTGACGACGCCTGTTGCGCTCCGGCCTGGCGAACCTGATCGCGCTGGCCAACGTCTGTTGCCGGCGATCTACGAAGAGGTCGGCGAAGAGATGCGCCCCGTGTTGGATTGGCGGCGCGCGCAGGGACTGATCGGGCGCGCGGAGGATCTGCCGACTGGTTTCAGCGTTGCGCCGGATGTCGAGCGTCTTCGCGAGATGCTTAGCGGGTCTGAACACGCGTTGCTCGGCGCTGCACAGGAACAATGGCTTACGGAAGAGCTGGTGAACTCAAGCAAGGATGGCGTGACCTGGCGAGTGATTGGCAACCAAGTGTTAATGGCGCCGGTAGATGCGCCCGATCTTTCGCGTACGCCTGCGCAATTGGCCGCCGCGTTGGAGGGCCTGCGGCCCGGTGTCTCGCAATTGCTTAAGCTCACGCGTTTTGCCTTTCCCCTGAGCGTCGACGGTTGGGACGGCTATCCCGGTTCGCGCGCGCGCGCGTTTGGGGCGGTGCGTGCGGCCGGTGGCAACGCGATTGTGCTGACCGGCGATTCTCATATCGCGTGGGCAAACGAACTCAACGACGAACAAGGACGCGTCGGCGTCGAACTCGGCACAACCTCAGTCACCTCGCCAAGCGACGCGTCCTATTTCCAATCGGTTGGCATCGACTTCGCGGGTGGGGTTCGTGCGCGCAACCCCCACGTCAAGTGGATGGACGCGGCCCGCCACGGTTTTCTTGTGTTGACCTTGAGCAGGGAGCAGGCGAGTGCGGAATTCTTCGCCGTCTCCACCATCTCCGAACCCGCCTATGAAACCTCGCGGGTCGCCGCATTCGCCATCGCTGGCGATGGCGCGCTCACGCCGCTTTGACCTCAGGTTCGGCGATTTCGGGAACGGGCGGCTCATGCGCGCCGCTTTGCATGTGGATAGCGCGCATCAGCATCGTGTGCACGAAATGACCTGCCGCATTTGTATCACGCCCGGAATGATGCGCGTAGGAGCGCAACGCTTCCGCCAGGGAGAGGAATTGCTCTGCGTTCATGGACCGATAATACGCCAGAATCCGCGACAATGCCATGACGTCGCCGCAACGAAAATGTGGCGGCGCTTGTTGCTCAAGCTTTCTCAGCGCCCAACCGATTGACGCCGCCGCCGCCGCGCATGAACGCCTGCAACTCCGGCGACGGTTTTTCACTCAGCCATTCCTCGGCGAATTGTCCGAACACCGGCGCGTATTTGAAGCCGTGGCCCGAGCAGGGGGAAAACACCAGCACGCGCGGGTGATGCGCACTCGGCGCGATCAGGAAATTCTCGTCCGGCGTCACCGTGTAAAGGCATCGCACCATGCGCACCGGCTTGGGTTGGTGCGTGGGCAGCAAGCGGGCGGCGTGCGCGGCGAGCATCGCCTCATCCTCCCCGTCGGGGTCGCGCACAGTGTCGGGATCGGTTGCGCCGCCTATGGCGTGGAAGCCGAATTTGTACAATCCCCGCGGCGCCGGCATCCCGTAGAGGCCCGCCTCGTCGTCACAACACACCACCGGCAGCATGCGCGGCGTATCGGAGCGGAAATAGCCGACCACGCGCCGCTTCACCGCGAGTTTGCCCGTGAACTCCGGCAGCAATTTTCCTGCCCACGCGCCGGCTGTGACGATGATCGCATCGAATACACGCTCTTCGCCCGCGATTTTCAGGCGCGCGCCCTCGATCGGCGCCTCGATCCGCACATTGTGGTGGAGCTTCGCCCCCCAACGCGGCGCTTGGCGCAGCAGGAAGGCGCGCGCGGCGTCAGCGGCGATGACGCCGCAATCTTCCTGACGGAACACGTCCCATTCGTACGGCATCGCCAATGCCCCGCGCGTCAGCGCGTGAATGGCGTCGCCGCGCATCAGCGCTGCTGGGGTTTGGCTCATGCGTTGGCATGCAGCGACAAATGGAGAGCCCCGCGGTCCCGCCATCAGGCCGCCCGTCCACTCGATGAAGGGGCGTCCCGCGAGGCCTTCCCAGGTCCGCCACAGCGCGTTCGCGCGGCGCGCCAGGCGGACGTAGATCTCACCTTCCCCCGGCGTAAGGCGCATGATGCGGGTGTCGCCATGGGAGGAGCCTCTTTCGTGCAGCGGCTCGAATTGCTCGAAGCCCGAGACATCATGGCCCGCGAGCGCGAGTCTCGCGCTTACGCTCAGGCCGGCGATGCCCAGTCCGACGACGGCGACTTTCAATTCTAGAATCCTTGAACGGTCACCCAATTGCCTCAAACAACAGGATCAGGACAAGGGTGACAAACAACCCGGCGCCATAGACAGCGGCCCACATCATCCACGGGTGCCAGCCATGCTTGAGAACAGCTTCGAAGGAACGGTCTAACGCAAGCGCGGCGACCCCCGCAGAAAAGAGGCCGACAGTCGCGGCCCATCCGCGTTTGGTTGTCGTAGAGGCGAAGAAATACCAAGTCTCCACAATCCAAACGGTTCGTAGAGCCAGCAAGGGATAGAGGAGGCTGTCGCGCAGCAAGTGCTGATGGTTCATGCTCGTGGGCTCGCCTCAGCCTAGTCTGGCTTGAGTTTAGGGTGGCGCTGGATGAGTCTCAAGGACAAGATCAAGGCGCAAGTCGCGGCGTTCGATTCTTGGGCGCGGCCTTGGGCGGAGCGCTCGCGCTGGCGTGGCTGGGCATACGAGTTTCTGTTATTTGGGTTGAAGCAGGCGTGGGCATGCTTGTTTGGCGGCGCTATGCTGGCGCTGCTGCTCGCGACGCACTTGTTCTGGCCCGATCATGCGCAGGTTGCGCGGTATGATTTTCTGGTGCTGGCGTCGGTCGCGATCCAAATTGCGTTGTTGGCGACCAAGCTCGAGCGCTGGGATGAAGCGCTGGTGATCCTGATCTTCCACGTCGTCGGCACGATCATGGAAATTTTCAAAACTGCGCAAGGTTCTTGGCTCTATCCGGAGGAGAGCCTGCTGCGTATCGGCGGCGTGCCGTTGTTTTCCGGCTTCATGTATGCGTGCATCGGCTCCTACATCGCGCGCGCCACGCGCTTGTTCGAACTGAAGTACATCAACTACCCGCCGCTCTGGACCACCTGGGCGCTCGCCACCCTCGCTTACATCAACTTCTTCGCCCATCACTATACCATCGATATCCGCCTCGGCCTGTTTGCATTTTCAGCACTGATTTTCGGTCGCGCCTGGTTTGTGTTCACGCCCGACCGCACGCCGCGGCGACTGCCGATGCTGGCGGGTTATCTGCTGGTGGCGCTATTCATCTGGATCGCGGAAAATCTGGGTACATTTGCCGCCGCTTGGGTCTATCCAAACCAAAGCGACGGCTGGCGACTGGTGCCGATCGACAAACTTGGCGCCTGGTATTTGCTTATGCTGCTGAGCTTCGTGCTGGTGAGCTTGGTGCATAAGCCGGAGGTTGCAAAGGATCAGGCCCACCTTGGCGTTGGCACGGGCGTGCTGAAGTCGCGCCCAAATTAGCGCAACTCCATCGTTTCCGTCCGCGTTTGCAGCACGCGCCCATCGCGCAGCAATTCCGCGACGCCGCGATACCTCCCGGCCGGCCAGCCCCCGGCTGGCGTGCGCCGTCCAGCGAATACCGAGGCCTGCGCCTGATCGTGTGGCTGCGTGCGTTCTCCCTCGGCGACAAGCGCGCCGTCTGGGCCGTAAAGGCGCACGCGCAACACGTCGCCATCTCGCGGGCCAGAGGCCAGCGCCCAGAACACGAGCGCCGGAGCGCGGACGGCCGCATTCGCAGGCAAGTCCTCAACCCGGGCGCTGGCCGCAGGCGCAGCGCCGGTGAAGCCGAACGAGAACACGCGCGCGCCGCGATAAGTTAAGGCTTGTCGCGCGGCGGCGGACCAATGCGAGCCAGCGTCGGCGCCGCGCGGGCCGCAGCGCAAATCGGCGAGCGCGCCGCCGGTCAGCGGATCGATTTTCTGCTCGTTGCGAAACAAAGTAAGGTGCAAATGCGGAAACTCGGTTTGACCCGACAGTCCCACCAGCCCAAGCACCTGTGCGGCGTTGACCCGATCGCCTCGCGCGACGCGCAAACTACCGGCGCGCATATGGCAAAGCTGCGTGATCCAGCCGCCGCCATGATCGATGCGCACGCCGTTGCCGCACTCGCGCTCCGCCACGGCCGCTGCGCCGCGATCGAGAAAGGCGCGCTCGGGCTCACCATCACGCACGCCCAGCACCACGCCAGCCGCCGGCGCCAGTACATTGACGCCGCGCCGAGCCAACGCCGCAGGCGCCCGAAAATCGAGCCCATCATGGCCATCGTAGGTAAGCGGTCCGCACTGCGGGTCGGCGGCGGCGCCCGTATTCGGGTTCGCATCGGCATAATTCTGGACGACGCACACTTCACCGATGGCGCAATCGATCGGCAGTTGGAAGCTCTGCGCAATGGCCGTGCGGGGCGCGAGGCAGATCAACAGAAGTGCAGCAAGCAGGAATGTTCGCATCACGCGATTGTGCACGCCCTGCGCGCCGGTTTCAATCACATGCAGGTGAGCGGGGGCGCCCAGCGCTTGTGCCATGGTCGACCGGGGATAGGGTGGCGCGAGGGGAGAAATGCTATGTTGCGGACTTTCATTATTACGGCCCTGCTTGCGCTCGCCGCCGTCACACCTTCGCTGGCGCAGGACGAAGAAGAAGCCATCGTCGTCACCGCGAGCCGTTACCGGGATCGTTATGAGGAGTTCGTCGTCCCGCACGTCGCGCTGACCCGGCGCGCCGATTCCGCGGCGATGAATCTTACGATCTCCTCCGACACCCGCGACGCAGCAGCGCGCCGCAATGAGCTGAGCGAAGCGCTGCGCGGGCTCGCCCGGATCGGCAATAGCGGTGTTAGCCTAGGCATCGTGCAGGAGGATGGCGACGAAGGACAGGGGCGGGTGCGGATCGTGCGCTTCAGTGTCGAAGCGGCATTGCAATTGCTGCGGCCTGGCCCCCGCGCCGACACCTCGCAAGCGACGATCGTCCTGCGCACGCCAATCCGCGCCGAAGATAGGTTGGAAAGTGTGGAAGCGCGGCTCGACGCGTTCCGACTGGGCGCGCCGCGTCCGGGCAGGGTCGAATACTTCTCCGGCGACATCGAACTGGTGCTGGTCAATCCGCCACAATATCGCGCGCCGGTGATCGCAGCCATCACCGCCGACGCCAACACGATCACGCGCGGGCTGGGCGCAGGCTACGGAGTTCGCTTGGAGGGCCTGGAAAATCCGATCGCCTGGAAGCGTGCGGGCGATTTGGATCTGAAATTGTTCGTGCCCTACCGCATGGTGGTGCTTCCAGGTGGCTCTCAGTAACCCGCCAGCTTCAGAAACCGGCTCCGCAACTCCGCATCGTCCTTGAACGCGCCAGAAAATTGCGTCGTCACGGTGGTCACATCCTTGTGGTGCACCCCGCGCGTGCTCATGCATTGGTGCTCGGCGTCGATCAGCACGGCGACGCCGCGCGGCTTCAGCGCGGTGCTGATGGCTTCGGCGATCTGGGCGGTCATGGTTTCCTGCGTCTGCAGGCGCTTGGCGAAAATCTCGACCACGCGCGCGATCTTGGAAATGCCGACCACCGCGTCGGTGGGCAGGTAGGCCACGAACGCACGCCCCAGGAACGGCGCCATGTGGTGCTCGCAATGGCTTTCCACGTCGATGTTCTTGAGCATGACGATATCGTCATAGCCCTGCACATCCTCGAACACGCGCTCGAGTTCCTTGTAGGGGCATTCGTCATAGCCGCGGAACCATTCGCGGTAGGCGTCAACCACGCGCTGCGGGGTGTCCTTCACGCCCTCGCGTTCGGGGTCGTCGCCGGCCCAGGCGATCAGAGTTTTCACCGCCTCCATGGCGGCCTCGCGGGAGGGTCGCTTGGCGTCGGCAGGACAACGCCATTTCAGGATTTCACTCATGGGACTTCTTTCGTCTGAGGGGCGGAGGTCGAGCCGGGAAGGGTTCCCTGACGTATACGAACGACAGCGACACCCGGACTTAACGCCCGCCCGCAGGGTTAACCCTCAGGCAGCAGGGCCATCGCGCCCCGATCAGATATGGAGTGTAGCATAGGGGTTCGCTAGGGCCAGGGGCTTAAGCCATCGGTAGCGCACGGAAGAAGAAACCCCTCCCCGCGAGGGGAGGGGGAAGGGGTGGGTTGAAACTCGGTGTGTGTGAGTGGGAGCGCGGCGCATGCGCGGCGGAGCCGCGCGCTCCAAGTTTGGAACCAGCGGCGCATCACCCCCTCCCCGGAGCGGGTTAGGCTGTAGCGTCGAGGAAGGACGAGTGGTCCTCGGCGCGCGGGGATTAGCGTAGGACACGCCCGCACATCACGCGGTCGCCAGTGCTTCCTCAACGTCGCGCAATCTGTCCTTGCCGAAATAGATGTCGCCGCCGACGAAGAAGGTCGGGATGCCAAAGGCGCCGCGCGCGGCGGCGTCTTCGGTCGCGGCCAGAAGTTTCGACTTCACATCGGCGTCCTGCGCGCGTTTGAGCAAAGCGTCCGCGTCTATGCCAGCGTCTTGTAGGGACGACGCGGCGATTTCAGGATCGTCCATCTTCCGCGGCGCCTCCCACATCAGGCGAAACGCTGCGTCCGCGAACGGCGCGAGGGCGCCATCCATCGCCGCCGCTACCGCCATGCGCATCAAGAGTAGCGTGTTGACGGGGAAATGCGGATTCATCGCAAAAGGCAAGTTGTGTCGCGCAATGAAGCGCTGCATCTCGAGACGTTCGTAGGCCAGTTTGTTGGCAACGCCCGAAAAGGCGAACATAGGGGCCTGATTGCCGGTAAGCTTGAACAAGCCGCCGAGCAGAACCGGCGTGTACTGGAATGCCGCGCCGGTGCGCGCTTCGATCTGCGGGATGAGCTTGTGCGCCAAGTAAGCATTTGGGCTGGCGAAATCGAACAGGAATTCCGCGTTTGCCATCACCATGCCTCCCCATGCGGCCGCAGGTCGAGTTCGAACGTCCACGCGTCTGGCGTTTGCTGATGCAACGCCCAGTAAGCATTGGCGATCGAGGCTGGGTTCATCAGCGCGTCTTTTGGCAATGCGGCCAGCGCATCTTCACCGCGCGCCGCCTTGATCCGCTCGCGCACAAAACTGGTGTCGACGCCAGCATCAATGACGAGGTGGGCGACGTGAATGTTCTGCGGTCCGAGTTCTCGCGCCATCGCTTGGGCCACCATGCGCAATCCCGCCTTGGCGCTCGCAAACGCGGCATAGCCTGATCCGCCTCGCAAGCTCGCGGTGGCGCCAGTAAAGAAGATCGATCCGCGCCCGTGCTTTAGCATGATGCGGGCGGCTTCACGTCCGGTGAGAAAGCCGGCTTTGCACGCCATTTCCCATACCTTGAAGAACACGCGTTCGGTGGTGTCGAGGATGGGGAAATTCACGTTAGCGCCGGGGTTGGCGATCACCACCTCCAGCGGCGCATGGGCGTCTGCGGCTTGAAGGAACGCCGCGATTTCGTCTTCTCTG
>CXWL01000152.1_pt1 | contig 23018 bp, 30 predicted proteins | sample 590931 | NCBI WGS metagenome assembly CXWL01 (sample SAMEA3498368, study PRJEB10139) | groundwater metagenome | biome: water well; material: biofilm material | place: Germany | collected 2015-04-27
CACCACAATATCAGTCGTCGAGGCCACCTCCACCACCCGATTCTGCACCAGGTAGGCACCCAACGCGCCGCTCGCGCTGCCGGTCGCAGGATCCTCAAGAATGCCGATCGACGGAGCGAACATCCGCGCATGGACCGTCGCAGTGGGTTCCACCGTCACGGTCGTAAAGACCATGATGCCATTGGCGCCGAAGCGCCGGCAGACATCTGTAATGGCCGAGGCATCGGGACGGATCGACCGCACCGCCGTCAGCGTGCGCACCGGGACAATCATCACGGGCAACCCGGTGGACACCACCTCGATCGGCCACTTCATATCGGCGATGACATGTTTGGCCAGGCCCAGAGCACTGGCAACCTTGTACAGATCCTCCGCCTCCTCCACTGGGCCCAGAAACTCCGGCTTGGGCTGCGTCATTACAACCCGCTCCACCAGACCATCTTCCGCATGGAGTTCGACGGGAAAGAGGCCGATGTTGCATTCCTGCATCACTCGCGTCATCGACTCTTTGACCGGGATGATGCCCAACTCGGCCAGGATGAAGAAGGTCCCCAGCACCGGATGACCGGCGAAGGGAATCTCTTGGGTCGGTGTGAAGATGCGGAGCTTGACCACAGCCGCCTGGTCCGTCGGAGGAAAGACAAAGACGGTTTCTGAAAGATTCATCTCCCGGGCAATCTGTTGCAATTCATCGTCTGTCAGGCCCCCGGCATCGGGAAACACGGCGACGGGATTACCACCGAACGGCTCCCCCGAAAATACGTCGGCTTGATAAAATTTGAGTGACCGTCGGTCTGGCATAAGGACCTCCTATCAAGGGACTTCTATAGTCTCCATGTACGGCACACCGGAATAGGCTCCGCAGGATGCTCAAAAAGGCCGTTCAGCAAGGCCGCAGCCGACGAAGGCACCGGAAGCGTAGCCTTGGGCTACGTTGAGGATGCATTCACGGCGAGAACGAAGCTGGCGGCCTTTTTCAGCATCCTGCTAGCTTGGACGTGGAAGCGCGTCATACTCCTGCCTCATCGGATTTCGGAGATAATTCTCCACAAAGTTCTGAAGCGAACCGTTCCGATAAAGCAACTCATTGGCATATCGCGTATCAATCTTGTGCAGGACCTTCACCGTCACGCCGGTCTTCTTCGCGAATTGCTCCAGCGTGACCCCTGTGATGTCGCTATAGGGACCACGGCCTGACTGCATGATGCATTTGGGAATGTGCACCACTTTTTCTTTCGTCAACCGGCGGGCGATGTCGTCGAACGTTAAGAGGACCGTGCAATCAGAATCGCCGCTCAACATCGCATTCGGCACATAGAGGAACTTGGCTCGGTTCTTCCGGAACAGGTTCAACACCTTGTGGACACTCCCTGCCGTCACGATCGTATCCTTCTTTTCCATCTCCAACGAATCGAAGGAACTCACGATCCGTTTGCGGTTCAGAAAGGCCGTCGCATAGGACTCGGTATGGATCGTCTGGAGGTTGGGCAATCCCGCGTCATAAATTCGCAAGGCTTCCTCCGGCAGATGCTTGCGCCCCTGCCGCATGAGAGAAGCCGTGTCCTCCTTCAACCCCCGCACCGGTGTCAGCGTCCCCATCCAGAGCACACAGTTTTTGTTGATCGAGGAGATCAGCGCCGCATCCTTCGACATCGTATCCACATCGAATGCATAGAAATTCGCCGAGGAGACCGCCGGTCCATCCAAGACTTTCAGCACATGCTTCACCGACGGCGCATGCGGCATGAGCTTCTGCCGATAGTCGCTCAGCGTGATGACAGAGAGTTCGAAGTTGATCCGTCCAGGGAACTGCGCCACGAGTTGATGGATCTTCGGGACATGGACATATCCCACGGTGAAGAACTGGATGCTCTTGTCCGTATAGGTGAGAAAGTCTTCGACCCATTCCATCGCCTTCGGATGGAGAAACAGATCCGTCCATTCCATGTATTCGTTGCCGCCCAAACACCAGAACTGTTTCGGGTCCGTCGGCTTCTTGCTGATATAGTCGAGGATATATTTCCAGTCTTCGTCGCTGGTCTTGGGAGGGTCGAACGTTTCGCGGTAGGAATGGTCCAGTTCGTAGCAGAACTCGCACTTCACCGGGCAATCGCGCCCCAGGCTGAGCGGAATCTTGCCCGCGTCCATTTCCTTGCGCAGGACCTCACGATAGTCTTTGTTCGTAAAGATGGGAGCGGCCTGAAGGATCGGTAGAACAGTTCCCATAACGTCAGATCAGCAGACTCGCAGGATGATCGAAATAGCTGCCGGCTTGGTTTGACAGGCCTGGTCCAGCTTTGTCACAGTATATAAATGAGTGATGACGCCATCCCCAAAGAAATCGCCCACGCACTGGAGATTCTGGAGCTCACGCTTCCCATCACCTCCGAAGATCTGGAACGGGCCAAGCGCGTGCAGCTCTACAACTGGAACCCAGCCCGCTACTCGAACCTGACCAACAACCCCAAGAAATACATGCAGGCCTACAAGAAAGCCGAAGAGATGACCAAGGTCGTCGAGGCCGCCTATGCGCTACTCACCGCCGTGCTCGTGCCCGACGAGAGCTGATGGCTCACCAAGAGCTGATAGCATATAGCTTATGGCGCATAGCACGTAATCGGATCAGAGCCATTTGCTATCCTTGACTCGCTCTTCCTCTGCTCTGGCTATCAGCCATACGCCATATGCTCCCCTCTCACCCGACCCCGTGACTCACCACCCGACTCATCCCCTCTCTACCGTCCTCGCCTTCGCTCACTGCCACCGGCCAGGTGACCAGGCCCGACACACCGTCAGGCGAGCCAAGAGACTGCGTCTGCTGCGCATAGATCTGCGGCAACCGGTTCGTACCGTACTTCGAAATATAGAGGAACACGTGCTCGCGTGAATTCACCCGCACCGCCCAGGGCTGGAAATCGTTCTTGTAGAACTCTTCGCAAAGCTGCATCGCGTCCAGGCAGGAGAGCGTGCTCGGATCGTTCAACGTGTAGTAATAGTCCAGCGGCAGATCGTAGTCCTCTTGCTTATGGATCGTAATGCCGAACTTCTCCGGATTGCGCACCATCGGCGTATGGCGATAGGCCACGAAGTAGAACAGCTCCACCGAATGGATCACCGGCTGGTTGTCGATGACGAACTGGCGGGTCTCCAGCGCTTCGTCGCGCGTCTCGCCGGGGAAACCGTAGAAGGCCATCACATGGTTCCAGATTCCCGCCTTCGCCGCCTGATGAAGATTGTTCTGGATCACGCTCTTCTTGGCATGTTTGTCCATGAGGTTCAACACCCGCTCGTTCGCCGACTCCATCCCGTAATAGAGGGTGCAGCAGCCGGCCTTCGCGGCGAGATCCCAAATCTCCTGGTCTTGCAGCGTCTCTTCAAACCGGATCAGCGTCGTCCACTTGATCCCGACGTTCTGGTCCACCAGCAACTGCGAGACTTTCTTGAACAGGGCCGGCGGATAGGACTCGTCGGAGAAAAGGAAATGGCGGCAATGGTACTTGTCCCGCAGCGCGACGATCTGTTCCACCACTTGCTGAGCCGGCACCCCACGATACTGGTCGAAGTAGCCCTGCCCATGGTCGCAGAACGTGCAGCGGCCCCAATAGCAGCCGCGCGTTGCAAGGTAGGGAATGATCAGCTCCGGCACAAAATACTTCTCCAGCGGCAGCCCCTCGAAGTCCGGCAGAGGCAGCGATGTCGTCTTCTCCGTATAGACCTCGGGACTCCGGTGAACACCTGACTCATCGCGATACATCAAGTTGGGCACGGAACTGATGGGCCGCTCCCCGTTCAAGGCCTCGACGAGCCAGAGCAGCGCATGTTCCCCTTCATAGAGGATGGCCGAGTCGAAGATCTCTTGAAAGAACCGCTCCTGGTTCGGCAGCTCTTCCTGCAACCGCGTGACGACATTGCCTCCTACCACCACATGGATGTGGGGGAAAGTCTCCTTGATCATCTTGCAGAACGTCAGGCCAGCCAGCAGCTGCATCTGCGTCCCGATCGAGACCCCGACCACGTCCGGCTTCTCTTTTGCCACAGCCGGCATGACCAACTGGTTGCAGATGTCCCGATAGACGTTCACCTGTTCATCGTCCAGGCAGGCGAAGACTTCTTTCGAGACCCCTGGCCGATAGCCCAGGTTGCTTTCCATCGGATAGAACACGATCGAGGCAGGATAGTAGGCAGCGGAAATGTAATGCATCACCTCGCGGAAACAGTTCAGCGCCCCTTCCAGCTTCTCGGCCTGATAGAACCGCTCGCCTCGCACGATCAGCTTGGCATCCTCGGCCCGCTCCGCCAGATCGAACACGTCGACCGCATAGGCCTGCTCCACCACGGCCTTCTGATCCGCCTCCCGCTCCGTGAGCGTCCCGGCTTTCTCTTTGTCTTGAAGGGGCTTCAGCTGCATCCCCAACCGGGCCTTCACCCAGATCAGGAACTCCATCGTGAAGAAGTGGTCGTACATCTCGATGTTGATGTCGCGCTGCACGACTTTATGCCCCGCTTCGCGGAGGATGGCCGTCAGCGAGGGTAAGGCCAGATAGGGAGCAGTCGGCACCCATTCTGGTGGAAAGAGCAGCATCACCTTCGACTGCTTCCGATCCTCTTTCTTGATCGGAGCCAAACCTTGGATTTGCACGAGACCTGAACTACTCATCGTTCGTCGCTCGTATCTCGTATCTCGTCGTTCGCAAACAGCCCTAATTTCCTGGCTGCGAGATACGTTTCACGCTTCACGAGATACGCCCCCTCTCCACGCATTACATTTTGCCCGCTAGCGTCGGCGTATGCCCCGCAATCTTGGCGGCTTGATATTGCAGATCCCGTAACTTCTCCAACCCGAACTTCGCAATATACAGAAAAATATATTCCCTGATGTAGAGCCGCAGGTCCCAGCCTGCGTAATGGTTCCGCTCGAATTGTTGGAACACCCGCTCGGCCTCTTCGATGCTCATGCCATTTTTGACGGTGTAGTAATAGTCGAGCGCCAGGTCCCATTCGGGATTTTTATAGGCGGTCACACCCCATTTGTCCGGATGCTTCGCCACCGGATTATGCCGTCCGAGATCGAAGGTGCCGAAGCCCAGCGAATGGACGTGGTCTTTGTTCTGTTCCAGAAACTCCACCGAAGACCAGGCCTCTTCCTTCGTCTCGCCGGGAAAGCCGAAGAAGCCCATGCAGTGGTTCCAGATGCCGGCGTTGGCCGTGAGCTGCAAGTGCTTCGTCATGATCTCCGTCGTCGTGGCCTTGTCCATCAGCTTCAGCACCCGTTCGTTCCCCGACTCGTAGCCGAAGTGGAGATACTTGCAGCCCGAGTCCTTCGCATCCTGCCAGAGCTGATCTTCCAGCAGACTCTTCTCGAACCGCATATGCGTCGTCCAGACGATACCCATCTTCGTATCGATCAAGCCGCGCGCCAGCTTGCGGAAGAGGGCCGGAGGGTAGGACTCGTCGGTGAAGTGGAAATGCTTCGCTCCATACTTGTCGCGCAGATGCCGGATCTCGCCCAGAATATCCTGAATCTTCTTCGTCCGGTAACCGGCCGTATAGCCCTCGCCATGGTCGCAGAACTCGCAGCGGCCCCAGTAGCAGCCGCGCGTCGCCAGATAGGGCAGGATCTTCGTCGGCACAAAATATTTATCCAGCAGCAGCCCATCGAAGTCCGGCGGCGGCAGCGCATGCATGTCTTCCGCAAAGCTCGTCTCCGACGTATGGACCCCGGTCTCGTCCTTGTAGATCGTGTTCGGCATGTCCGCCAGGCTCCGCTTGGCCCCCACCGCCGACACCAGCTGCACGAAGGCCGTCTCCCCTTCATAGACCACGGCACTGTCGAAGTATTGGAAAAGCGGCGACTGGGGCAGCACATCGCGCAGGCGCGTGACCGTGTTCCCGCCGATCGTGATGTGGATATGGGGAAAATGCTGCTTGATCATGGCGCAGAAGGTCATGGTGGAGAACATCTGCTGCTGCAAGACGATCGAGATGCCGATCACGTCCGGCTGCTCTTGCTCGATCACCGGCTTCACCAGATGGTCGAACACATCGCGGTAGATGTTCACCTGAGTATCGTTCACCGCATCCATGACTTCGGACGAGACGAAGACCTTATAGGACAGGTCCGTCTCCATCGGCGGCATGCAGATACGGGCCGGAGCATAGACCATCGAAATGACCGACGTCACCTCGCGAAACACTTGAATGGCCCACTCTAACTGATCGATTTCGTAGAAGACTTCTCCACGGATGATCGCCTTTGCCTTCTCCGCCTTCTTGATCAATTCATCGATCCGCTGCCTGGTCACGTCGCAGAGCGCCAACTGCAAATCCATCTCATTGGCGTCCAAATCACGCCTCTTGGAAATCTTGCGAAGCCGGTCGAGCTGCTGCGGAACCCGGCGCAGGACCTTCTTGAGGAAGTCCTCACTGAAGTACCAGTCCCACATTTCGAGGTTGATGTCTTTTTGGATGACGGTATGGCCGGCCTGACGGAGGACGGCGGTGAGGGAGGGAAGGCTGAGATAGGGTTCGGAAGGGAACCAATCGGGCGGGAAGATCAGCATGACCTTCATCTTCCGGCCGCTGGTGGCCTCGAAACTCTGACGATTTAAAAGGATAAGCTCTTTAGAAGCCCGCTCGCCCTTGGAATACTCAATGCGCATGCCGGCCTGCTCTCCTATCTACCTCTACCGAGTGACAAGAAACAGTCAGAAAGCCAAAGGTTTAGAATAACGGAACGCCATTGTACGAGCGCAAAAGAATCATATTCAAGGGCGGCAGGCTGATTGAAGAACAGTCCCGCAGGATGCTCAAAATGGCCGTCCAGCAAGGCCGCAGCCGACAAAAGCTCCGGAGGCGTAGCCTCTAGGCTACGTTGAGGATGCTTTCGAGGCGAGAACGAAGCTGGTGGACTTTTTCAGCATCCTGCCAGAAATCTTGGCCTTGTTCTGCCCGGCCACAAAGCGACAGAAATAGTCAGAAAGCCAACGGGTTACAACGGAAACGTATTGTACGAGGGCGGAAGACAGATATTCAAGAGCGAGACACGGAAGGAGGAGCTACGATCTGGCACACCACTAGGGACGTACCAGGATTAGGGATTACCCAACATCTTCAGAATGCGCTTTGCGAGGCGTTCGCTGACCTCAGCGTGGCGAGGAACAGGCTGGGAAACCTTGGTGGTGGGGTTGTGATACCAATCGTGCTTTCCGCCATGACGAACGAGCACGCAACCGCTGGATTCAAGCTGTCGAATGAGATCTTTGCGCTTCACCGAAGTGTCAGCTCAGCAAGCTTGCGCACTCCGGGGATTTCGCCACTGGTGAGGTCGCGGTGCAGATCGCGAAGATGGGATTGCAGGTCTTCGAACGACTCCCCTTGCGTCCAATAGTCAGGATAATCTTGGAGGTAGCCGAGCCACTGCCCCTGATCCTGCCAATAAATATATTTGGTCGATTCCATGGTCGGTATTATAGCCGGACTCTACCGGTCTGGGAAGTGGAGAGCGGGAAGAGGCAGCTTAAAACTTCAGAAGAGCAATCGACGAAACCTCAGAATACTCAAAACGGCATCCCGCTAGGCCGCAGGCAAGTCAAAACCGGAGGCGTACCCTCTGGGGTACGTTGAGGATTTTGGCGAGCCGAGAACGACGCGAGAGGTCGTTTTCAGCATCCTGGTTGGAGGCCCGTTCGCCCTTCGGTGACTCAATGCGCATAGGGATTTGGTCCTTCTATCGCCCGGCCTGCGAAAGCGACCCGAATGAAGCTACCCGCTAAAATCTACTGGGTATCCAGCCAAATTCTCCGAAGCCTTGGCGAAGGAGAAACAGTCAGAAAGCCAACGGGTTACGGGGGTATTGTAAGGGGCAGGGAGAATGAGATGCAAGAGCGGGAGGGCGCGGCCAGGTGCCCTCTTTGCTCGCGCAACGCGCGGTCGCGGACGCCCCTCGCTGGACGCGCGCACGATAGGAATCTGCCAGGCCGCCCCATCACAGATCTGGAGAACCGCCACGCTTCGTATGCCAGAGGGCAAGGATTTCGACGGTCCTGGATTCTGCAGTTACGCGATAATAGAGATGGTAATGGACGCGGGGAAGGTGAATGCGGCGGACACCGGCAAGTCTAACGTTCCGGGCCTGCGCCCCGATCGATGGCTGTGAGGCGAGAAGTTGGAGTGCGCGCTCAAGCTCGACGGCAAATGCATCCGGAGCCTTCGTGCGATTGGCCACCCACCATTCGGCAACTTCGACAATGGCCCGTGCCGCGCTACTGACGATGCGGACGGAAAATGGACCGCTCACGATCGGCGAATCTGCTCCAAGACGTGTGACGCGCTTGTCGTCTCTCCTCGCTCGGCTTCCGCGATAGCCGCGAGCAGCTTGGCCTCCTCCTGAGGAAGAAGCTCGAAGGTTTCGTCTCCTTCCGAGGCCAGCACCGTCACAATCGTTCCTTCAGGCAGACTCTTCGCATCGACCTTGATCGTCCCGCCATGGACTGTTCCAGTGGTAATCAGCATAGCGGCATCCTAGCATTTCAGGGAGAAGCCGTCCAACGTCTGGTGCGATCAGGGCTGGCATGGCAATTCCCTGTGCTCGCGCAACGCGCGGTCGCGGACTCCCCTCGTTGGACGCGCGCACCATGGGAACCCGCCAGGCCACTCCTCCAATGCTGGGAGGGATGAGGGCGATATTGCGTATATTGCTCAAATCGCACCTCTCTAGAGTTGATTTCTCTAGCTGCTCGGCGTAGGAATTGAGGCGAATAATCAGGTAGGCGAAACGGCTCCTAATAGCCTTTCCTTCCATCATCTTTCCGCTGATCATCTATGGCCCAGTTACCACGGTCAGTGCGGTTTCTGCAGAAAGCCGAATCGGCACTACTCTCCTCAATTGAAGTCTACAATCGCCCCACATTCGCTTATCGGGAGGAGACATTTGCTATTTTAGCTTTGAACGCGTGGGAGCTGCTCTTGAAAGCTAAACTCCTTGCCGAGCATGACAACAAACCAAAGTGCCGGTCACAAGAACGGGGGTCAGGTCTTGCAATCAGACATTTCCCGGCGCGAGTCCGAGAAGACAAGAAAAGTGGTCGGGAATCTTTTCCTTAACGGGATCGCCTGGTTTTCGGTAGAAGATCCGCATGCCCCACCGTCCACGCCTCGCTGCTGGAGACCTCGCCTATTATGCCCTGAATCGTCGTGTGGGACGTCTCCCGCTCTTCGACAAGCCAGCTGATTACGCCGCATAGGCTTCCTGAATCAAGCTTGCAATTTTGGACATCTGGGCATAGCCTAATCGCACGAACCAGCCGAGAGAAGACCCGCATGGCAAAAGCCAAAGCCGAAGCGCTCGCAATGATTCAGAAACTGCCTGACGATGTGACCACCGGCGGGAGTATGGAAGAGCTGTTCTTCAAACAACAAGTGGAGAAGGGTCTTCAGGACGTGGCGGAGGGACGGGTTCTCACACAGGAAGAGCTGAAAGAAAGAATCGCCCAATGGCGCAAGTCCGCTGGTCGCTGACTGCCGGAAACGATCTTCAGGACATCGAAGACTTTATCGCCCGCGACTCCGTCCTCCATGCGATCACCTTCGTCGATCGCGTCGTTGAATCCACTAAAACACTCCTCACAAATCCCCGCATGGACGTATTGTTCCCGAGTTCAATCAGCAGGATCTTCGAGAAGTGATTATCGGAAACTATCGGATCGTCTATCTCGTAAAAGACGACACCCTCTTCATTCTTCGAGTCGTCCACGGCGCGCGAGATTTGCAGGCCCTTGTTCGCCGAGAACCTTGGGACATTGGCAGCTAAGAAGTTGGGAAAGCCCATTTCCCGGCGCGTGGCGGTCCGGCGCCTTCCTCGCCTGCCCACCCCCCTTTCACGCAGTGATAGACCAAACCATTTCGGCAACGTAGAATCTCTCCATTTCTCGAAGGAGGATGATCATGATGCGTTTGGGAGTCTAGTCGTTCTCAGCGTGATAGCAGTCGGGTGTATATCATGGACTCACCAGTGTCTTGATGAGGTCTCAGGAACGGCTACGCAAGATGAGATCAAGAAAAAGTTGGGACCGCCAGCGGGTGTACGAACACTCAGCACAGACGAAACTGTGTGGGTCTACCGAAACACTTGGCGCGATTCACATCAGCAGATACGGTGCCACGAATACGAATTAACTTTTAGCACTCAGAAGGTGCTTCAACGGTGGAATGACGTGTACTGCTAGAAACCTTTTCCCGGCACGTGGCGGGATCGCTCACTCGATAGGCGTCAGCGTCGCGGGCGGCCGGCTGGGCCGTTTCCGCGTCTCAATGTCCTGATCAATCAGCTTCAAGACATTCAGTTGAGACTCTAACTCGTCAATGCGCTTATCCCGCTCACGGAGTTGTCGTTGGAGAGACTGGACGACACTTGACTCACCGGCAGGCGGATCGTTTCTGTGCACCGCCGCCACCGGGGCGGGGGGCACTGTGCCGCACGCGCTCAGGGTGATCGACAACAGCACGGCACCTCCCAGGCTGCCCCAGATTGTTCTGAATAGGCGATTCATGTCTTAGGTTTGCCATTAGACGCGACATCCCGCAAGGACATTCCTCTTCCTGACCGCATCCGTGAGGAAGAAAACATTGGGACATTCTGAATTTCCCGGCGCGTGGCATGGAGCTGATTCATCAGGCTGCTTCGATCTGCCTCGTCGGTGTGGTTCGACGCACGAGCAAAACCAGCCGGCCCCGCCGATCCCCACCCGCTTTTGCCATCAGCCATCACCCATCCTCCCTGCGGCAAAGGTACAGACCCGTTACGCGCAAACATATCGATCTCCCACGTGCTCAGCGCGCGCTCTTCGTCCGATCGCTTTGCTCGCACGACTCCACGCCCGAATCGCACTGAAGAAGATGGCGGTCGGGTATTTGCCTACTCCGTGATAGAGGACTATGCTACGCATGTGAGGCTGGTCCCAACTTGAAAAAGGAGGTACCGCGATGCGTACGATGCTCTGTGCCGCTACCCTGATTCTCGTCGCAAGCTCACTCATTCCTCGTATCTCATACGCGTCAGACCTGCCCGGCATCCCGCCAGAGACCGTGGCTGACTACATCCACGCGATTATTGAAGCCGACCGAACCTTCTACACGATTCATGTCGTCGAGCGGCTGCAGAAGAGCGGGGGCACCACCGCAGCTGAGGACTGGCGCACGAGGAAGAATGTGCTGCCACTGCCCGCGCAGTTCCTCATGGAGTCCAGCGATCTGGCGATGAAGACCGGCTTGAAGGTCCGCTACCGTCTGATCAGCCTCTGGCCTATTAATCCCAACAACGGGCCGTACAACGAAACTGAAAAGGATGGACTGGAAGCCGTACGCCAGCATCCTGAACGATCAGCGACGAACACCGTGAAGGATGGCGATCAGACCTATTTTCAAGCTATCTATGCCGATCGCGCCGTCAGCCAGGCCTGCATCGGCTGCCACAACGCGCATCCCAAGAGCCCGAAAAAAAACTTCAAGATGCACGAGGTCATGGGCGGATTGGTGATCGAGATTCCAATGGTCCGATAGAGGACCAGCTGCGGGGCAACAATCGTCTTAAAAATCAAGTCAGCCGACTGGGGAAGAATACAAGGGGCCAGGATGAGCAAACCCACGGAACCATTTCGCGGCGCGTGGCGGGAAACTGATTCGGACGGTCGGTCTGGTTCATCTCGTCTATCCAGTCTATCTTGGCGGTGTGGTTCGACGCACGAGCGAGACCAGCCGGCCCCGCCGCTCCCCGCTCGCTCTGGCCATCAGCCATCCGCCATCCGCCATCCGCGCTTCTCTCCCCCTCTCACACACAGAGAGAAACCAGACCGACTCCGCCGGCGTCACGGCATGGGGACCTTCACGCTGATGACACCGCCTAAGTCCCCTTCTTGCGCGCCCTCCCGCGGATAGCCGGTCACATCGCGCTCGCCTTTTGGCGTGCCGTGGCAGATCAAACAATCTTTTCCATAGAACAGCGGCAGCAGCACCCGTACCGCCTTTCCATCCTCCGCCATGACACTCACGACCTGCCCTCCCTCCCGCGGGAAGGATGGCTCACTCATCTTTTTCATCTCGGCGGATTCAAACGCGTCGGGCTTGTTCTTCGGATTGCGGATCAGGCTGTCAGGCGCCGTCTGTTTCATATACACACCGGACCACGATTGGAATCGCGTCCCCGTTTCTGTACCGAACGTGGCAGGGATGAGCCCCTTGTATTTGATCCCCGACATGTTGATCACCGTCTGGTAACTCGCCACCGTCTTCTGACTCTCCTCCAGAAGCCTCGCCAGCAGGGGCTTCGCCATCTCCGGCACCGTGGAGACGGATAGATTCGCCAGGTCATGCCCCGTCCGCTCCTTGAATGCCGCGATGGTCTGCTGCGCAAACACCTCGGAGGTAAAGCCCTTATTCCCCTTGGTCGGATCATTGAGCAAGAGCTGGTTATGTCCAATCACCACCCGTCCGACGTCGAGCAACACCGCAAGCAACCGTCCCGTTTCTCGGACCGTCGATTCATTCTCTGCAACAGCCGACGTCGATGCCGCGCATAACATCGCCATGCAGACCACAGACACAACCCGAATTTCCCAACGAGTACACATCGATCCTTACTCCTCTTTGTCAGTCATGCCCAAACATGCAGGTGGCTCTTCCCTATCCCCTGCGCCAGGAGACTAGAGCCAGCGACCAAGTGACCTTCCCCCAATTCCGTGGACACCTGGTTAAGCAACCGCCATCCTCGCTTCGTACTCGGCTGGGGAGTGATAGGCAAGGGTGGAGTGCCGGCGCTTCCGATTATAGAACACCGCAATGTACTCGAAGATGTCCCGTGTCGCGTCTTCACGGGTCGCGTAGTGCCGATGATATACGAGTTCACGCTTGAGTGTCCCGAAGAAGCTTTCGACACAGGCGTTGTCCCAGCAGTTGCCAGTGCGGCTCATGCTGATGGTGATACCGTGCTCGTTGAGCAGCCGCTGGTAGCTCGTGGCGGCATACTGACTGCCGCGATCCGAGTGGTGGAGGAGCCCTGCCGTGGGTTGCCGATTCGTCAAGGCCATGCGGAGGGCGTGCTCGGCGAGCTCCACGGTCAACCGATGGCCCATCGCCCAGCCGATCACTCGGCGCGAGTAGAGATCGAGGATCACGGCCAGGTAGAGCCAGCCCTCGGTGGTCCACACGTAGGTGAGGTCCCCGGCCCACACCCGGTTCGGACGCTCAACCGTGAACTGGCGATTGAGGGTATTCTCGGCCACAGGCAACCGGTGATTCGACTGGGTGGTGGCGCGCCACTTCTTCACGGTCTTGGCCCGGATGCCCTCTCGGCGCATCAGCCGGGCCACGCGATGTTCGCCGACATCGTGTCCCTGCTTGAGCAGGGCGTCCCAGATGCGGGGACTGCCGTAGGTTTCACGGGACTCCTGGTGGATCACTCGAATCGCCGAGAGCAGGGTGCGGGTGTTCGCCGACCGAACACTCTCAGGCCGTGAACGCCACGCGTAATAGCCCGCAGCCGAGACGGCGAGCGCACGGCACATCAGCCGGATCGGATAGCGACGGTCATGCTCCTGGATCGCGCGGTATCTCATTGGGATTCCCTCGCGAAGAACGCCGCCGCACGCTTTAAAAAATCCCGTTCCTTCCGGAGCATCTCGTTTTCCCGTTTGAGCTGTGTCAGTTCGTCCTGCTCGGCCCGCACCGCCTGCCGCGTACGGCCCTGGGATTCGACCTGTTGCTGTTCGCTCCTCCAGCGATACCGCACATTGTCCGAAATGCCGAGCTCCCGCGCCACCTGGGCCACCGGTCGGCCCGATTCCCGCGTGAGCCGGACGGCTTCGAACTTGAATGCGTCGGTAAATTGACGTCGTGTTGTTGCCATGCTGACCTCCAATTTCATGATTCTCCCACTTATGGAGGTGTCTATGAAATCAGGGGAGGGTCAAAGGCCTGTCAAACAAGAACCAGAGGTAGATCCTTTCATCCAACATGGCGCGGAGCGGGGAGTGAAGTCTCTCGTCTGTCTGGTTCACTTGTCTATCTGGTCTATCTCGTATGTGTGATTCGACGCACGAGCAAAACCTGCTAGGCCCTCGCACCACGTCGATCGCCGCCAGGCCTCTTCTCACCCAATAGACCGGACAGGCTTCAACACGTACAATCTCTCTATCCCTCATTCATCTATATTACGGTCGACGAAGAATGAGTTTTAGAAACCGACGTACGCCACCCATCCGCTATCTCCTGCCTCTCCTCGTCATCTTGGGAATCACGCTTGCCCTATCACCCCTCTCACTGGTCCGCGATCGTACGCCGCCGCGATGGTTCCCATCCCGCAGACCGACGCCTGGTGGATAACCCAACATGAGCATGCACTCGCGCGCATCCGTCAGGCTAACATCGACCTTGTCATGATCGGAGACTCCATTACCCAGGGATGGGGCAATGAGGGACGCCGCGTTTGGGACACCTATTATGGGCATCGCCGTGCCGTGAACTTGGGATTTAATGGTGATCGCACCGAGCATGTGTTATGGCGGCTCGACCATGGCGAGATCGATGGGATTAGCCCCAAGCTGGTGGTCGTGATGATCGGGACCAACAACACCGGCGCGCATCATGATCCTCCAGAGGAGACCGCCGCTGGCATCCATGCGATTCTCACAACCCTGCGCACCCGCCTTCCAGCAGCCAAGATTCTCTTGCTCGGCTTGTTTCCGCGTACGGCCTCAGCCGATGACCCGATCCGTCTCATCAATGGGGCGGTCAATGACCACCTCCGCGCCTACGCCGACAACCAGCATATATTTTTCTTGGACCTCAGCCTGCACTTCTTCGACGTCAGAGGGCACCTTTCTCAAGACCTCATGCCAGATTTCGTGCACCCAAATGAGCATGGATACCAGGTGTGGGCTGACGGAATGGAGGATATGATCAAGCGACTACTGGATGAGTGATCGTGATAGACCGATCAGAAAAGACAGGGGACTAGGCCTTACACTCCAACATGTTGCGCTGTATGTCGGGAAGCTGGCGCAGCTGGTCGCTCTGGTTCATCTTGTCTATCTAGTTTCTCTGGTCTGTGTGGTTCGATGATACGCGATCTCCAGAATACGGTTGCTTGACGCGCGATCTTTTCGCTCGTAGCATGAATCCAGGCGTTTCAACCACGCCGACTGTCTCATCCCTCGCGCTTCCTGGCCCTTCCTTACGCGATCGATTCTCCAGTCTCCGCCGTTCCACCGCCGATATCGCTCTGCGCATGGCTCTGCCAACGCGCACAGCGGAACAAGGAGCAATCCAGATGGCAGTACAAAAGCCTATTACCGACCGTATTTTCGAATGCCTGCACGGCGCTGAGGAATGCGAGTTCGAGGCCCTCGTGGCTCGCTACCCGCAGTTCACCTGGAATGAGCTCTTTCAAGAGGTGTCTCGCTTGAATCGAACCGGGCAGGTGATCATTACAAGAAATGTGGGAATCTTTACCCTGAGGCAGGCTCCAGTGATGAAATAAGCACCGGCCAGGAAACATAACCAGCCCCCTTCTGCAACGGGAAACGGGGAACTGGTTCGCCTAAGCTATATGGGCCAGACCAATCTGAGCCAGTACAATGCTCCCAGGTCTTGTTTCTTTTGCGTATTCTTCCCACGATGATACTGCCACCCCCGATAGATCAGCTTGCAGGCTGTTGCTGGTTGCCTCGCTTCGCGGCAAAAGTTCGTGCATCCCGTTCCAAGCAGCTGCCGTTTCTGTACCGCCTGGCCTTGGGACATTCGCTCGGCATCGATGGAAGCTTTCTGCGACAGTTCAAGATTTCTCACCAACAGTTTATCTACGCAGTCGAGCAGGCACCCAGCAACGAGGCCTTGGCTCTATGGTTTTTGACTTTGCCGGCGGTGACTGACACCTCGATCAAGAGCTGGAACCGTCATGCTCCCCTGCTAGGCTCGAAAGGATGCCCCGGATATCTCACACGCCATCTGATCAAGTGGGTGTTATACCCAAAGTCGGTGACACATCCTGTGGGGAGCCTGTTCGAAGCCATTGAGCAGGATGAACGACCATGAGGACAGGAACGACACCTGCCTCACTTCGCGGCGGGTGGCAAGCATTCGTCCAACACTTCCTGTAGAATCTCTCCGTAACAAGTATCCATCCTACCGGAGCTTGCATGACACGGGGCAACCAGTCTCATCAGGACCAGAGCCATCGAGAGCGAGCGCTCAAACTGTTTCCCTGGATCTGTGCGCATTGCGGCCGCGAATTTGACGGCAAGAAACTCCACCAGCTCACGGTCCATCACAAGGACCATAACCACGACAACAATCCGCCGGATGGGAGCAACTGGGAATTGCTCTGTCTCTACTGCCACGACAATGAGCACCAGCGGTATCGCGTGGCAGACGCGTCCGGTGAGGCGCTCACGAGCCATGAGCAGGATCGTCCGTCGACCTTCACGCCCTTCTCCCACCTCACGGACTTGCTCAAACAGAAACCATAACCGAAGAGAGCTCTGGCAACAGGCGTACCGCAGCGCATGGCGCGGACTGGCTCATCTGGTTTGTCTGGCTTGTTTGGATTTTGGTTTCGATCAACAAGACAAACTGGACACACCAAACGAACCGGACAGACCGCCTATGAATCCCCCACATCTCATCCAAGCCTCGCTGCGGTACAGAGTGATGGATACGTTTTCGACGTTACAGTACACTTCCCCATGACAGATTCTTGAGCTTGCCTCATGCTGTTCCTGGGACGGGCCGCAGCAGGCTTCACATTTTACCCAGCGCAAAGGATCATCGGTGGCGTCAATCACATCACTACTTGCTGAGGTTCGTGGCCGCACCATTTGCGCCTCGCATCTGCCGCTCGGTCCACGACCGATCCTCCAGCTACATCCCCGCGCGCGTATTCTGATCGCCGGGCAGGTGCCTGGGCGAAAAGTTCATGAATCCGGTGTGCCCTTCGCGGATGCCAGCGGCAACCGGCTTCGCGAAAGGTTGGGCCTGTCCCCCGAGGTCTTCTACGATCTGCAACGCGTCGCCATTCTTCTTATGGGATTCTGTTTTCCAGGAACTGGCAAATCGGGCGATCTTCCCCAACGGCCTGAATGCGCGCTGGCATGGCGTGAGCAGCTCGTACGGCATCTCAAGAACCTGAAACTCACCCTCGTCATCGGCCAATAGGCACAGGCCTATCACTTGTCCAACTCGGGTGCGTCGCTGACCAACAGGGTCCTCTCATGGTGCGAGTATTGGCCGAACATGGTCCCTTTGCCACTTGCCACATCCGAGCCCGCGTAACAATATCTGGCTTCGCCGAAACCTCTGGTTCGAGCGAGAGTTACTTCCACTCTTGCAGGCCAGAATTGCGGAGATCCTTGAGGAGAGGGTCTAACCTCAGGGTCGAGCCAACCGTGGCACCAATAGGCGGGAGCCCAAAAAAACAGTTCGACATGAGTGCGAGGGATACCCGATAGGGTTCCCCCGCACCTCACGACCTTACTTCTTCTCGACGATATCGCTCTTCATCGGACCGAGCACGCCCAGGAGTTCATCCTTCTCTGTCTTGCCGACCTTATAGTGATCCAATGCGGCCACCAGGTCTTCGACCAGCGCGCCAAATGCCGCGTCATGCACTCCCATCCCGGTGTGCGTCTGCTTCATCGTCCGCCCGGTGTACTTGCAGGGACCACCGCTCGCTTCGCAAATCTGGTTGACGAGATGCATCTTCAGTTTCGTGAGATCCGTGCTCGCGAAAAATCCATTGATGCGCGTATCTCCTCCCACGTTGCCGACGAACGTCTCCACCACGGCCGTGATTGCGCCCTTTCCACCCAGCCGGTCATACAACGACTTCCCCTTGGCTCCATCGGCCGCCTGCACCGATCCAGCCATCAGTACCAGACTCATGACCACCAGGCTCACCACATTCCGCTGCTTCATGACTGTCCTCCTTATATTGATAATAAATAGGGCTTAGCGCCCCTCCCCACTCCCCAGAAACCTCTCCCATCGACGCATCTGCTCGATCTCAGCCCCGGGTATAAATTCCGGACAATCGAGCCGCAACTGGCCTTCACCGATCGCCTTGTTCATCAATCCACAATGATGCGGTTTCGCGGCATCGGTGTGGACATGAGGCTGAAAATAGGTGCAGCCGGCACACATCCGTACGACTGAAATCGCCCCTTGCTCTTGCAAGGAGTGAATCACCTTCGTGAGCCCCCGTAACAACACCGCTTGCTCGTCAAACGTGAGACTCTTCACGCCGGCTTGGACAACCTGGGTCCACCCCGTGACGCACTGTGCTTCTCGTCTGCCGGCTGACGTGAGCGTGATGACGAGTGCCCGCTGATCTTCCGCCGAGCGGGCTTTGTGAACGAACTTCTTCTCCACAAGGGTCATGACTGCTTCGCTGGCCGTAGCCGCCGTCAAACACAACTCTGTCGCGACGTCATTCAGCCGAACGGGTTGGGCCGCGCGATCAGCCAGAAATCCAAGGATTTGCCCTTGCGTCGGTGTGAGCTTTCGCGCCGTACCGCCTTCCCAGGCTTGGCTTCGTAAGGCCGTCGCGATCTTGGTCAGTCCGACCGTAATATGATCGACGGCTGACTTCTCCCCCTGCAGGAATAGCTGTTTGCCCATCTCTCGCCCCCTCTCCTATGCCGATAACGGCACGATGAATCCCCCCAACTGTCGATACTCTCGCTGCTGATGCTCCGTGAACATGGCCAGCGGCTCCTGGTGACACAACCGGCATTCCTCCGCCGTCACAGAGACCGCCGCATACCCCTGCGCTTTCAGATACTCACTGGCCAACCTGAGCGCAGTTATTTGGTCGCCTGTCATGACATCAAAATGCAGGGTCTTTCCCGGCGCCTCCACCCACACATCGAACACCTTCACCGTATCCATCCCAACCTCCCGCTGACATCGTGAACTATCAATAATTAAGGAGTCCATACTATATACAAAGGAACACTTCTTCTGTCAAGCCTCCTCCTTGGCAGATACAGCGAAGCCCGGCTTCTTACCCGCCGAGACGTCCCATCTCCGCTGCATGAGGCATACGTCTCCTGCTTTGATGTAGACTGACGACCCTGACACGGAGACTCCCCGCCCCTGCTGCAAGGGCAATCTCCGACGAACCTCTTGATGGGACCGCCCCCTCCACTAACACTTGGAGCATACATGCCACATGTCTTGATCATTCATGAAGTCGAAGCCTATCCGGCATGGAAAGCCGTATTTGACCAAGCAGCAGGCATCAGAAAACGCGCAGGGGAGATCAGCTACCAATTGCTTCGATACGACAACGAGGCCAATCGCATCGTCCACTTCTCAGCCTGGTCCTCCCTGGACAATGCCCGTCGTTTCTTCGAGTCCCCGGAGCTCATTGAGATCAGAAGACAGGCCGGTGTGAAAGCGCCAGAATTTATCTACCTGCAAGAGCTAGAACGCGGCCTGCTCTAGCCTTGAGATGGCGGGCCCACTTCCCACCTTGACTCAGGCTTACTAGCCGAATGTTTTCACGCTGACAGTTCTCACAGAAGCGAGACTGTTCGGCCTCTCGAACACAGACAATCTTTACAATTACCAAGGAGGTGCGCATGATGAGGTTCGTGAAAGTGCAGGATGAAGAACGGAGCGGTGAAGTGGCGATCAATCTTGATCTCGTCCGAGAGGCTCACTTTAGAGGGGGATTATTACACCTCTACTTCGAGCGCAGTCCTACAACACAGGATGACATGACATTTACAGGTGAGAACGCTCAGAAAATCTGGGCTGCGATGGGATAACACGGATTGGGACTGAAATGGGATAGAGGCAACGATCGACAGAAGTCCGGCGCGGGGTTTCTGTGTGAGCGTATACCTCGACCTCATCCGTCGAGATTGACGCGCCCCCGACGCCACACCTCATCGCAAGCGCGATGAGGTATGCGAAAAGGAAATCCGGCGTATTGCGAGATGCTCTTGTTAGAGGGCGTGCAAGATGGAAGGATCTACGGGACGAGCGCAGTCACGTTTCGAGGAACATACACGTCAGCCAACCTCGATCGTCAGATTGTGTAAGTGCTCCATGCCAAAGCACATTAGCGTGCAATAAATCTTATAGCTCTGTGCCCCCTTGTCTCCGGCAATAAAATCAAGAATGGCCTGTCTATTCTTGAGACTGAGTTCCTGTGTTTCCGCAACGATTTCCTTGCCATTATGCAGGGCAAATGCATGCACAAATCCACGTTGCTCCTCAGCGGCGCGCATGAGATCGCGCAAGACTTCAGAGGTCTTCTCGTCAAAAATAAATGTTACGCGCACGGATTCACCCTTCTTAACATGGAAGGGTGCATCGATCAGGCGTCCATTCGAATCACTAAAGCCATCTTTATTGACCTTGATCTTAAATTCAACATCGGGGTTGCCTGCCCCCGCATTAAACACGAAGACGGCTGAAAGAAATACCGCGACACACAGAATAAACGCTCGTTTCAAAATCTGGTCCTCCTTTGTGAATGATAAACGTTATGGCGTCGAGATAATCGGAATCTCCCGTGCCGACTCGTCCCTAAACTCCTCCATCTTTTGATGGATCGCGTTTAGAATTTCAGGGTTTTTCCTGCAGGCCTCGTTGCACTTTTCTCCCATGTGCAGAATAGAACACTCATCCAATACGGTAAGCTTCCCGCGCACTCCATTCAACTCGAAGCTGACTTTCACCGGCTCCTGGTGCAGAGGACAGACCGTTTCGGCGACAATGACGTCCTTAACAAAATTCGGATGCTTTGCAAATAGGTCTGCCATACGCGCACCTCATATGTGGTTGGTGAAGATTACAGCGGACTAATCCTCCAAATACTCTAACAGTAAGCGGCTTCTAGCACAAACATCTATGAATTTGTGCTGACGACGAGTTGAATCCGCGGAATCTCATTCGCGATATTCTTACAGTTCTGTTGGTAATTCGGACTTGGCGACTTGCCCGTACTTGTGCCGAGCTCACCCTAGGCAGATGCTCAACTAACCGGCAAGTCCAGGCCTTCTTCTCGCTCACCATGAAGCCTAGGGCTGGGTGTGCCGAGCAGCCCATAAAATCCAGCGATCCGACGTACACGCTGGGTTGGCCATGAGCTTGATGGATGAGATCGCTGGCCTGGCAGGTCCGGCCGTGACCATGGTCGCACCGCGTATGGTACGCACGCCTAGTACCGGTCTTAGGGTCCCACGATATCGCCTCTTCTGGCTTGATACTATTCTCCTATCCTGATAGAAGTTTTGCCGTATTTGGTATGAGCAGGCCGTCACGGCCTGTGATGATTCTCACTGAACGCTCAACGCCAATCTCTTCGACTTTCATGAAATGGGACTCACCTTCAACTAGCTACTCATCCAACAAGACCCCCTAAAGGAGAAACTGATTATGCGACGTGTTGATTACATGGTAGGTGCCCGGGATTTCTCAACGCTCAAGGCAGAGCACTTCATGCAAGATGTAGTGTCGTACTACCGGGGTGAGACTACAGGAGATAAGCTGGCTGGGGCGATCTCTGAAGGCGGCTTCGGGAGCGTTCCCATTTTAGCCGAAGACGGCAAGGTGCTGGGTATTGTGAGTGAGTTCGACTTGCTGAAGGCAATCATGGAAGGCAAAGAACTGACCAAGGTGACGGCAGGGGATATTATGACCAAGGGGGCGATCTCTGTGACCCAGGATACGCCAGCAATGGAGATCATTACCCTACTGCAGAGCAAACATCTCATTCGGGTTGCCGTGGTTGACGCTGATGGCAAACTGGTCGGCATCGTCTCTCGCAGAGACATCCTATTGGGCTACGTCAGAGCGACCAAGCCGATGTGGACGTTCTGACTTGAGGAAATAAACGAACCAGCGCAGACGAGCGAGCGAGAAAGAATGAAGGTCCAGTCCTACGATCCAACATTGCATTGTGCGTGGCAGGGATCTGGTTTCTCTGGTTCATCTCGTCTACCTGATTTTTCTGGTTTGACGAACGAGAGAGACCAGACAGCCCTGCGCACCAACTAGACCGCCTCTGAATCGCCCCCCTCCCCACACAACGCTTCCACAAGCCAGGGGCCGTTGGTCGATACACGACAAAGAGATGGACCTCTCCAGTCTGAAAAATAAAATATCCCGGTTTCTTTCCCTTAGCGGACCACAAGGCGCCAGAGAGACGTGAGTTCCGCCGCACGAGCGGCATGGAGCGGGTCCGTTTGGTCGAAGGCACGAGGATGATTCGGCCTGGCATCGATCTTACCGATCACTCTGAGCCCCGCGTTCTCAAAAACCGCGAGTAACTCTGCCCGCGTCCGCAGTTCCAGATGCTCGGCAAGATCCGAAAGCAAGAGCCAGCCTTCTCCTCCCGGCTCCAGATGTGACGCAAGACCATTGAGGAATCCGCGCAGCATGCGGCTTTCGAAATCATAGATCGCCTGTTCGATGGGAGAGCTGGGCCTGGCCGGAACCCAAGGTGGATTGCACAGGATGAGCTGAGCCCGGCCCTCCGGAAAAAGATCAGCCTGCACCACCTCCACTCGGTCAGTACAACCCAGTCGCGCAAGATTCTCACGGGCACAGATCAGGGCGCGAGGATCTTGATCGGTCGCGACAATATGCGGCAGGCCACGTCGGGCCAGCACCGCAGCCAACACACCAGTTCCTGTCCCAATATCAAACGCCCGCGTACAGGGCGGCAAGGGCGCCTCGGCAACCAGGCCCACATACTCGCCGCGAGTCGGCGAGAACACGCCATAGTGAGGGTGGATGCGGTCCCCGAGTGCAGGAATCTCTATACCTTTCTTCCGCCACTCATGCGCACCAATCAACCCGAGCAACTCGCGCAGCGACACCACGGTCAGTCCTTCACTTGGGCCGTACGCTTCGATGCAAGCTAGGCGCAGGTCTGGAGCACGACGCAGGCGAATCTCGTAACCCTCGTCGAGCGCCACCAGCAACATGCCCAATGTACGGGCGCGCTGAGACTGAGC
>CXWL01022309.1_pt1 | contig 23018 bp, 19 predicted proteins | sample 590931 | NCBI WGS metagenome assembly CXWL01 (sample SAMEA3498368, study PRJEB10139) | groundwater metagenome | biome: water well; material: biofilm material | place: Germany | collected 2015-04-27
GTCACTATGCTTAAGAGCGCAAATCACAAAAACATTCGGATTATCCCACCCCTCACGAAGTGCGGAGTGAGAAAAAATAAATCGCACCGGCTCCTCAAAAGAAAGCAAACGCTCTTTATCTTTTAAAATTAGATCGTACGCATCCACATCATCCGTTTCTGATGATTTCTTACCTGTTTCGGGATCAATGAGACGCTTGGTCTTTTTATCAATGGAGAAATAACCGTTATGTGTCTTTTTTACATCAATCCCTTCCAAATATTTTCGATACTCGGGTTTGTCGAGAAAACCATATTCATTGAATGCATCAACATATTCTTCTTCAAACATTTTGGCATAATCTCCGCCCTCTTCAACGGCATCCGTATAAACGCGATACTTCGCCACTTGATCTATAAAAAACAGCGTCAATACTTTGATCCCTTGATGAAACAAAACCTGTTCTTTCTCAAAATGAGCTCTAATAGCTTCTCGAATCTGAAGCCGCCGTAAAAGGGCTTCGTCTACATTGCCCGTTGCCTCGCCAGCTTTGAGATCCTCTCTATTGGTAAAACTAATCATATCCGTATTGGCGTTAATATCAGCAATAACCAAATCTTTGTACTGATCTAATTTTCCTGACAAATCGTAAAGATTGTCGCCATTCTTAAGTTTTCGGATAATCCGCTTGATGCCATTATTTTGTTTTACTTCCATCTCAACCCTTGCCAACGGACTCTGTTTGGAAACCTCAATCGATTCCAGATACAGATAAGCATTTGTGCCGCTTAAACCTTTAACAGAGATGCCACGAACAGCAATTTTCTTCACTAACTTCTGATTGTACGCATCCAGAGCATCCAACCGATAAATCTTATTGTGTAATTTCTTATGCGTAGCAGAGTATCGCAGAACCATCAACGGGTTAAATTCTTTGAGTGAACCAAGGGTCTTTTCACCTTCCATTTTCTGGGGTTCATCAAGAATCAAAATAGGACGATTGGCTTTAATCACATCAATCGGTCGTCTACTTTGGAAATCATCCAGCTCTTCATAAATACGCCGGGCGTCTTTTCCAGTCGCGTTAAATGCCTGGACATTTATGATCATCACATTGATCCCGGCATCCGAGGAAAAACTTTCCAAGTTGGGAAGCTGTTTTGAGTCATAAATAAAGAACTTAACCCTTTTCCCATATCCTTCTAAAAAATGTTCAGCTGTTATTTCAAAAGACTTATAGACACCTTCTCTAATGGCAATACTGGGGACAACGATGATAAATTTATTCCAGCCGAATTGCCTGCTCATTTCAAAAATGGTTTTGATGTAACAATAGGTTTTCCCAGTACCGGTTTCCATTTCAACATCAAAATTGATACGGGAAATAGGAGTTTGAATCAGACTGGACGAAACAGGAAGATTTTGCCGTTTTTGAACGCTTTGTATATTCTCCAAAAGCTGAGCGTCATTTAAAGCAATGTCCGCATTCCGAAAACCAACTTCGGATATCTCGACCTGTTTCTTCGAGCCAGGATCCATGCGATAACGAACCCCCTGGCCAGAAGGTTGCCCGTTAAAGCATTCGACGACCGCTTTAACAGCATCGGATTGGTAGGATTGATGCTTAAATTTAAGCTTCATTTTTAAATGACCTTAACATCTGTGTGCGGTGACATCAGTTTGAAAATCTGTTCGGCGTTAATTTTCACGCTATCATCCTTGAAACCGGCATCACGAAATACAACTCGCAAAAGCGATCGTTTAGCAAGCTCCTTACAAAACTCTTCGGATATTTCTCCATTGTTAACAAAACAAGCCGCTAAAGCATTTCCGTTAACAAATAGCACATCCAAATCATTAATCTTTTCCTTTGTAATGGAGCCCGTTAATAATAAATCCGACCCCCAATCAAGGATTACCTGAAAAAGCAAATCCTCTACTGTCCGATCCGACTTAATATTATCTGTTTTCTGAAACAGCGAATCCTGCGAATAAACATCGGGGTTATAGTACACATCCACCATGTTAGAGGTATCGACTTTTAGAACACGAAAGCCAATATCCAGATTAGGAGCCGTAGTCGCCTTCTCTTCTTTGATCTTCTTCCCTGCCCGACGGATACGCTCCCTACTAATATCGGCAATAGTTTTATAACCCACTTTAAAGGCTTCTGAGTTTTCATCACATGGTTCAGGAAGTTGAACCATAATGAACTTCCGATTACCTCCATCTTCAGCATTGAATTGCATAACTGCATGGGCAGTACTTGCCGATCCTGCAAAAAAGTCAAGAATTAGATCACTTTTTGAAGTTGTTATATCTAAAAAATGGTGAATTAACTCTACTGGCTTTGGATTGTCAAATAACTCGGGGGCCCCGAATAATTCTTCGTTAACTAATTTCGCACCTGTATCTGAGCTCCCATGATTATCCAATAAATTAGGCTGAGCAGAAAACGTGTCGCCATCTTCAAAATCATAGATTTTGAGTAAAATCTTCTCACCATCCCATATAAATCGTCCTTTTGCTTCATAATCGCGTGCAGTTGCTTCGCCAATCTGCCACCTTTTCCCATTCCTAGGAGGGTGACCTAGTATAGTAAACTTCATTGTGTCACGCTTATAAGAACCGGAATCTTTTTTCTCAATAACTGCGGTTCTGAAATCACCTTCTTTATCATTCTGGGAGTAACTCCTACTTTCAACAGTCTTAATTCTTTGTTTTATCTTAGCGGCTAATGTTTTCTTATAACATAGCTGATAGTCAATTTGGGGGCTAACTTCCGCATCTTTAACATTTGATGTTGTTGACTTTTTTTTCCATAGAAAATATGTTACAAAATTCTCTGCGCCAAATATTTCATCACATATTTTTCTTAAATTGGCAACCTCATGGTCAGCTATGCTGATAAAGATTATCCCATCATCTTTTAATAAACTTCTAGCCAATTTTAACCGCGAATACATCATAGACAACCAATCAGAGTGAAAACGCCCATTAGATTCGGTGTTAGCGACTAGACGGTTACCTTCTTCATCCTTTTGATTGGACTTTCTCATAAACTCATCTGTATTTTCCGCAAAATCATCTTCATATATAAAATCATTACCTGTGTTATACGGAGGATCGATATAGATCATCTTAACCTTGCCCAAATACGTTTCTTGTAACAGCTTCAATGCATCCAAATTATCGCCCTCGATAAAAAGATTCTGGGTGGTGTCGAAATCCACGCTCTCTTCCCGGCAAGGACGCAGAGTTTTAGCAATAGGTGCATTGGCGGTTAAAAGCGCTTCTTTCTTACCAGGCCAATTGAGTTGATAGCGTTCCTGCGGGCCTTCGACGATATTTTTTGATAGTTCCTGACGCAACTGATCAAAATCAATCGATTTCTTAAGATTGTCTTTCTCATCCTTGGCTTCCGTCACGCAATTCGGAAAAAGCTCTGCAAGTTTAGCAATGTTGGCATCGGTAAAATCCGGGGTGTGCATTTTTAGTTTGTCCATTTTCAAACTCCTGATTGGTCTTTTTATAGCCTTCTAACTTAACGCTGTAATTTCTTTTCTTATATTTCCAAGCTGAGCGTGCAGTTCGACTCTCCGGTTAAACTGTTTTTCACTATTCATATGCGTTTCTAATTTTTGAGCTTCTTTGTTCAATGACTGTATACGCTCAGCGCGCTCCACAAGCTCTTCGATCGATTCTTGCTTTCCGGATGTCAAAGGTATTAACGATTTAACGAGCAAATGATAAAGCCCCTTCAGGTTTAAGGCAATCGGTAACGATTGCTTCTCACTATCGCCCTTCATCCAAGGCGTTTCAAAATATCCGCTAATAACTCGTTTAGTCTTATCAGCTTCACTTGGTCGCTTAAACGCTCCAGATGAACGAAGCTTGTTCTTGTATCTAAGAATAAAAAAGATCGGCGATGGGATTGCCTTATCAATCGTCGCCAAAACATCATGGTCTAATCTCTCACCCTTCAAATCAATGGTCATAACCTGAATTTCATGAACATAACCATCCGCAGGCAAATTTATAGTTTTAGGAGAAAGCTTATATGCCCAGGTAATAGTCTCAACCTCTCGGACAAATAATTCTTTAACCCTGTTCGTGGGTGATGCGTAGGAGTAAATCTTTGTTTTAGGCATGATCTTTCCATATGCCGCTTTCTCAGGAAACTCATAAGCTACGTTCATGACCCTTGCTCCTGGATTACTAAGAAATCTACAAGTTCAAAATCATCTAATCCAGTCATGGTATCGGACAACGCTGTTGTTTTACTTCCTTTAAACAAACTGTCTAAGTCTTTGTCTTCTTTAACCTGGATAATCGACTGGATGGCCTTACTCAAAAGCCCGGAATAGCGGGCCATATCGCGACCGTCTTTCGTTTCTGAATTAAATTGCCGGCAGAGTTTTATAATCGGATCACTCATTCCTTTACAACTACTACGCACTAGATCCAAAAGTTTTTTAACTTCTGTGTGATTAATACTAATTTCTCCCTGATTATCCACGTAGATCAGATAATACGGATGAAGCCGGTTGTGCTGATTAATGTTCACGCCGCTATTGCGGTTGCGCAATGCAAAAATAACACCCGGTCGCAATCCCATATCTGGCCGCACAGGGACAATGGCATGCAATCCATTAGGTAACGGCGCAAGATCCCCACCTGCCTTAACATAATTGACCAGATCCATGCGAAAATCATTGAGTCCCAAATCGGTAATATTGACACCGGTTTTTATATCTTCCAAATCAATGACTTCTTCCTGGAGCTTTCGGAGTTGTTCTTTACGATAGGATGTATCGTTGGATTGATTTAATAGAACATTATCATCGCCGGTTGCTGTGACGTCGGCTATCACCATGCGGTTCTCGACGCGCTCTTTAAGATTAATGTATTCATCCAGTGAGATATCCGGCCAGTAATTGACGAGTTGGATCACTTTATTGATAGAACCAATGCGGTCTACGCGACCGAACCGCTGGATGATGCGCACCGGGTTCCAATGAATGTCGTAGTTGATCACATAATCACAGTCCTGAAGATTTTGCCCCTCGGAAATACAGTCTGTCCCTATCAGAATATCGATCACCCCTGGATCATCTGGAAATATCAAACTTTTTTCTTTGGATCTGGGTGAGAATAATGTTAATACAGTCTGGAAATCATAGCCCTTTTTGATCGTAGTTTTGGGCGTATCTTTTCCTGTCACTTTGCCGGTATGCAGATTATATTTATTTAGAAAATGATCGGCCAGGTTTTCATATAAGTAGGCTGCTGTATCCGCAAACGCTGTGAATAATAGAATTTTTTTATTCCCCTGATTAATGGGAGATGCAATTTTATTCTCGATATGCGCTTTTATATGTTGCAATTTGGCGTCATAGACTGGGGTAATTTTTATCATTTCAGACAATAAGGCGTCGATGATAGCCAAATCATGCCGTAAATCATGTTCCCAAGAATCCAGATCCATATCCTCAAAGTTGACCTGGATCTTGCCGCTAGTTTTCTCGGATTCCAAATCGGTGAGATCATCTTCATCTGCTTCAATATTTTCCAAAGCATCGGCCACATCATAAACCGAACTATTTGCCCCGGTTTTCTTGAAGCGTTCGATCTTTGAGAGCATTCCCGAATTAAATTCTTTTAGATGGGATAAAGTTTTCCTAAACGCATCTACGGAACTTTCCAATCGCTTGAGCAAATTCACTGTCATCAGAGATTGAAGACTCTTTTCTCGGTCGGCCTGACGTAACCTTCCGCCTCCACTCTCCACATCAGTATCATAGAGCTCTTCATACTTCCTTAAACGACTGGGCAAAATATAACTAACAGGCGCATAAACAGCCAATTGTAATTTGGACAGTTCTATATATATCTCATTAAAGTCAATGACATCTTCTCTTGTGGTTAACGGGCATCTATGTGAGATCGGTTTTAAGCGCGTCGGAAAAGTTCCGATATCTTTGGTGTCGTAAAATGTCTGAATATGTTTACGTGATCGCGCAATGGTAACACTGTCGAGAAGCTCAAAGAAATCAAAATGAAGATTATCCAGGATTGCCTGCGCTGTTCTTTGCTCAGGCGGCAATCTTGACCACTGATTAAATACGGCCTGGGCCTGGCGGAATATTTCCTCTACAGTTCGACCAACCTTAAGCTTATCCGTTAATTGTTTCGAATCCCCTTCATATGCAAGCGCCAGTTGATTACGCAAATCATTAAACCGATTATTAACCGGGGTTGCCGATAACATCAAAACCTTAGTCTTTACCCCCTCCCTTATTACAGAATTCATCAATTTCTGATAACGAGTTTCCCGGTCTTTGAAGACGTCATTGTTTCTGAAATTGTGCGACTCATCGATGATTACTAAATCATAATTACCCCAATTTATTTTGCTTAACGGAGTTCCGAAAGACTCACCCGTGGTTCGCTGCAAATCGGTGTGACAAAGCACATCGTAATTGAACCGATCACGAGCAAAAATATTTGTTTTCAGATTGCGGTTATAGTTAAGCCAGTTATCTGCCAGTTTCTTAGGACACAAAACAAGAACGGATTTATTGCGCAATTCATAGTATTTGACGACGGCAAGCGCTGTAAAAGTTTTTCCCAACCCGACGCTATCAGCAAGGATACAACCATTAAAACGTTCTAATTTATTAATGAGGCCTGTAACTGCATCACGTTGAAAATTATAAAGCTTGTTCCATATAAGAGTATTTTTATAGCCGGTCAGATCATTGGGGAGAACATCTTCACTGATATCATCCAAAAATTCGTTGAAGATGTTATAGAGCATGTGGAAATAAACTTTTTCGGGTGAATTTTCCTGATAAACCGATTCGATGTGCGCGCTTATTATTTCTGTCACTTCTTTTAATTTGAATTCATCGTTCCATATCTGATCAAATAATTCGATATAGGTTTTTGTCAATGGCGCTTCATCCATTTTGTGAACGATATTCGATACAGCATCCCCCTGCTGATAGCCTAAATCAACCGCAGTAAATCCATGAAGAGGCGCGTATACAACAGATTCATTCTGATTTTGAACGCACGCGAATTGCTGCATGGGCGAATTAGTTGCATTGGATCGAAACCGAGCTTTCTGCTGTATCCAATCCGCACATTCTCGTGCGACAGCCCTTTGAGTGAGTTTATTCTTCAGTTGAATCTCAAATTCCGTTCCATAAAGACTTTTTTCTCGATTAAGCTTGGGGATATGGAATTCTCGTCTTTCTTTTGAAATCTTATCGGAGACTTCATCAGCAACGAAGGTTTTGGCTGTAAAAATAAATTCTAATGATTCAATCTTCTTAAATTCATCTTTTAAAGCCTCAAATGCATACATAGAGAAACACGAGGCTGCAATGCGTAACTTCCCCTGGTCACTTAGAGATCGCTTTAAATCATCCCCCAAAAATGTATTTACGTTATCGATAATTTTCATAATTTATAAGGCATTATAATGTTTTAGAGACTCGTTGACAAAAGGTTTCTCCATACCACCACCGTTCACCAAGCCATTCACCAAAACCAATGGTGAACGGTTCTTTTGCCCCACACTTTCAAGTAGTTTAGAAAATTTTTCATCGCTAAACCATTGCTAATATTAGTTTTCTCGAAAATACCCACCTACTGGTTTATTTTTTTGTTGACATCCCCCCACGGTGAATCGCCTTATTAGATTAGCAAAGAGCACAAAGGATTTTAAAACCATGCTAAGCGAACAGGCGATTAAAAAATTTCAGGAAATATATTTCAAAGAATACGGCGAGGCGCTGGATTTTAATGAGGCCGCCGCCCGGGCGGAAAGTTTCCTGCGTTTCTTTAAGACCATCGTTAAACCATCAACCCAAAAAGGCGCGTGTCATGCATCAAAAGACCATTCCTCAACAACTGCACAATGACCGCTTCGGCTTTGTGAAACTGCTTCCCAAATCCAAAAAGCCTTTTGAAAAAGACTGGCCTAACCATCCCTATTCGATCTCAGAGATCCAACGATGGTTCAATGAAGGGAACAATTACGGGGTTCTTGGGGGATGCGGTGATCTCGTCATTGTGGATGCGGACACGCCAGAAATGAAAATCTTCGCCAAAAATAATTTATTGTCAACATTCACCATCGGAACCCCCAAAAAAGGCGCTCATTTTTATTTCATATGCCCAGGAATTAAAAAAAAGATGAAACTCAGAAAGGACGGGCAAGACCACGGCGAGATCATCGCTTCCGGTTGCCAAGCCGTTGGCCCGGGCTGCGTTCACCCGGACACGGGAACAGCTTATACGGTGGAACAGGATGAACCTATTGCTTCGATCAGCGCAGATGATTTATTAAGAATCCTTGCCGAATATATCCCTGCCCAAGTAACGGATAACCCTCAGGACGATGATCCTGCATTCAGCGCTTTGGTTGATCAATACGGGCAACCGTATTATTTCGACAAGGACAGAAATCTCAAAAGCATTAACCAAAGCTTTTGGGCAGGATTGCACAAAGCTGAACATATTGAAATCTACGAACCGGATGAAAGGGCTTTTTATCGTTATGAGAATAAAACAGGAGTTTACCGCGACATAACTGAACATCTCATCAAAAGCGAGATCGCTGATCGACTGCTCGCTGTCTCCCGTGAAAAAGGGATTCCCGCTCTCGAAACTAAACGCACAGCCGCCACACTTAACTATATCGTTGCCCTTCTTAAAGGTGTTTGTGAGAAACGATCCGCCTTCAAGAAAATATCCAATTTCGTGCATCTGGCCAATGGAGTGATCATATTTCAAAATAACAACGAAGCTAATCTTTTACCCTTCTCACCCGATCTTTATTCGCGCAATTACTGTCCGATCGCATTTGATGCAGCTGCACAATGCCCGCGATTCTTTAATGAGTTGTTACTTCCTGCCGTTAGTCCTGACAATGCCCTGATCATTCAAAAATACGTCGGACTCTGTCTTCTTGGGAACAATCTCATCCAGCGGTTTCTGATTCTGGAAGGTCTTCCCGGACGAGGGAAATCAACTCTTGCCCTCATTATTCAAAAACTCATCGGGCAAATAAACGTCACGGAACTACGTACCCGGCACTTAAGCGAACGGTTTGAGCTTTACCGCTATCTCAAGAAAACATTGCTGATTGGTGTTGATGTCCCTGGCCAATTTCTCTCCGAAAAAGGCGCTTATGTAATCAAGGGCTTGGTAGGTGGTGACTGGTTTGACGCCGAGCAAAAAGGCGGCACAGGCAATTTTCAAATGCAGGGCAATTTCTGCATTGTGATCACCGCCAATTCACGATTACAAGTCAAGCTGGACGGCGACATCGGCGCTTGGAAAAGACGTTTGTTAATCTGCCGGTTTGAAGGCCCGGCTCCCTCAAAGAAAATCCCAAACTTTGCAGATGTGCTTATTGAACAGGAAGGCTCCGGCATATTGAACTGGGCGCTTGAAGGATTGGCTTTACTTCTTAAAGACATTGAACAATCCGGTGATATTCAAATACCAGCGTCTGAAGCGGGTGTTGTTGACGCTCTCTTGGCCGAAAGCGATAGCCTTCGCCACTTTTTAACAGACAGAATCGAACGTGACGATCATATGGATGTATCCAGCCAAGAAATCGTCGAGGCATACGCACAATATTGCCCCTCTAAAAGTTGGAACGCAAAGCCGATAACTATCGTTTACCGTGATTTGGAAGGGCTCATGCTGGAATTGTTTGGGACGGCAAAAGCACACTCTATTCAACGTGATGGCAAGGCGGTCAAAGGTTTTAGACGTGTCCGCTTTAAGAATCAGGAGAATGAACAATGGGACTAGATCTGACCAAATTGGAGAAAGTAAGACCTCATGGAACGAATATTATCGCCCGCTGCCCCGCTTGCGCCCAAGACGGCAAGGACGGCAAAGGTGAACACCTGTGCATATACCCGGATGGCAGGTTTGCCTGCGTTGTTTATCCGTCCGTTGAAGGGAAAAACCACCGCAAACGGATATTTGAACTGATCGGGCTCGATGAACGACGATCTGGTTTTAGGGTCAAACAGGTTCGTCAACTGATCCAACAACCTATTATCAAGAACGTTTTGGGACACTTGGGACGCTTGAATTTGACCCTCGCGTATAACCCCTCGAAGTCTTCGGTTGAAAATAAAAGTCAAAGACAAAGTGAGTACAACAATGCCGTCCCAGCCGTCCCAAATATTAATTGCAACATTTTCACTTTGGACGAGTTGACCATACTCAAAGACGTTGATCCGGAATCTCTCCGAAACATTGCTGAGGTTAAACGCATCTTTAACGGGACGGTTATACAAGCTACCGACAAAAATACTAATGATTTAGGTAATTTTTGAGAGGAAAAACAATTTTATCCTAAAGGACTCGAAAATCATACAGGGCAAAAGAAAGGAGATTTTCTCGTGGGCAGATGGTCTTATTCAAGCAGATCGACAGTAGAGGAATGTAAATCAGTGAGCATTAAATGGCTTAATAAATATGAATATTTTATTGGCTATAGATCCGGAGGTATGAGCTGGAGTCGAGGCGGAGAAAAGACAGGAAGCATTGGTTTCAGTGTTTCAACATTGGAAGGCGATGAACATATACGATTCCAATACTCCCAAACTGACAGACACACAAATGAAAAGACCGAGCTTGATTATAAAACACGGCTAACCTCAACGCCGTGTCATTTTGGGGGCCTCCGGTGGTGGTTTATCTGTCCGTTGGTCGTCAGTGGACGGGCGTGCAACCGCCGTGTTGGCGTTCTGTATCTGGCCTGCGGCAAGTATTTCGGGTGCAGGCATTGCCATAACCTGACTTACGAAAGTTCAAAAGAAAGTCATAAATTCGACAGCATGTTTTTAAAAATGGGTGTTGATCCTAAGATCGGAAAACAATTATTCAGAAAGGAATTCTAATATGACAACCGAAAAACAGTTAAAAGCAAACAAACAAAACGCGCTTGTTTCAACCGGGCCAGTGACAGATGAAGGTAAAACGCTTGTCTCTCAAAACGCAGTCAAACATGGCATATTCACCCGCGATCTGGTTATTCCCAACGGGGACGGCAAAGAAGATGCTAACGAATACAAGGAATTACTGGATGGCCTTATTATTAGCTTCTCTCCTTGCGGACAGATGGAATCACTTTTAGTCGAGAAGATCGCTGTTGATTTCTGGCGGTTACGCCGCGTCTTACGCTTTGAAACAGGGAGCATCCGCAAGTTTTTGGATATGGCTTTAAGTAATTATTACAACAAAACCGACTATGAAGGAAAAGAAAAACACCGAAAGAACGAAACAATCGACGAAGACATAGCCAAACAAAATGAATTTATCAACTGGAATAATTTATACATTAAAACACTAAAGAAGGACGCGGTGAATTTTGACAATCCTATTTGGTCAAATGAAGATCTGGAAAGCGATATAAAAGAAGACTTCAATCTACTCTTGGAATCTATCGGTGAAAAAATACTCAATGAAGATGAATATCTGGCCTTTGAAGATACCGGGCTTGATTTTGAACAAATGAAAGCCATATTAAAAAGGGCTGGATATACAAACAAAGATATCGCCCGAGAGCTTATTGAATGCCTAAAAAAGCAAAACAAGGAATACGAAAAACAGATAGAAGGACTTGTTCAGGAGCGTCTAAAGAATGCTTTTGCCGAGGAGGTCGCGGTCAAACTACACAGCCTGCCCCCCGGGGATACCCATGAGAAGATCATCAAATACGAGAAGGCTATCCAAAGATCAATTCTGCAAAACATCGCCTTGTTAAAACGTCTTCAATCCATGCGTTAATTGGCTTTGTTTTGGAAAATTTAATACTTGAACTAAGCGATTGATTAATTACAATGTTTTATAAGGTTAAGGAGACGGACACTATGAGCGACTATATGACGATCAAAGAAGCAGCGGAATACTTAAAAGTCACCGGGCAGACCTTGCGCAATTGGGACAAGCTGGGGAAACTCAAACCCTACCGACATCCCATGAACAATTACCGGCTTTACAAAAAGACTGAACTGGATAAAGTCCTAAAAGGTATTAAACGAAAATGACATCCTCTCCCATTCGATATTTTCTTTATGCTCGCAAATCTTCTGAAAGCGAAGATAAACAAGTCGCTTCTATCTCCTCACAATTAAATGAACTCAAACGACTGGCGGATGAAAGAAAATTAAATATTATTGAGATATTAACCGACGAGAAATCCGCCAAAGCGCCTGGGCGTCCGGTATTCAGTCAAATGATCGAGTCAATTCACAAAGGCGAGGCCAACGGAATAATTTGCTGGAAACTAGATCGACTGGCCCGCAACCCAATTGACGGTGGAACAATCAATTGGCTTTTACAACAAGGTATCATCCAGCACATACAGACCTTCCAGCGCGCTTATCTGCCCTCTGATAACGTTTTAATGATGAACCTAGAGTTTGGCATGGCCAATCAGTTTGTTTTGGATTTAAGCGTTAATACCAAGCGCGGCATGAGAAAAAAAGTTGAAGACGGATGGTTTCCTCATAAACCCCCTATTGGATATTCAAGCAATAAACACAAACTACCGGACTTACCCCCCATTTTTCAAGATAAGGACAGATACGCCCTTGTTAAACAACTTTGGGAAACAATTCTGACAAATCGCTGTTCCGTCGCAGCCATTTTTAAACTTGCTAATGATTTAGGATTAAAAACTCATTCCGGGCGCAGACTGACAGAGGGTCAATGCCATCTTATGTTTCGCAATCCATTTTATTATGGTTATTTCAATTGGAAGAGCGGAATTTACAAAGGGAACCACGAACCAATGGTTAGTAAACAACAATTTGATGAGGTTCAGGCGATATTAGCCGGACGCCCACACGTTTGCAGCCAAAAACACAGTTTCGCGTTTACAGGTTTAATACGATGCGGGGAATGCGGTGCGGGCATTACCGCTGAGAACAGAATCAAAAATCAAAAGAATGGAAACATTCATCATTACACTTATTATCGCTGTACCAAACGTATTAGAAAATGCTCTCAAAGTCCGATCAGAATCGAAGCCCTTGAAGAACAAATTGTTCATATTGTTAAACGAATCACTATTCCCTCTTCATTCCATAAATGGGCCATTGAACAATTGAAAGCCCAACAGGTCGATGAGTCTGAAGATCAAAATGAAATTGTAACGGCTCACCGCAAAGCATGGGATGCAACCAAAAGAAAACTAGATACTTTATTTGATTTGCGTTTAGGCGGAGAAATTAGCCCCGAAGAATTTGCCACACACAAAGAAAAACTTCTTCAGGAAAAACACAAATACGAAGACTTGATGAATGATTCCAATAACCGGGTGGAAAATTGGCTGGATCGCGCGGAGAAGATGCTGAATTTTGCCGAGACCGCTAAAAGCAGGTTTGAACTTGGGGACTTGGAAGAGAAACGGAAGATTCTAGCCGATCTCGGTTCGAACCTATCGCTTTTCAAGCAAAAGCTTGATGTGATCATGAAGAAACCCGTCGAACTCATGGAAGAAGTTGCTCCGGAAGTTCAAGAACTCCACAAACGGTTTGAACCTGCCTATATGCTTGAAAATAAAAAGACTTACGAAGATTTCTATAACAAAAATGAAAAATGGGGTGAGTGACGGGATTTGAACCCGCGACCTCTTGAGCCACATTCAAGTGCTCTGCCAACTGAGCTACACCCACCATTTACGCAAACTAACAAACTTAGGGTGGTAAGTGATACGTGCTAAGTGGTAAAAAACATTCGCATCTTACCACTTACCTCTTATCACTTACCACTGATATTCCCCTCAGACGAGGCGCTTAGACTACCAGAAAAATCAATATTTCTCAACTCCCATCGGTCCATCTTCATGGGGAATGAAAAATTCATATCAATGGCCATTCCCGCATTTTGAACAGCTGCCGTCAAGAAATTATCATTGAAACCTGTTTCTTGTGCCGCGCTATTGGGTGCCGCCTTCGCTACATTAAGATGCCCCCGAACCAACATGTCGTTATTCTGTGAACTCAAATGCGCTGTAACATCCATTTTTCCCTGCGCATTGACAGCGGTAAAATCTGCGTCCATATTGCGCTTCTGCCAATTTAAAGTTCCATTTCCTTTAAACCGGCTTCCGGCCAGAAAATCGCGGCTATCCAAAATCGTTCCTTCCATATAAAAACCAACGTCCATGCTTTGTCCGGAAAGAGGAACATTCAATGCTCTTAAAGCAATTTTCTGCAAAGACACATTAAAAGAATCTCCAATTTCATGATTAGGAAAATCGATTGTACCATTAGTCACGATCAATTTATCAATAGCGGCTTGAATGCCGTGGGTGGATGCGGCAGGCTTAACTTTTATTTGTGACCCGACGGGGACATTGGCCTCGTTGTGACCAAACCAAAGGATTTGATGATCGCCTGTCTGATGAAGCGTTAACACCGGATCCTCAAGTTTTACTTCCGCCAGCCTAAAACGTCCGCCCAAAAACGCAAGAAGGTCGCAACTTACTTGGGCCGCAGGCGCGAACAAAAGCCCTTCGATGTTCAGATTCGTCAGATGAACTCCCATCGGAAAAATAAACTGCGCCTGATCAATCAAAATCGGACGCTGAAGGATCGCGCCAGCTTGCCTTTCGATGAAATTCTTTCCTTGCAACCGGATAAAAACAATAAGACTGATAAAGAACACCATTGTGACGATGAGGACTATAAAAAAAATTTTCTTTAATAATGCCATGACTTTAATTCTTCAACAAGAAGCTTCTGACTCGCTTCGCTCGTCTGAGTGATTTCGTTCGCTTATCCAAATATTAAAAAAATCAAAAATCACGTCCCTGGCACGAATCGAACGTGCGACCCTCAGCTTAGAAGACAGGTGCTCTATTCAATTCTGCTAGGTCGAAATTCCGCATAAACACATCAATGCTAACTATTTACAAAAATACTGCAAAACTCAATTTTAAACCCAAAACTCAAAGTGTCCAAATAGTGTCCAAGTCTCAAATATAAGCGTCCCTGGCACGAATCGAACGTGCGACCCTCAGCTTAGAAGGCTGATGCTCTATCCAACTGAGCTACAGGGACAAAATTTAAGGCTTGATTATATCACTATCCTTAAAATTTGAAAGTTAAAATAGAGGACTATCTGCGTTTTACGGCTCATGTTTCATAAGTATCTCCGTCAAAACTCCCGCAAATTCGTCGACTACATCTTTCAACTGATCAAGATGGACATTCGAGAATAAACGATATGAGTGAACTAAATTACATCTAACGGCATAAAGAGCTCCCCCTGGAGACGGCTCTACCTTCTGACCAATCCCTGATAACAATTTATTGCATAATTCATGTAATTCACCCGCTCCACTTAATTCCTTAAATAAAATATTAATACGATTTATCTCAATTTTAATATCTCTCAACTTATCATCTACTTCTCGAAACTCTTTATAATCAATATCTGTCAATGAAATATATTCCTCAAAACATTTCTTTAATTCAATCTTTAAAATGCCAAAAATGAGGACTTCTATGATTTGATATAATGAAAGAAAAGTGTGTAGTATATCTTTCCTATCAAATGCTCGAGACAAAAACTGAGATAGATTAGCCGCATCCAACGCTGGGGATATGCGGTATAATTTAATACTCTTATCCAAATCTTTGAAGTATTTACTTACAAATAATACGCTTGAATCTTTGACATTGCTTTCACAGTATCCATATTTAAACAAACACGGCCTATATGGATCTATATCAACAATATTAGGCGGTGATTTCTTGCAAATCAAAAGAATAACGTCGTCATCAGAATAAAAGTCCAATAAAGATTTATCTTCAATAAATTCTGGTATTTTTGTTAAGTGCTCATCCCCCTTGAGTAATTTGTGAAATGCAACAAATGCACAAGAAAGAAAATGCTCATTTTCTGCATAAGCGTGCTCTCGAGATAAGAGTGCCTGTATAGAAAAAAGCCATCCTATAATTTCAGATTCATTTTCTTCGTAAACACGAAATATTGTATTCTCACTAACTAATGGATTTTTAAAAATATACGTTGAAAAATCAACAACGTCGTACTTGTTTACTACGGGCAAAATATAAGGAACTCTTATTATTAGTCCGTCATGCTCCAAGAAAAATGCATTCTCCTGAGCATTAAAATTCACTTCATCAAAAGTAATTGCCCCTTTTACAGGGTCATTAGCGGTCAGGCTCATGCTCAAATTTGACTCAAATATTTTTGATAAGCATTCTCAACTGCAGACTCAAAGATTCCATATGAGTCAGATTGGGGATTAAGAAGTTCTCTAAAAAAGTAAACAAAATACATGCGTTGCGCATTTCCGATTTTCTTTGATTTCAAACGTATTTCATTCAGAACTCTTAATAATTTTAATAATCCGACTTGGGGAGTTTCATTAAATCGAATTTGATTTATCGTCGATGTCAGGGAATCGAAATCTTCTATAACTTTAAAATCCTTCATCCTTCCGATGGCCGCACCATAAGCAGCCAAAACTTGGGCTTTCTTAAAAATGGCTTCCATATTTGTGCCGAAAGCATTCCCGCCAAAAGAATCAACTTCTTCAATTGGAAGAGACCATCCTTGCCCGATCTCGATCATTTTAAGTAAGAAACTATGAAAACTCTTTAGATACGATTTAAAAATATCGTGATTTTGATTTTCTTTGGAAAGCTTTTCCAAGCCTTTAATATTCTCCAATAAATCTAATTTATCTATTGGGAGTTCATTACGCTCTAGATAAGAATTAAAACCACCTATAACATCACGAAAATTATAATCTGTAAGTCCTGCGACACGACTTTCATCAACCTCAGCTACCAATTGTAGCCCATCGACAGTGTGATTTAAGTAGTCATAATATAATATTTCGATTTGATGCCTTAAACTCATAGGGGTTTGCCCTGTATTAAGCGTTAACATTCGATAAAGAATCCCCAAACGATTAACCCCCACATACAACTCCAATCTAATTTTTCTTTCTGAAAATAGTTCTAAACTAGCTTTGTCTAAAGATTTCTGCAAATCATTTTGTAATTCAGCCATTGTAAATGTTCGTTGTAGACCATCTAAAATTGATAAATCATTTGTATTAGTTTCTAAATAACGAATGACATCAGCAGCAACCCTTAAACCATTAATGGATTCATGGGAGCCTTCCTGACTTAACGCCAACACCAGGGGAGGAATAACACAACCTATTTTCAAGTCGTCTTTTAAAAGCTCGTATATAGTCGAAGATGATTTGACTCTTCTTCTTTGGAACTGATTATTTTCCATAATTGCAGAGGCGATCTCAAGATACTCTTTAATCGATATTTCAAACGAAAAGTTAACCGCATTGATTCTTTTGTCTTCTAATTTTGAAAAATAACTCATAACCCCTCCTGTAAATAATATTTATAAAATTTACTTACGAATTAATATAGATCATGTCGATTGGATGCTTTAGTAATTGATAAAAATGTGAATTATTATACTTCAAATGTTTGGAGAAACCAACTGTTCCGATTGGGGCTGGGGTGGCTGTAAAGGTGCCCCTACGGGGCCCAAACGCCTTGCCAGATCATCAACAGTCTTTTGCTTATGGTTTCTGGACAGGTGGGAATAACGAAGTGTCATAGCCAACGTCTTGTGCCCTACCAACTCTTTAACATCAATTATATTAGCACCCCCCATCATCAACTGAGAGCAGAACGTGTGACGAAGATCATGAAAATGGAATTCCGTTATACCAGAATCTTTCAATGCCTTAAACCACGGTTTACGGATATCCTTAACCGGACTACCATCTTTATAACAAAATATGTAGGGGCTTTTGGGATGCTTTCTTACTCCAATAAGTGCGTTCTTAACATTTTCGTTGATACAGACTTCCCGTTTTTCACCATTTTTTGTCTTGAGTAAATAAATAAGATTTCGTCTAAAATCAATGTCTACCCATTTGAGTCCAAAGATTTCTGATCGCCTCATACCTGTATTGACAGCAATTATTACTATTGCCCTAAGGTTGCCCTTACAATTTGATATAAGCTTTGTGATTTCTTCCGTCTCAAGATATCGCACCCGCCCATTGTTTTCTCTAAAAAATTTAACCTTCTTGACTGGGTTCTCCCCGTTGAATTTACCCCATTCAATGGCTTTATTATAAAGAGCTTTAAGTCGAGCTAACCGTCTGTTTATTGTTGCCGGGCTAACCAATTTCATTTGGTCATTTTTATATCGTTCAATACCCAACGTTGTTATTTCATGCAAATATTGACCAGAAAATGATCTCTTTAAGATGGTTAACTGGCTCTCGGAAGACTTCCCTACTGACATGTGGTGGATCTTACAATATGACTCAAGATATTCATCGGCAAATGCCTCAAACTTAATCTTTTGCTCTCGTTTAATATCGAAGAACTTATTCTCGATTATTTCGGTTTGTTTCTTTGCCAAAACAAGTTCAGCAATATGCTTATTAGGGCCGACTTTTTGACGGTATCTCCTACCCGCCTTGTCTCTAAAGTCGATGTGATAATTGCCTCTCTTAAAAAATATGCGCATATGCTTTTTCGATGAATTCGTTTAGTTTCAATTATAATTATAAGACACTTTTCCCATCGTCTAAAGGACTTCTTCGACGACATTCCTTAGATTTAAGCCACCCATTCATCTTGATAATATCGAACCTTACAGATCTTCCTAGCTTGCTATAAGGGATTTTATAAGCCTTCACCCAAGCCCTTATAGTTGACTCAGCAAGGCCTAAATATTCCGAAACTTCCTTAGTGTTAAGAAATTTATTCACCGTAGCCTCCTATAGGGTCAAATAACCTTTATTAATTGATTAAGTGTTTTTGACGCTACAAGAGGCCTTTTAACTTTTTAAACCTTGGGCTTAGAAACCAGCTAAACTCCTCCTTTAATTTTATTATTCTCTCAGGATTGCCTACTTTATAAATTTCAGGCGATTTTTGCTTGGCAATCTCCAAATATTCAAAAATCTTCATCGTCTTTAAAACCGTCGGCTTACTGAAGCCAAGTTCATCTTCGGCTTCTTCAGTACTAATTTCGCCGTTAAACCGAATTAATAAATCAAAAAATTTTATCCTTTCCAAAGATGCAGAACTTAATGCGACCTTGAGTACAAATGCAACATCCTCATCATTGATTCGGCCTCTTTCGCAGGCAACCGCATGCCCTCTGGCAAAATTATAGAATGCCTGCATAATACGATCTGGCTTTTCAACTTGGGGAGTGGTGTGATTGTAGATTGATTCATCAATATGATCCTTCCAAACGTTTATAGTGCCTCGAAGACAGGCCAATAGTTTCGATATGATTGCTATTTCTTGTACTAATTCTTTATTATCATTTTTTCTATCCCAAATAATTAATTCTTGAGGCTCGAAGATTTGATCCAATAATTGATTAGTAGCCTTTCTACATTTAGCCTGCTTAACACCAAACGATAATTCATCACAGACCTGGCTTGTTAATTCATCCACTTTCTTTGTACGCGAATTCAAATAATAAAAAAATAATCTCGACCCAAAATTACCCATCACCTTCCAGACCCTTGGTTGTATAGGAGTTGATGCGGCGATAAACATAAATAAAAACTTGCCGGTATAACCTCTTTGGCCATGTAAACCACTTTCACTGGTGAATCCTTCTCCATCAAAGACACGAGTTAGAATACCCATAGTTTTTAAAATATCATCATCCCTCATTCCAAAAATTGGGGCCAAGTCTCTTACAATGAATGTTTTATTCTTAATCTTAGGAAGGAGATCAATATCGTTCAACTTTTCAGCCGATTGATTAGCCGCATGACTCACAAATGATGAAGCAGTAAAATTATCGGTTACATAAATTAAATCTTTCTTCCCTGTTAAGAAATTCAATGCGATGGTCTTCCCCGAGCTAGGCACATCAATAAGCACCAACCCAAAGGGCGTCTTTATATCTTTGATCCTTAACTGACAAATTACACTCAATAGAATTTCTGCTGATAGTTGAAGATCCGGAAAATACGCATTAATAGTGGCTCTCCATTGTTGAATGAACATAAACACCTCCTGTTGATTTTTGATTTCGAACAATGGAAGTGTAGTCCTAAATGAAAGCTATTTCAGGAGAGTAGAAATTATAATTTCTAGAGAGTGGATTTTACGTCGAGGAATTAGGTAAGAAATATTTTGGATATCTCTTTTTGAAGAACGAAATGTAATACCGTGTGGGCTTTGGAGCTCTCTTGAAAGCAGAGTGAAGCGTTCTTAGCTCAGCTACTATTTCATATAAGTTCTTATAGGTGTCTTCTTTTTGATAACTTTCGATTGAATCCTTAATGGTATCAACCATCGTCTTTGTATAAACAACCCTTTTCTTTTCCCTCATTCTTCTTTCTGTAAGATTATCTATTGCTCTCAAAAAATCTCGGATAATCCGGTAAGGATTATAAGCAAATTTACTACGACCAGAAATCAGGTTAATTTTTAGATTAGTTACATCTCTAAGCAACACAAAACTAGAAGTATGGTATTTCAGCAGAAGAGGATTCAATAGGATGTATTTATGCCTGCCCGGGGGTTTAATCAAAAAACTCTGTGATGATCCATTGAAGTGATTCTGTAGATGCACAAGTGTGTTCTGCTTAATCAATTCAATACTTGTACCAGAGACTTTCTTCCGTTTGGTGTCTCTGGGGTTATAATCCGAAAAGACTACGGTTTTGTCATTGTGCAGATATTTATCAAATTCGTTCTGTAAGGCATCTGTAGACCTTAAATAATGCTTGGCTTTTTGTTCTTTAAAAGGAAGGTACTTGATTTTTTTGTTTTTCTTGGAGTAAAGTACAAACAAGTCCTTATCAGTTATGACATCACCATACCCAAAGATCATTTGAAACATCGAAAAACCATTAACGGGAACAACCAAAATTCTTTCCAATTTGTTCGTTATGGCCTCAGCAGTAATAAGTTCCTGAACAGCTCGTGTATACTTGGATGAATTGACCTCCGATTTCTTCAGCTGTGTACGGGCTCTAGCTATAGCGTATAGTTCTTTGCCCAGTTCAGAAAATCTATCATGATTCTTTTGCACGGGAAGGGGTAATTCGCCTGTTTCGTTGGTTTTAACCATCAAGCTATAATAAAGAACCCTTGAGCTTATTGAAAGGGATTTTAACTTCGCGTTGGCCAGCAGCATAACAAGCCACTTCATATGGATCGAAATATACAATCAAATGGTCTTTGCTAATTGTAAATTTCGTGAAATTTTCTTTTACTGGAGAAGCCCCACCCTCAATCCAACCGTAGTCAAAGGATGGATCTTTTTCTGTATTCAACTGACTTCCAAGGTCACGAATTGAATACTCAGACACCTGTTTTAAATAATTGGTCTTTGCTTTAAAGAGATCGCGCAATCTTAAGAAACGCATTTTCTTGAGGTCATAGTTAAAACAGATTGTTTCATGTACTCCGTGTGCCGCCCCCATCCCGTAAGAATGTCGATAGAATTTTATACTTAAATAATTTTCATCAAATCGAATAACTTCAAAACTGAGCTCCAAGCTATCACCCTCTGAAAGCCCCAACTCTTCTTTCATTGACCTTGAATGTTTTGTAAACCATTGCAAATCTTCATCGAAAAGTCTATAAGCAAAGTCTCTGAGTTTATTGTTAACAGTCTGCCGCACTTTTACTGGTATCTTTGTATCTGTGATCTGGGGGTATTCTACTTTCACTTCAAAAAAGTCTTCATCCTTTTGAGAAAGGACAGTCTTCTCATAAGCATAATCTTCTGCATGGGCAACTGGACAGAAAGACATGAGAACCAAAATTACTAAGGAAATAATTATTCTACTTCGCATACCCCTACCTCTTTGTAAGCTTTAATCCTCGTCGAATAGAAAAATTATAAGACTACCCACTCCTGAGCGTAAATGAAAATCCTGGTTGAACCATCTAAGCTTTAATCTTGGCCAATGCATTAAACACCTCGGTCTTATCACCAATAACAATATCCTTATGTGCCTTCATATAACGTTTGAGCATTGGTATCCGTTTTTTATAATCTTTCGTATTTTTGCTCCTTAAGGAAAACACGCAGATAACGGGTCTTGCTCGCTCTTTGCCCATACAATAATCTGCCGTAATCACTCCCCCAACAACGTGCTTACGTGCACATTGTTCAATTTCTATAATTGCCTTTATAGCTCCATTTTTTATGCTTCGCAATGTGATATCTGGTATATAGCAAGTTTGATCAAAATAAAATCTCTCCTGGGGAATAACTATAAATTTATTCCCAAATTTATTTTTTAACAGTCTGACGGCCTGTTTAGCATTCACTAATCGGCATTCTAACACCGCATATAATAGGTGCAATAAGATTGTAGCTTTCTTGATCTTAACACCGACTATTGTAGGTGTTATAGGTGGGCGGTTTGTATAAAAATAACCCTTATGGAAGATATAAATCGTAGATTTGGCAAGAAATTGCGTGAATTGAGAGAAAAGGCAGGGCTTACTCAAGAACAACTAGCGCAATTGTCGGAAGTAGATTACAAATATATACAAAGACTTGAAAGCAAAGACCCCTCCTCGCCCTCCTTGAACATACTCGAAAAATTAGCAAAAGCTTTTAAAATCAAAGTCTCTAAATTATTAAGCTAATTCGACCTGTCTATTTAATCTCAACTTTATGTTGGTAGGGCATTACTGAAGTTCCTTTAAAAGCCTCCATTGTAAGAGCCGTTCCCTGAACTTCATCCATCCATTTTGCGTGCTCTAGCAGAGCCTGTTGTGTCGCCCTCTCATATTTAACTAATTTATCATCCATAAAATATAACCAATAAGGCATCCAATAGGCTTTATTGACCCTTCCGACATAATCCGGCTTTTCATTAAATTCTAAAACCTCAAACTTATGGTCGTCCTTTATTTCTGAAGCAATTGAGGCATAAACACCTCCCAGCTTGTTTACTACAGACGCCTTGTCTT
>CXWL01075140.1_pt1 | contig 23014 bp, 25 predicted proteins | sample 590931 | NCBI WGS metagenome assembly CXWL01 (sample SAMEA3498368, study PRJEB10139) | groundwater metagenome | biome: water well; material: biofilm material | place: Germany | collected 2015-04-27
AGCTCCATGTTGTTGCGCTCCAGGTAGCGCGGATCCTGGGCCAGCTTGGGCAGGATCTCGGCGCGCTCTATGCTGCGCGGCACGTTCCAGTAAGGGTTGAATTCGATGTGGCGCATGGCGCCGATGAAGGCGGGGGTCTGGTTGCGCAGCGCCTTGCCGACAATCACCCGCATTTCCAGCGCCGGCTGCGCGCCGGCATTCCCGGTCCTGAACGCCCACAGTCGGAACGAAGGCAGGTTGATGGCGACGACCGGCCCGGCCGGCAAGTCGGGCAGCCAGCGCAGGCGTTCCAGCGACAGTTCGATCTGGCGCACCCGCGCGCTTGGCGGCACCGACAGGGCCGCCAGCGTTTGCCGGCCCAGCACGCCGTCGGCGTCGAGTCCGTGCCGATCCTGGAAGTGCTTGACCGCCGCCGCAAGCGGCTCGCCGTAGCGCTCGTCCTGGCTGGCCGCGAGCTCCGCCGGCATGTCGCCAAGCAGTGCCAGGCTTCGGGCGATTTGCTGCGCGCCGGGACAGGCGCCCCCCGGCGCGCACCGCTTGCGGCCGGCGGGCAATGGCGGCAACGAGGGCCAGGGCTGCATCGCCAACTCGCGGTAGTGCGCCAGCGCGGCCTTGAGGCGGCGGTAAATGGCAATCTGCGGCGCGGCCGCGTCGACCGCCGCGGCGAGCTGCTGCCCGGCCAGCGCGCGCTGGAGCACGGCAACCGGATCGAAATTGGCCGCGCGCGCATCCGGCGTGACGGGTTGGAATCCGACGCGCGTGCGGCCGGCGTGCAGGTCGGCCAGGTAGCGCAACATCGCCAGCGTGAGGGCGGCATCGGCGCCCGCCTCGCGCCCGGCCCCGGCGCTGTCCGGTTCGCGCAGCTGGCGCGCCAGCGCGTCCGGCAAATACGCCGCGCGCTCCAGGCCATGTTCGGGTGCGCGCTCCAGCAGCTCGAGAGCAAGCGCCGGGCCCGCACCGCTCCAGGCTGGAGCAAAATCGCGCGGCGCGTAGAATCGATCGAGCCAGCCGCGCTCGTCGTATATCGCGCCCGCCACCGGTACCGCGCGTCGCGATTCCGCCGCGAGCGCGCGGATCTGGTCCTGCGCCGGTTCGGCCCGCGCCCACGCGGCGGCAAACAGCATCGTCGCCGCAACCGGCAGGAAAAGGCGTCGCAAATTGAAGTTCATGAAATTCCACGCATGAGGTTGGTGTCCCGGTTCGGCCCCCAAAATACCACAGGATGGGGGGCCGTGATAAGGCGCCGGGATGGACGCCGCATCTGCCCGACGCGCGATTGCGGCTTTTTGCGTTGCACGATCCGCCCGCCTGGTCTATCCTCTTGCGTCCGCCACGCTGGCCCTGGATCCGAACATGATGAAACCTGCGCCTCGCGCCACACAACTAGCCCTGGTCCTCTCGCTCGCGGCGCTGACCGGATGCGGCACGTTCAAGGCGGCCGCCAACACGGAGCAGGGCGCCGGCGCCGAAGCGCGGCGGGTGTGGGGCCGCTGGGTGCAATCGGACGGCGACATCGCCGTCGCCGCCACCTGGGAGCGCAAGGCGAAGCCCGGCGTCACCGTGGCCGACATCGAAGGCGCCTTCGCCAGCGTCGCGGCGGAGGACAACATCAAGTCGGTCGGCGAGCTGCACCTGTCGAAGGAGCTCGAAGCGCGCTCCGGCAAACCCGAAAAATTCCTGAAGGTGTATTCCTACTGCGACCCGGCGACGGCGCGCGCGATGGTCGATTTCAGTCCGAACATGGCGGCGTTCCTGCCATGTCGCATCACGGTGCTGGAAAAAGATGGCGGCCTGTGGATCTACACGATGAACATGGACATGCTGACCACCATGGGACGCAAGCTGCCGCCTGAACTCAAGGCCCGCGTGGCGCGCGTGCGCGACACCGTGTGGAAAATGCTCGAGCGCGGCTCGAAAGGCGAATTCTGAGGTGACCGGCCGCGGGCCGCTGCGGCCCGTTTCGCCACGCCGGTGCGAAACTGCTTGCCAGATGCGTGAGAATTTGGTTATATGCGTATCTGCACATATTGTAAAGTTACGCGAACATGGACCAGGATCTCGACAGCGACCAGATGAAAGAAGTGTTCGAGGAAGTGTCGAACTACTTTTTTCTATTGTCGGAGCCTACCCGCTTGAAGATCCTGCACGCGCTGTGCAGCGGTGAGCGCCCGGTCGGCACGATCGTCAGGGACATCGGCGCCACCCAGGCGAATGTGTCGCGCCAGCTGAACATGCTGTACCGGGCCCGCATCCTCGCGCGCCGCAAGGACGGGGCGCAGGTCTATTACCGGATCGAAGACCAGAATACCATCGAGCTGTGCCGCACCGTGTGCAGCCAGATGTCGGACAAGGTCAAGCACACCCGGCGCCTGGTGCAGGTCGCGGCAGAAAGTTTCATGACGGCGGATGAGTAGACTGTGACTTTCCCCCAACAATATTATTCATTATATGCGCACATAGGCATATGCTTATGTGGCATTATGCGCGTATAGTTATTTTGACGTACTAGTTCCATCAAATCTTATAAATAACGCAAGTGAGACAGCGGTAATGAATAATCCGATTCGAAAAAACGGCCGGGTCCTGAACGCGCCGGAAAACTTTGTCGACAATGCCCTCGTCGAGGAAATCAACCGCAAGGGGCTCGATGGCGAACGGCGCGGCTTCCTGCGCCGCAGCTTCCTGGCCGCCGGCGCCGCCATGGCGGCCGGTTCGTCGCTGGCGCAAAGCGCGGCGTCCATCGCGCCGGACGGCGACCCCAACATCCTGACCTTGCCGGAACATTCGCGCACGCTCGGCAAGCCGGTGGCGGCCAACGCTTACGGCGTGCCGTCCCGCTTCGAAGCGAACCTGCAGCGGCGCGAGTCGCCCGGCCTGACCCGGGTGTCGGCCGCGTCGGTGGCGTTCACGCCGCTGCAAGGGCTGTTCGGCATCATCACGCCGTCCGGCCTGCATTTCGAGCGCCACCACCAGGGCTGGCACGACATCGATCCGTCCACTCACCGTTTCATGATCAACGGCCTGGTGAAAAATCCCAAGGTCTACACGATGGACGACCTGATGCGCATGCCGTCGGTGTCGCGCATGCATTTCATCGAGTGCGGCGCAAATACCGCCATGGAGTGGGGCAACGTCGCGGTGCCGTCGGTGCAGTACTCGCATGGCATGCTCAGCTGCAGCGAATTCACCGGCGTGCCCCTGTCGGTGCTGCTGGAAGACTGCGGCTACGACAAGCGCACCGCCAAAGTCGTGCTGGCCGAAGGCGCCGACGGTTCCTCGATGACGCGCACGATCCCGATCGACCGCGCGCTCGACGACGTCATCGTGGCCTGGGCCATGAACGGCGAAATGCTGCGTCCCGAGCACGGCTACCCGCTGCGCCTGGTGGTGCCGGGCGTGCAGGGCGTGTCGTGGGTGAAATGGCTGCGCCGCATCGAAGTGGGCGACAAGCCGTACGCCGCCAAGGACGAGGCGCTGCATTACATGGACGCGATGCCGGACGGTACCTTCCGCCAATACACTTCGATCCAGGAATGCAAGTCCGTGATCACCACGCCGTCGGCCGGCCAGCGCCTGCTCGACACCGGGTTCTACAACATCACCGGCCTGGCCTGGTCGGGCCGCGGCAAGGTCAAGCGGGTCGACGTGTCGGTCGACGGCGGGCGCAACTGGCGCACCGCGCGGCTGGANNGACCCGGCGCTGCTGCAATCGCGCGCCATAGACGAGACCGGCTATGTGCAGCCGAAGATCAACGAGCTGCGCGCCGTGCGCGGTACGAAATCCATTTATCACAACAATGCCATCCAGTCGTGGCAGGTTGCGCAGTCGGGGGAGGTGTCGAATGTCCAGGTTTATTAAGACAGTACTGGCGTTCGCCATCGCCATCGGCGCCGCCGGCAGTGCCGGCGCGGCGCCCTTGACCAACCTGGGCCGCAGCGCGACGCCGAAGGAAGTGGCGGCGTGGGATATCGACGTGCGCCCGGACTTCAAGGGCTTGCCGAAAGGTTCCGGCAGCGTTTCGGCCGGCCAGGTGGTGTGGGAGGGCAAGTGCGCCTCGTGCCACGGCACCTTCGGCGAATCGAACGAGGTGTTCACGCCGATCGTCGGCGGCACTACCGCCGACGACATCAGGAACGGCCGCGTGGCGTCGCTCACCAACGGGCGCCAGCCGCAGAAGACCACGCTGATGAAGGTCGCTACCGTGTCGACCCTGTGGGACTACATCAACCGCGCGATGCCGTGGACCGCGCCCAAGTCGCTCACCACCGACGAAGTGTATGCGGTCACCGCCTATATCCTGAATATGGGCGAAATCGTGCCGGACGATTTTGTGTTGTCCGACAAGACCATCGCGCAGGCGCAGCAGCGCATGCCGAACCGCAACGGCATGGTGACCAGCCACGGCATGTGGGAGCTCAAGGGCAAGGCCGACGTCAAGAGCGTCGCCTGCATGAAGAACTGCCCGGCGCAAGAGGGCGTGCGCTCGTCGCTGCCGGAACCGTCGCGCAATGCGCACGGCAACCTGGCCTTGCAGACGCGCGGCTTCGGCGCCACCCGCGGCGTCGACACCACCCAGCCGGCGCCGGCCACCCGCAGCAAGGCGGCAAGCGCCGCCGCCCCTGCCGCCGCCCCGAAAACGGCGCCCGACGGGGCGATGATGGCCTTGCTGCAGCAGAACGCCTGCATGGCCTGCCACGCCGTCGACGCCAAGGTGATGGGCCCGAGCTTCGTCTCGGTGCGCGAGAAGTACCGGGGCGACGCGGCCGCCCTGGCCACCCTGGCCGGCAAGGTCAGGAACGGCAGCGCCGGTACCTGGGGCGCGATCCCGATGCCGGCCCAGCCCCACCTGAAGGACGAGGACGTCAAGTCGATGCTGGGCTGGATCCTCGGCGCGAAATAAACCGGCAGTATTTTAGTGTGATTTTTTTGGAGTGGAAATGAAGAATGTCGTAATTGGAGTTGCCCTGTCGATCGCCTGCGCCGGCGCCATGGCCGCCGAACACAAGGTGCGCATGCTGAACACCGGCGCCGAAGGCGCGATGGTGTTCGAGCCGGGCTTCCTGAAGGTCGCGAAGGGCGACACGGTCAAGTTCGTCAAGGTCGACGTGTCGCACAACAGCGCCGCGCTGATCACCCCGGCCGGCGCCACCGCCTGGAAGGGCAAGCCGGACGAGGAAATCAGCGTCACGCTGGGCCAGGAAGGCGTGTACGTGTATGTGTGCGAGCCGCACAAGGTCATGGCGATGGCCGGCGTGATCCAGGTCGGCAAGGCGACCAACCTGGATGATGCGCGCAAGCAGGCCGACACCCTGTCGAAGTCGTTCGTCATGAACAAGGACCGCCTTGCCAAGTATATGGCTCAGGTAAAGTAATATTGTCACCTGCCCAGCTCGGCGGGAACTTAACGATTGGAGAACTACATGAATCAAAGTCGACGCAACGTCATGCGCATTACCTCGGTACTCGGCGCCGCTTTCGCGGCCGGGCTGCTCAAGCCATCGGACGTGTTCGCCGCCGAATGGAGCCAGAAGGTGTTCGATGCGAAAAGCCTGGAAGCGGTCGTGAAGGAACTGGGCGGCGACAAGTTCGCGGTCAGCGCCGATGTCTCGATCACCGGCCCGGATATCGCCGAGAACGGCGCCGTGGTGCCGGTGTCGATCGCCAGCAAGGCGCCGAACACCGATTTCATGGCCATCCTGGTGGAAAAGAACCCGAGCGCGATGTCGGCCAGTTTCAACATCCCGGCCGGCACCGAAGCGGCGGTCACCACGCGCGTGAAGATGGGCGCGACCTCGAACGTGCACGCGCTGGTGCGGGCCGACGGCAAGTGGCTGGTCGCCAGCAAGGAAATCAAAGTGACGCTCGGCGGCTGCGGCGGCTGACGCCCCGGCAGGCACCGAACTCCAGACACATCGATAAAGGAAGAGAAAAATGGCTGATCCAATGCGTATTCGCGCCAGCGCCACCGGCGACATGGTTGAAGTAAAAATCCTCATGCGGCATGACATGGAAACCGGGCAGCGCAAGGACGCGGCCGGCAAGACCGTGCCGGCGCATTACATCAAGACGCTGGTCGCGAAGGTCAAGGACAAGGTCGTGTTCGACGCCAACTTCGGCCCGTCCGTTTCGAAGGACCCGTTCCTGTCGTTCAAGTTCAAGGGCGCGGCCAAGGGCGACAAGGTCGTCGTGACCTGGGTCGACACCGCCGGCGACACCCGTACCGACGAAGGCATCATCAGCTGATAGCACGACCCTGATACACCCATGCGCGGCGCAGACCGCGCAGTTAACTATCCAAGGAGACTGGCATGATCAACAAGCGCTTCGGTTTTATCGCTGCGGCACTGCTCGGCACTATCGCCACGGCGATGGCGCAGACTTCCGCGACCGACGAGATCGCGAAGTACCGGCAGATGCTGGCCGACGGCAATCCGGCCGAGCTGTGGGAAATGCGCGGCGAAGAGCTGTGGAAAAAGAAGACCGGCCCGAACAACGTCTCGCTCGAGCGCTGCGACTTCGGCAAGGGGCCGGGCGTGCTCAAGGGCGCGTACGCGGAACTGCCGCGCTACTTCAAGGACGTCAACAAGGTCATGGACCTCGAGCAACGGCTGGTCCATTGCCGCACCACGCTGCAAGGCCTGAGCCTGGCCGACGCGGTCAAGACCCCGTTCGGCTCGGCCGGCAAGAAATCCGACATCGAGGCGCTGGTGTCCTACATCACGGCCGAATCGCGCGGCATGACGATGGCGGTGTCGACCTCGCATCCGCTCGAAAAGCGCGCCTACGAGACCGGCCAGAAACTGTTCTTCTACCGCGGCGGCGCGCACGACTTCGCCTGCGCCACCTGCCACTCTGCCGACGGCCAGCGCATCCGCCTGCAGGAGCTGCCGAACATCCTCAACAAGGCCAACGCCCAGGCCGCGTACACCACCTGGCCGGCGTACCGCGTCTCGCAGGGGGAAGTGCGCACCATGCAGCACCGCCTCAACGACTGCTTCCGCCAGCAGCGCTTCCCGGAGCCGTTGTACGGATCCGATGCGATCACCGCGGTGACGATGTTCCTGGCAAAAAATGCGAACGGCGGCGTGTACGCCGGTCCGGCGCTGAAACGATAACGGAGACGACATGACACCAATGGCAAAAATGCTCATCGTCGGCCTCTGCGCCGCCACCTTCGCCGGTTGCGCCACGGTGGCCGCCGATACCGATTACGGCCAGGCCGCGCTCGACCTGCTGAAACAGGACTTCCGCTCCAAGGGCCCGGCCACGATGGAGCGGGTCACCGCCCAGGACGAGGCGCAGAAGCTGTGCAGCGAGTATCCGAAGGAGCGCCCGGCCGGCGTCGCGGCGCGGATCGAGGCGGGCCAGCTGGCGGCGGTCAAGTATCCGGCCGACGGCAAGTACATCGGCAAATGGGAAGAGGGCGAAAAGATCGCGCAGAACGGTCGCGGCATGCAATCGTCCGACGCGGTCGGCGCGGTCAACGGCGGCAACTGCTACGCCTGCCACCAGATGACCAGGAAGGAAATCTCGTTCGGCAATATCGGCCCGAGCCTGCTTCAGTACGGCAAGCTGCGCGGCANNTCCAACATGCCGCGCTTCGGCCACAACGGCATCCTCACCGAAGCCCAGCTCAAGGACGTGATGGCCTTGCTGCTGGACCCGAAGTCGCCCGTGAACCAGTAAGCTCGCGCAGCAAGCCCGGGCCGCCCTGACGGCCCGGGCATATCACCAGACACACGAAGGAAACAAGATGGGAATGAATCGACGCGAGTTCGCGCAACTGCTGGGGATTGCCGCCGCCGGCGGCATGCTGGTCAATTCGAAGGCTGCGCTGGCCGCGCCTTCGCCGGGCGCCCTGTACGACCTGCCGCGCTTCGGCAATGTGCACTTCCTGCACTTTACCGATTGCCACGCGCAACTCACGCCGGTGTACTTCCGCGAACCGAGCGTCAACCTGGGCATCGGCCAGGCCGCCGGGCGCATGCCGCACCTGGTCGGCGAAGCGCTGCTCAAGCAGGTCAAGCTGAAACCGAACACGCCGCAGGCGCACGCCTTCACGGCGCTCAACTTCGAACAGGCCGCGCGCACTTACGGCAAGGTAGGCGGCTTCGCGCACCTGGCCACGCTGGTCAAGAAGATGAAGGCGGGCCGTCCGGGCGCCTTGCTGCTCGACGGCGGCGACACCTGGCAGGGCTCGGCGACGGCGTTGTGGACCAACGGCCAGGACATGGTCGACGCCGGCCTGCAGCTGGGCGTGGACGTCATGACCGCGCACTGGGAAATGACGCTGGGCGACAAGCGGGTGCAGGAAATCGTCGGCAAGGACTTCAAGGGCAAGGTCGATTTCGTGGCCCAGAACGTCAAGACCAACGACTTCGGCGACCCGGTGTTCGCGCCGTACGTGATCAAGGAAATGAACGGCGTGCCGGTGGCGATCATCGGCCAGGCGTTTCCGTACACCCCGATCGCCAATCCGCGCCACCTGATCCCCGACTGGAGCTTCGGCATCCAGGAAGAGAACATGCAGAAGATGGTCGACGAGGCGCGCGCCAAGGGCGCCAAGGTGGTCGTGGTGCTGTCGCACAACGGCATGGACGTCGACCTGAAAATGGCCTCGCGCGTGCGCGGCATCGACGCCATCATGGGCGGCCACACGCACGACGGCGTGCCGGTGCCGGTGATCGTCGCCAACGGCGGCGGCAAGACGCTGGTGACCAACGCCGGCAGCAACAGCAAGTTCCTCGGCGTGCTCGACTTCGACGTGCGCGGCGGCCAGGTGCGCGCCTTCCAGTACCGCCTGATGCCGGTGTTCTCGAACTTCCTGCCGGCCGACCCGGACATGGCGGCATTGATCAAGAAGATCCGCGCGCCGTACGAAAGCAAGCTGAATGAAAAGCTGGCCATGACCGAAGGCACGCTGTACCGCCGCGGCAACTTCAACGGCACGTTCGACCAGTTGATCATCGATGCGCTGATGGACGTCAAGGGTGCCGACATGGCGTTTTCGCCCGGCTTCCGCTGGGGCACGTCGCTGCTGCCGAACAGCCCGATCCTGATGGAACACCTGATGGACCAGACCGCGACGACCTATTCGCACACCACCCTGACCGAAATGACCGGGGCCACCATCAAGACCGTCATGGAAGACGTGGCCGACAACCTGTTCAATCCCGACCCGTACTACCAGCAGGGTGGCGACATGGTGCGGGTGGGCGGCATGAGCTATGCCATCGACCCGACCGCGGCGATGGGTTCGCGCATCGGCGACATGCGCCTGAACGGCAAGCTGATCGACGCCAACAAGTCCTACAAGGTGGCCGGCTGGGCGCCGGTGGCCGAGGGCGCGAAGGGCGAACCGGTATGGGACGTGGTGGCGCAGTGGCTGAAGACGCAGAAGACCGTGACCACCCGCAAGCTCAACACTCCGCGTATCATTGGCATGCAGGGCAATCCGGGCATCATGGCGTAGCGCGAACCAATTGGCGAAGAAAGGCAATCCGATGGCAGCATGCACTTCAGCGGTAGCGGCGCTTTCCCTGCTGGTCGCGGGCGCGGCCTGCGCCGGCCTGCCGGCGCCGAACGACCTCAACGCGGATGCGGCGCTGGCGGCGCAGCGGGGCAAGCCTGTGCTGATCCTGTTTTCGCTGCCCGACTGCTCGTTTTGCGAAGTGGTCCGGCGCAATTACCTGGCGCCGCTGGCGCGCGACGGGGCGCAGCAGGAGCGTCCGGTGGTGCGCGAGGTCGGGCTGACCGGCTCGGATCCGTTCCTCGGGTTTGACAAGCAGCGCACCAGCGGCGGCGCGCTGGCGGCCCGCTACAAGGTGCGCTTCGCCCCCACCGTGATCGTGCTCGACGCGGACGGGAAACTGCTGGCGCCGCCGCTGGTCGGGGGCGACGTGTCCGGCATGTACGGCGCCTACCTCGACGGCGCGCTGGCGCAAGCCCAGCGCACGCTGGCCCGGAGCGCCCAATGAGGCGGCTGGCCGGCGCCGCGGCGGCCCTGCTGGCGTGCGCGGGCGCGTTCGCCGCACCGCCGCTTGCCCCGTCCACCTATACGATCACCCTGATGACGCCCGAACTGGCCCTGAAAGCGGCGCAGGCGGCGCTGGCTGCCTGCCGCCAGGGCGGCTACCAGGTCTCGGTCGCCATCGTCGACCGCACCGGCCAGACCCAGGTCATGCTGCGCGACCGCCTGGCCGGGATCCATACCCCGGACGCCGCCACGGCCAAGGCCTGGACCGCGGCCAGCTTCAAGACCGATACCACCTCGCTGGCGCGGGCGACCCAGGGCGGCACGGAGTCGAGCGGGATCCGCCAGATCCCGCGCGCGCTGGCGGTCGGCGGCGGCCTGACGATCGAGGCCGGCGGCGTGCTGTTCGGCGCGATCGGCATCTCCGGCGCGCCCAACGGGGCGGCCGACGACGCCTGCGCCAGGGCTGGCATCGCCGCCATCGCCGAGGACCTGGAATTTTGAATCCCTTTACCGCACAACACCCTATGAAAATCATCATGTCATGGCTGCTGGCTGTGTGCGCCTGCGCATCGGCGCAGGCGGCCGCGCCGCAGCAGCTGTCGCTCACGCCGGTCAAGGTGTCGCCGCACGTCTACTATTTCCGCGGCGGCTCCGGCATGGCCGACGCCGCCAACAAGGGCTTCATGTCGAATGCCGGCTTCGTGGTGACCGGCGACGGCGTGCTGGTGTTCGATGCGCTCGGCACCCCGGCGCTGGGCGAAGCGATGGTGCGGGCCATCCGCACGGTCACAAAGCAGCCGATCCGGCGCGTGATCGTCAGCCATTACCACGCCGACCATTTCTACGGACTGCAGGCATTCAAGGGCGCGCAGGTGTGGGCGCACCAGCAAGGCCGCGACTACCTTTCGTCGGAGCTGGCCGCCACCCGCCTGGCGCAGCGCAAGAGCGCGCTCAAGCCGTGGGTCGACGAGCGCACCCGGCTGGTGCCGGCCGACCGCTGGCTCGACTTTTCCGGCAACAAGACCATCGCCTTCGAGATGGGCGGACTGCACTTCCGCATCATCGACATGGGCGGCGCCCACGCGCCGGACGACATCATGCTGTCCGTCGACGAGGACCAGCTGCTGTTTTCGGGCGACCTGTTCTTTACCGGCCGGATCCCGTTCGTCGGCGACGCCGACAGCAAAGTCTGGCTGGACGCCCTCGAGCGCATGCTGGCGCTGAAGCCGGCGGTGGTGGTGCCCGGCCACGGCGATGTCTCGCGCGACCCGGGCAAGGATTTGCAGCTGACCCGCTCCTACCTGCTGTTCCTGCGCCGGGCGATGGGCGAGGCGGTGGCGGAAATGTCGTCGTTCGAGGAAGCCTACCGCAAGGTCGACTGGAGCGAGTTCGAAAAGTACCCCGCGTTCGCGCAGGCCAACCGCCTGAATGCGTATGGTACTTTCCTGTTGATGGAACAGGAAAGCCTGAAGCAGAAGTAGCCCTATCCACCTTTTACAGGAGCCGTCATGAAAATCCTTCGCGCCGCAGCCGCCGTGCTGTTCCTCGCCTTGTTCGCCATGGCGCCCGCCAGCGCCGCGCCGCGCGAGGAAAAGGTGGTCTACCACATCAACGACGGCGGCAATCCGATGGCCGCCCTGGGCAACATCCGCAATCACCTGAACGCCAGCCCGAAAGCGAAGATCGTGGTCGTCACGCACGGCCCGGGGATCGACTTCCTGCTGGAAGAGGCCAAGGACAAGAACGGCAACCCGTACGACGCCGTGGTGCAGGAGCTGTCGAACCGCAACGTGAAATTCCGGGTATGCAACAACACGCTCGAAGCGCGCAAGATCGACCGCAAGCTGGTGCTGCCGGAAGCGACCATCGTTCCATCCGGCGTGGCCGAAGTGGCGCGCCTGCAGATCCGGGAAGGCTATGCCTACCTGAAACCGTAAGGCCAGGCGAAAGCCGTCACTCTATCGCGTAACAATATACATTCTGGTATATTGTAGGTATCGGAGCCCGGCTCCCACCGCAACGCATGGAGGCTTTCATGATATTCAGGCAGCTGTATGAACCGCTATCGAGCACCTACACTTACCTGCTCGGGTGCGAAACCACCGGGCAGGCGCTGCTGATCGATCCGGTCATCGCCAGCATGGAGCGCGACCTGGCCGAACTGCGCCGGCTCGGCCTGACGCTGGCCTACACGGTCGACACCCATATCCACGCCGACCACATCACCGCGGCCCTCGAACTGAAACAGGCGGTAGGCAGCAAGATCGCCGCGCCGGCGTTCGACCGCTTGCCGTGCGCCGACGTCGGCATCGAGGAAGGAACACCGTTCCAGCTTGGCGGCATCGTGCTCGAGCCGCTGCATACCCCGGGCCACACCGACGGCCATTTCGCCTACCGCGCGGACGACCGGGTGTTCACCGGCGACGCGTTGCTGATCGACGGTTGCGGGCGCACCGATTTCCAGAACGGCGACGCCGACGCGCTGTACCGCAGCGTGCACGACAAGCTGTTCGTGCTGCCCGGCGAGGTGCTGGTGTATCCCGGCCACGATTACCAGAACCGCCACGTGTCGTCGATCGCCCAGGAAAAGGAGCGCAATCCGCGCCTCGGCGCCGGGCGCGGCCTGGAAGAATTCAAGGCCATCATGGCCGGCCTGAACCTGCCGTATCCAAAGTTTATCGACTACGCGGTTCCGGGCAACCGGCAGTGCGGGGTATGTCCGCCCGACGTGCCGGCCAATCTCGCGCGCTATTGCCAACAAATGTCGGACAGCCCGCAGGGATGAGCGGCCCCACCATCGAGGAAAGAACAGCATGACGAATTTTAAACAGGTACAAGGCAACAGCACGGTCGAGGAATTCGACCGCTTCGACCTCGCGGCGACGCCGGTGTTCTCCGAGTTCATCGAACGGGCTACCGGCCAGTGGAACAAGGAGCAAGCATGATGACGACGAAGCTTGCGCTGGCTGGCGGCGCGCTGGCCGCTTGCATGGCATGGAACGCGGCAGCGCAATCGGCCGCGCCCGCGATGGCCGTGCCGGCCGAGGCGACCATCCCGGCCGGTCCGAAGGGACTGGCCATCCAGAACGGCAGGAAGCTGCTGACCCAGACGCGCCAGATGCTGCCGAAAAACGTCGGCAACGGCCTCAATTGCACCAGTTGCCATCTGGCCGGCGGCACCACCGCGAACGCCTCGCCCTGGGTCGGCATCTGGGGCGTGTTCCCGGAATACCGTTCCCGCAGCGGCAAGGTCATTTCGCTGCAGGAGCGCGTGAACGACTGTTTCGAGCGCTCGATGAACGGCAAGGCGCTCGCTTACGACTCGGCCGCGATGAACGATATCCTGTCGTACATGCAGTGGCTGTCGACCGGCGTTCCGACCGGTAGCAGCGTCAAGGGACGCGGTTTTGCCGCCGTCGATCAAAAGCTCAAGGCCGATCCCGCGCACGGCAAGCAGGTTTATGCGGCGAAGTGCGCCAGTTGCCATGGCGCGCAAGGGCAGGGCGTGGCCAATCCGGCCGGCGGATTTTTGTTTCCGCCGGTGTGGGGCAAGGATTCGTTCAATGACGGCGCCGGCATGGCGCGCACCTTCACCGCCGCCGCATTCGTCAAGCACAACATGCCGCTGGGACAGGGCGGCAGCCTGTCGGACCAGGATGCGCTCGATGTCGCGGAATACTTTACCCACCAGCCGCGCCCGCTGTACCGCGGGAAGTCGAAAGACTGGCCGAGCGGCGGCAAGCCGAAGGACGCCCGCAGCTGAGCGCCGGCGCGCCGGTGGCCGGCCGCAGTCGTAGACACAAGTATGCCAATGTTGCGTGCTGACATCGGTTGGGCGCGCTGCGTACGCTTGAGGCGACTATTTCCATAAGGAATCGTCCGTTACCGTCGATAATTGCTTCACTGCTTGCGCTTGCGCAAGCCAGGCGAAATGATTATTGCAATTATCTAGGGGCGGTGCGGGATGAAATTACGGAATAAGATGGCGCTGTGCATGGTGATTGTCTTCACCTTGTTTACAGTCGCCCTGGGCGTGGCGATCTCCGGCATGCAGAACGCGACGAAGAAATTTGAAGTATTCATCGCCCAGGACCAGGCGTTCCTGGCAGCCAGTACCACCTTGTACGCGCAGGGCCTGCAGATGGGCCAGGCGCTGCGCAACATTATCCTCGCGCCGGAAAANNACCGCCGTTTCGCTGGCCAGCGCCGATCCGGCCGCCTCGCAGACACTGTTGAAAGTGAAAGCATTGCAGGAGCGCCAGGCCGACATCCAGGGCAAGATCGTGGCGCTGGCAAAAGCGGACCAGCCCGGCGCGATCGCGGCCCTGAACGCCGACGAGACGCCGTTGTGGCGCCAGATCCGCGGCGACCTGCTCGAACTGATCAAGACGAAGAACGTTGCAGTCGAGTCCGCCAAAAGCGAATTGGTCAGCGCGACCCGCAAGACCCTGGTGCTGAGCCTGGCGCTGGGCGCCGGCGCGATCCTGGCCGGCGCCGCCGTTGCATTCTGGCTCACGCGGAACGTCATGCGCCAGCTCGGCGGCGAGCCCGAATATGCGGCCGCGATAGCCGGCTCGATTGCCGCCGGCGACCTCACCGCCCGCATCTTGGTCGACAGCGAAACCAACACCGCCAGCCTGATCTACGCGATGCGGACGATGCAGGATAGCCTGGCGGCGCTGGTGTTGAAGGTGCGCGCCGGCACCGACACCATCACGGTCGCCTCGGGTGAAATCGCGGACGGCAACATGGATTTGTCGGCCAGGACCGAAGAACAGGCCAGTTCGCTGGAGGAGACCGCCGCCTCGATGGAAGAGCTGACCTCGACCGTGCAGCAGAACTCCGACAATGTGCGCCAGGCGAACCAGCTGGCGAACACGGCGTCGGATGTGGCGATCAAGGGCGGCGCGGTGGTTGCCGAGGTGGTCGGCACGATGGGTTCGATCAACGAATCGTCCAGGAAGATCGTCGACATCATCGGGGTCATCGACGGCATCGCCTTCCAGACCAATATCCTGGCGCTGAACGCCGCCGTCGAGGCGGCCCGCGCCGGCGAGCAGGGACGCGGTTTCGCGGTAGTCGCCTCGGAAGTGCGCAACCTGGCCCAGCGCAGCGCGGCGGCGGCCAAGGAAATCAAGGGCCTGATCGGCGACTCGGTCGAGAAAGTGGAGATCGGCAGCAAGCTGGTCAACGCGGCCGGCGTGACCATGAACGAAGTCGTCGCCAGCGTCAAACGGGTCACCGACATCATGAGCGAAATCACGATGGCGGGGCAGGAGCAGAGCGCCGGCATCGCCCAGGTCAACCAGGCGATTGCGCAAATGGACCAGGTGACCCAGCAGAATGCGGCGCTGGTCGAGGAAGCGGCCGCGGCGGCCGATTCGATGCAGGAGCAGGCCAAGCAACTGTCGGCCGTGGTCGGCATGTTCAAGGTCGCCAGCGACGCGCCGGACCGGCCCCGGGCCGCCGGATCGCGCCAGGTTCCGGCGCTGCGCCTCGGTTCCTCGCTGCGCCCGGCCCGCGCCTAAGGCGTCGAACGGCGCGGCCCCACTGCGGGCAGGGCGAGCTGCGCCGTGAGGCCGCCGCTTGGCCGCGCCAGCAATTCGACGGTTCCGCCGTAGCGCAGGGCGATCGCTTCGACAATCGACAGGCCCAGCCCGCTGCCCTGGCCGCGTCCCTTGCGCCAGAAGCGCCGCGCCGCATGGGCGCGCTCGTCCGCTTCCATTCCCGGTCCGTCGTCGTCGATCGCAAACAGCACCAGCTCGCCGCGTGCCGCGATGCGCAAAGCGACCGCGCTGTCAGCGGGTGAATAGCGCAGCGCGTTGTCGAGCAGGTTGCGCAGCGCCGTTTCCGCCAGTACCGACGGCACCGCCACCGACACCTGCGTGCAGGCTGCGAGCGCGACCCGGCGCTGCGGCCCGGCGCCGAGCTGCGCGATGGCCCGTTCGGCAACCGCGCGCGCGCTTGCGGTATCTTGCTCGTCGAACGGAAACGGCCCCTCCAGCCGCGCCAGCATCAGCAATTGGTCGATGATCGCCTGCAGGCGCAACACACCGGCTTCGGCCTGGACCAGCGCGCCGTCGGCGCCGGCCGCGCCGGCCGACAGGCGCGCCACCTGGATATGGGTTTTCACTGCCGTGAGCGGGGTCCGCAGTTCATGCGCGGCATCGCCGGTGAAGCTGCGTTCGCGTTCGATGGCGCGCCCGATCCTGGCCAGCAGCGCGTTGATGGTGGCCACCAGCGGCGCCAGTTCGGCCGGCACCCGCGGCGGCGCCAGCGCTTGCAATGCTTCGGGGTCGCGCGCGGCCAGCGCGGCGCGCATGTCCTCCAGCGGCGCCAGGCCGTGACGGATCCCGAACCACAGCGCCACCAGGCTGCCGGCCATGGCGATCAGGAACGGCACGCCCATGGCCGCCGCGACTTGCAGCCACAGCTGCTGGCGCCGTTCGACCCGGTCGGCGGTGGTGATCCGCAGGCCGTCCTGTTCCAGGGTATAGGTGCGCCAGCGCACCGCGTCGATGGTGCGCGTGCCGTAGCCGGGGGGCGCCGACGCCAGGTTGGCGGGGCTGTTGCCGGTGCGCGCCAGCAGGGCGCCGCGCTGCTGGCGGATTTCGCATGCCACGCCGGCCAGCGCGTCGAGCGCGGGCAGGCGGGCGGGCGCCGCGCTGGCCGGTGCCGGCCCGCGCGGCAACTGGCCGGCCAGGCCGGCCACCATGTGCGCCGATGCCGCCAGGCGCTCGTCGAGCGCGGCGCCCATTTCGCTGCGCAGGCCGAGCAGGGTCCAGACCGAGGCGCCGGCCCACAGCAGCGTGAACGACAGGCCGATGATCAGCAACAGGCGCAGGCGCAGCGTCACGCGCCCGCCTCGCCGAGGCGGTAGCCGATGCCGCGCACGGTTTCGACGATGCGTGGCCCGAGCTTGCGCCGCAGGTGATGGATGTGAACGTTGATGGCGTTGCTCTCGAGATGTTCGTGCAGGCCGTACAGGCTGTCCTGGACCTGCCCGGGCGTCAGGATGCGTTTGCCGTTGTGCAGCAGCGCCTGCAGCAAGGCCAGCTCGCGGCGCGACAGCTCGACCGCCTGGCCGTGCAGGGTGACCTCGCAACGGGCCGGGTCGAAGCATAGCGCGCCGTGTTCGATGCGGTCGACGCTGCGTCCGCCGGCGCGCCGTTGCAGAGCGTGCAGGCGCGCCACCAGTTCGTCCAGTTCGAACGGCTTGGGCAGATAGTCGTCGGCGCCGGCGCGCAGCCCGGCAACCCGGTCGCACACCGCNNTGCAGCAGCGCCATGCCGTCCTCGTCGGGCAGGCCCAGGTCGAGCACGGCGGCGTCGAAATGGCTGGTGCGCAGCGCCATATCGGCGGCGCCTGCGGTATCGACATGGTCGGCGTCGATGGCGTGCAGCCGCAGCCCTGCCACGATGCCGCTCGCCACCAGCGCATCGTCTTCAATCAGCAGCACGTGCATCGGTCGTTTCCCGCAAAAAGCACCATCATAGCGAATCCCGATTAAGCGGGCGTTAACGGGCGAACGGGGCGGCCTTAACGTTGCCGTAATCGGCACCCGGCATACTGGCCGTTGGACAAACACAGGTGGCATGATGAAAACACAAAACGCACGACGCGAATCGGCATGGCGGCGCTGGCGCCCGGCGGTTTCCTGATGGGGGCGCTGACCATTGGCCCGTTCTCTTTTCCCGGCGGCATGCTGGTGGCTTTCGCTGCGATCCTGGCGGTGAGCGCGGTCGGCAACTGGATGGCCCGCGCCCGCGGCGTGAGCGGCGAATGGATGCTGTGGACGGTGATCGGCGCTGGCCTGTTGGCCGCCAGGGCGGCGTTCGTGGCGCGCCATGCCGCGCTGTACGCGGCCGCGCCGCTGGGCATGCTGGACATTCGCGATGGCGGCTTCACGCTCGCTGCCGGCGTGCTGGGCGGCGCCGCCGCCGCGGCATGGCTGGCCTGGCGCCACCGCGCGCAGCGTCTGCCGGTGCTGGCCGGGGCCGGGGCGGGTGGCGCCGTCCTGGCGCTGGCGGCGCTGGCCTCGATCGCCTGGCCGCAGTCCGAAGTGCGGCTGCCGCCGATATCGCTGGCGCGCCTTGAAGGCGGCACCGCCGCGCTTGGACAACTGGCGGGCAAGCCGGTGGTGGTGAACATGTGGGCCAGCTGGTGTCCGCCGTGCCGGCGCGAGATGCCGGTGTTGCGCCAGGCGCAGCGCGATCATCCCGAAATCACCTTCCTGTTCGTGAACCAGGGCGAAACCCCGGATCAGGTCCGGCAGTACCTCGACAGCGGGCGCCTCGGGCTGGCCAATGTGCTGCTCGACCCGGGCCAGGCAGTATCGGCAGCGCTCGGTTCGAAGGCGCTTCCCACCACCTTCTTCTTCGACGCGCGCGGCGTGCTGGTGGAGCGCCGGCTGGGCGAGTTGTCGGCCGCCACGCTGGCCGAGCGGCTCGAAGGGCTGCGCACGGCGCGGCAGGAGCCGGTCCGATGAGCCGCTCATTGCGCCGCGGCGCGGCCTGGCTGTTGCGGTTGGCGCCGATGCTCGGCGCCCTGGCGGTGCTGATGTGGTGTGCGCCGGCGCGCGCGGGAGACGATTTCCTGGCGCCGGAAGCGGCCTTTCGCTTCTCGGCGCGGATGCTCGACCCTAAAACGGTGGAACTGCGCTACGAGGTCGCCGAAGGCTACTATCTGTACCGGGAACAGTTCCGGTTCGAGGCAAGGCAGGCCAGCCTTGGCGAAGCTGTTTTCCCGCCGGGAAAGGTGAAATACGACGACACCTTCCAGAAAAACGTGGAGAGCCACCGCGGCTCGGTGGCGATCCGCATGCCGGTCGAAGGCGCCGGCCCGTTTACCCTGACCGCCACCGCCCAGGGCTGCGCAGACAAGGGACTGTGCTATCCGCCGATGAGCTCGACGGTGACGTTGGACGCCGGCCCCGGTGGCAGCGGCGCGGGCGTTGCGCCGGAAACCGACATGGGCCGCATCGAAGCGGCGCTCGGCAGCGGCGAACTGCTCGCGATCGTGCCGCTGTTCGCGCTGCTCGGGCTCGGTTTGGCGTTTACGCCGTGCGTGCTGCCGATGATTCCGATCCTGTCGTCGATCGTGATCGGCGACCGCCAGCGCGCGACGCGCTCGCGCTCGCTGGCGCTGTCGGCCTCGTATTCGCTCGGCATGGCGATCGTCTATACGTTGCTCGGCGTGGCGGCCGGGCTGGCCGGGGAAGGCCTGGCGGCGGCGCTGCAGAACCGCTGGGTCCTGGGCGCGTTCGCGCTGCTGATGGCGGCGCTTTCGTTGTCCATGTTCGGCGCCTACCACTTGCAAATGCCGGCCTGGATCCAGTCGCGCCTCTCCAGCGCGTCGGACCGCCTGGCCTCCGGCAGCCATGTCGGGGTATTCGTCATGGGCGCGCTGTCGGCACTGATCGTCGGGCCGTGCGTGGCCGCGCCGCTGGCGGGAGCGCTGGTGTATATCAGCCAGACCCGGGATGCCCTCACCGGCGGCGCCGCGCTGTTCGCGATGGCGGCCGGGATGAGTGTCCCGCTGCTGGCGGTGGGCGCCTCGGCCGGCGCGCTGTTGCCGCGGGCCGGCAGCTGGATGGACAGCGTCAAGCGCTTCTTCGGCGTGCTCATGCTGGCGACCGCGTGGTGGATCGTGACGCCGGTGCTGCCGGTGCGGATCCAGATGCTGGGCTGGGCCGCACTGGGCATCGCTTACGCCTGGTTCCTGCTGGCCAAGGCGCGCCGCCAGCGGCTGGCGCTGGCGGCGGCCTTCGTTTTCGGCGGCCTGGGCCTGGCCCAGCTGGCCGGGGTGGCGACCGGTGCGACCGATCCGGCGGCGCCGCTGGCGCATTGGGGCGGCCAGGCCGCCCACGGCGCCAGTTTCAGGCGCGTGGCCAGCGTCGCCGAGCTCGATGCCGTGCTGGCCGGCGCGCCGGGAAAAGTCGTCATGCTGGACTTCTATGCCGACTGGTGCGTGTCCTGCAAGGAAATGGAGCAACGCACGTTCAGCGACGCGCGCGTGCAGCGGCGCTTTGCCGACATGCTGCTGCTGCAGGCCGACGTGACCGCCAACAGCGCCGCGGACAAGGCGCTGCTGAAGCGCTTCGGGCTGTTCGGTCCGCCAGGAATCGTGTTCTTCGATCGGAGTGGGCGCGAAATGGCCGACCGGCGCGTGATCGGGTTTCAGGATGCCGAGAAATTCCTGGCCTTGCTGCCCGCGGCGCCGCAGTGATTCATCGATTATCAACCAGGAGAATATATGCGTAGTAACAACTCGTTCAATGCCATGGCGGCAAGTGCCGGCGCGGCAGCGCTGCTGCTGTGGGCCGCGCAGGCCGGCGCGGCGGAGGAATACCCGAAAGCGATCGCCCAGGCGGTCAAGTCCGGGGTCAAGGTGGTGAAGACGTTTCCCGCCGCGTCCGGCCTGACCGGGTGGGTGGTATCGCAGGGAGGCAAGCATTCCATCGTCTACACCACCGCGGACAAGAAGACCCTGGTGGTGGGGTCGCTGGTCGGCGAAGACGGCCAGAGCCTGACGGCCGGGGACGAGGACAAGCACGTGCCCAAGCCCGAGCTGGGCGGCCTGTACCTTGAGCTGGAGAAGTCGACCTACGTGGTGGAGGGAACGCTCAAGGCGCCAAAGAGCGTGCTGTATGTCTTCGTCGATCCGAACTGCCCGTATTGCCACTTCACCTGGCAGGCCGTGCAGCCGTACGAGAAGGCCGGGCTCCAGGTGCGCTGGATCCCGGTGGCCACGCTCGGGCCGACCAGCCTGCCGAAGGCGATCGAGGTGCTGGCCGCGCCCGACCGCACCGCGGCGTTCAGGAAGATGGAAGCGAACCACGGCAAGCCGTGGACCGCGTCGGCGTCGGCCAGCGAAGCGCGCAACCCGGCGATTGCCGCGGCGATCGCGAAAAACGGCGAGCTGATGGAGAAATTCGGGCTGGCCGGCACGCCGGGACTGGTGTGGAAGGACAAGCATGGCAAGGTCCAGCTCAAGGGCGGCATGCCGCGCCTGGGGGAATTGCCCGCCATGACCGGTTTGCCGGAACAAGCTATGGGCGACCCTTCGCTGGCGCGCTTCCGCTAGCGGCCCAGGCGCGCTACTTGTCGACCTGAAAACGGATTGCGGTAGAATCATGGCGGCTCCTGCACACATCGTGTGCGCCGGATTTTACCAACCTCGGTTTTAGCGTCAGGTCCTTGTGGCTCATATTTCCCGCCGCCGTTCATTGGCCATCGCTGGCGCGCTGCTGCTGGCGCATGGCCGGTCGCGCGGCGCCGCTCCCGCGCGCACGCTGGTGTTCGCCGGCGCGGGCGACGTCATCGACTCGGCCACCGGCCGGTGGCTGGCGCTGATTTATACCGAGGCGCTGCAGCGGCTCGGCTACCGGTTCGAACTGCGCGCGTATCCGACCCGGCGCGCCTCCACGGTGTCGGACGCGGGCACGGTCGATGGCGAAATCAACCGCGTGGCCGACTATGGCCGGTCGCACCCGAACATGATCCGGATCGATCCTTCCCACTTTTCTATCGGGTTCGCCGCCTATGCGGCCGCTCCCGTCACCCTGGCGCCGGGCTGGGCCGGCGTGCGCGCCAGCGGGCGCCGGGTCGAGTACCGCCGCGGCGTGGCGCGCGCGGAAATCGAACTGGCCAGCAGCGGCGGAGCAACCATCCACTCCAGCGTCAACAGCACCGTGACCGGCTTGCGCAAACTGGAATACGGCCGCAGCGACATCTTCATCGACCTTGAAAGCGTGGTCGACCCCTTGCTCGGGCAACACGAATTCGCGCGCACGGCGATCCGCAAGATCAGCCTGATCGAGACGGCCGAGATGCATGCATTCCTGCATGTGAAAAACCGCGCGCTGGCCGCGCCGCTGTCGGCCGTGCTGGCGTCCTTGAAGCGCGCGGGATTCATCGAGCAATGCCGGCTCGAGGCCGCAATGTAGCGCGGGATCAGCGCGCGGAACGCAAACTGACGATTTTTTCCTCCAGCGCGGCAGCCGACAGTTCGCCCGGCTTGCGCTCGACCAGCACGCCGCGCTTGTCGTAGAACAGGGTGGTCGGGAAGGCCGACGAACCCGTCTGTGCGCCCACCTTGCCCATGCGGTCCGAAAACACATTCCCGAGCTCCAGCCCGGCGCCGCCAAGATAGCGCCGGATCGTCTCGGCGTCTTCGCCGTGATTGACAAAAACGAACGTGAGATCGGGGTGGCGTGCCTGCGCGGCGCCCAGCACCGGCATTTCACGGCGGCACGGCGGGCACCAACTCGCCCAGAGGTTCAATACGATGGGCTTGCCTGCCAGGGTGCGCAGGTCGACTGGGGTACCGTCGAGGCGCTTGAGCGCGACTGCCGGCAATGGCGCGCGGGCGCCGTCGACGCCCAGCGCCGCGCCGAGCATCCAGGCCAGCGCCCCGGCGGCGGCGGCGCCCATCAGCGGCTTCTGGATTCCCTTCTTCTTGCGGGTCAACTCGGCGCCAATCGCGAAGGCGGCGAAGATGCCCGCAGTCGGGTGCCAGCCGCCGTCGGCCAGGTTGAACACCTCGAGCGGTGCGCCGGCATACACGTCGAGGTGCGACAGCACGAAGGCGGCGCGCGCCGCGGCCAGGCCGCCGGCGAGTACGTAGCGCAGCGCGGGGCCGGCATCGGCGCCCCGGTAGCGGCGCCACCAGGCGCTGGCGGCCAGGCTGGCGGCGATGGCGAAGACTCCCGGCATCAGAGAGGATGCTTGCATTGTTGCGACCCTTGCCGTCGAGGTTGGAAGTGAAGCCGGCATGATAAGCCAGGACGATTAAAACGTCGTTAACGCTGAGGTCTGATATCTGGGCGAGCCATATGCTTCATAATATATTTACAATTATTTGTTATGGCGTAAAGACGATGACGCAACGCGAAGGGCAGGTGCAGGACGGTAAAGTATTCCTGGATGCGGAGCGCCTGAAAGCCTTGCGCAAGCGGCGCGCCGGACGTCATACTGAAGCGCCGCCCAGTCGTCAATCCCAGGAGATGTCCGTGTCGAAAACAGCTTGCCTTGCCC
>CXWL01059151.1_pt1 | contig 22998 bp, 18 predicted proteins | sample 590931 | NCBI WGS metagenome assembly CXWL01 (sample SAMEA3498368, study PRJEB10139) | groundwater metagenome | biome: water well; material: biofilm material | place: Germany | collected 2015-04-27
CTTCAACATCGCCCGCATGTCGGTGCTGCTGGCCGGCCTGCCGAAGACCGTCGGCGGCGTCACGGTCAACCGCTACTGCGCATCGGGCATCACCGCGATCGCGATGGCCGCCGACCGCATCCGCGTCGGCCAGGCTGACGTGATGATCGCCGGCGGCGTCGAATCGATGTCGATGGTGCCGATGATGGGCCACCACCCGTCGATGAACCTGAACATGTTCACCGACGAAAACGTCGGCATGGCATACGGCATGGGCCTGACCGCGGAGAACGTGGCCAAGCAATGGAAGATCACGCGCGAGCAGCAGGACGCGTTCTCGGTCGAGTCGCACCGCCGCGCGATCGCCGCTCAGCAGGCCGGCTTCTTCAGGGACGAGACCACGCCGGTCGAGATCATCACGCGCACGCCGAACCTGGCTACCGGCCAGGTCGACGTCAAGACCCGCACCGTCGACACCGACGAAGGCGCGCGCGCCGATTCGACCATGGAGTCGCTGGGCAAACTCAAGCCGGTGTTCGCCGCCAAGGGTTCGGTCACCGCCGCCAACAGCTCGNNCTCGCAGATGTCGGACGGCGCCGGCGCGCTGCTGATCGTCAGCGAGAAGATCCTGCGCGAGCATAACCTGACCCCGCTGGCGAAATTCTCGTCGTTCGCGGTCAAGGGCGTGCCGCCGGAGATCATGGGGATCGGCCCGAAGGTGGCGATTCCGGCCGCCTGCGCCGCGGCCGGCATCACCCAGGACCAGCTGGACTGGATCGAGCTGAACGAAGCATTCGCCGCGCAGGCGCTGGCGGTGATGGGCGACCTGGGCCTCGATCCGGCCAAGGTCAACCCGATGGGCGGCGCGATCGCGCTGGGCCATCCGCTGGGCGCGACCGGTGCTATCCGCGCCGCGACCGTGATCCACGCGCTGCGCCGGAATAACCTCAAGTACGGCATGGTGACGATGTGCGTCGGTACCGGCATGGGCGCCGCGGGTATTTTCGAGCGCGTCTGAACGCGGGTAAGATCGAACTTAAAAGGGCGCTCCGGATAACCTGGGCGCCCTTCATTTTTTGGCTCACACGACAAGGCATGAACATGGAAATTTTGACGAGCAAGACCGACGGCATCCTGACGATCGAATTCAACCGCCCCGAGCGCAAGAACGCGATCACCGGGGCGATGTACCAGACCATGGCCGACGCGCTGACCGACGCCGAACAGGACACCGCGGTGCGCGCGATCCTCATCATCGGCAAGCCGGAGATTTTCACCGCCGGGAACGACCTCGAGGACTTCCTGAAAAACGCCCCGGCCGGCGGCAAGCCCGACGCCTCGCGTCCGGTGTACCAGTTCATGCGCGCGCTGTCCGGCACCACCAAGCCGGTGGTTGCGGCGGTGGCCGGCGCGGCGATCGGCATCGGCACCACCATGCTGATGCACTGCGACCTGGTCTATGCGGCCGACAACGCCAAGTTCAGCATGCCGTTCGTGCAGCTCGGCCTGTGCCCTGAGTTCGCCTCGAGCGTGCTGTTGCCCGGCATCGCCGGCTATCCGCGCGCGGCCGAGAAGCTGCTGTTGGGCGAAGCGTTCCCGGCGCAGGAAGCATACCAGATGGGGATGGTGTCGAAGGTGCTGCCGCTCGACGAACTGATCCCGTTCGCGTCGCGCCAGGCCGCCAAGCTGGTGGCGCTGCCGGCCGCGTCGATCCGCGCGACCAAGGGCCTGATGAAGCGCGCCAAATCGGACCAGATCGAGTCCGCGCTGCAGGCCGAAATCGAACTGTTCAGCGCCATGCTGCAGGCGCCGGAAGCGAAGGAAGCATTTACCGCGTTCTTCGAGAAGCGCAAGCCGGATTTTTCGAAGTTCGCCTGATCCGGGAGCGGGTTAAGCTGGTGATGCTTGGTGCTTGCTTTTACGGTGAGGGGCAACATCGGTGTAAACAGAACGATCTTTAGTCGCGCGCCGCGGTCCAAACCGTGGGAGGTCCGCGCCATGAATGATGAGACTATATTGCGTTACTGGTGGATGCCCGCGTTACGCGGCGCAATCGCCATTGCTTTCGGTGTGCTCGCGCTGTTGTTGCCTGGCATAACCCTGCTGTCGCTGGTCGCCCTGTTCGCCGTGTACGCCATCTTCGGCGGCGCGGTGTGGACGGTTGGCGCGATTCAAAACCGCAAGTCGGATGATCACTGGTGGGTGCTGTTGATGGCGGGGCTCGCCAGCATCGGGGCCGGAGTGATCGCCGTGGTGCATCCGACGCTGACGGCGCTGGTGCTGATTCTGCTGATCGGCGCCAACGCGCTGGTCACCGGTGTGCTCGACATCGTGGTCGCAGTGCGCCTGCGCAAGCGCATCCAGGGCGAAATGCTGCTGGTGCTGAACGGCCTGGTATCCATTGTGTTCGGCGCGATCGTGTTCCTGTATCCGCTCGGCGCCGGCGCGCTTGCGCTGGTGTGGGTGATCAGTGCCTACGCGATCATGACCGGGGTCCTGCTGCTGGTGCTGTCCTTGCGTGCGCGCGCATGGGCACGGGCAGGGCATCCGGTCGAGGTGCTGAAAACGCCGTGAAACTAGTTCGCTCAATCTGCACGCGATGCGACCGGGATCAACAAGACCGGTTTTGGCGCGTGCACCCGATTCGGCGGCGCTAGGATGGTGCTCCATGCGCGTGTCTCGTTGCGCGAGCCACGCTGCAACCACTTCATGGAGCCTCGAAATGAAAATCAAGAAGATTGTTGCGCGCGTACTGTTGGCGGCATGCGCGCTCGCGCTGATGTCGGCCGGCGGCCTCGTGGCGGCCCAGGACGCGTACGACACCTCGGCTGCCACTGCGGCCCCCAGAAATCCGGAAGCGGTGGCGATGAAACATGTCAACGACGCTGTCACGGTAGCGAGGCGCATGCTGGAAGAGCCCCGCATGAAGGAACTGCTGGCGCAAGCGAAAGGCGCGTTCATCGTGCCCACCTACGGCCGTGCCGCGCTCGGCGTCGGCGCGAGCGGCGGCGCCGGCGTGCTGTTGATCAAGCGCGCCGATGGGACCTGGAGCGATCCCTCGTTCTACAACATAGGCGGCATCAGCGCGGGTGCCCAGGTGGGCGTCGAGGGCGGTGCGATCGCGATGGTGCTCAATAATGAAAAGGCCGTCAACAAGTTCATGCAGAAGAATGCGTTCTCGCTGAACGCCGCTGCCGGCCTGACGATCGTCAACTGGTCGAAAATTGCCCAGGGTGCGCTCGGCGATGGCGACGTCGTGGTGTGGGCCGGCACCAAAGGGCTGTACGGCAGCCTGGTGTCGGTGGGCGTCAGCGATATTCGCTACAACCAGAAGCTGACCAACGCGTACTACCATCACCCCGTGACGGTGGCCGATGCGCTGGCGGGCAAATATGCGAATCCGCAGGCGGACGCGCTGAAGCAGACGCTGGCGTCAGTTGCGGCTCCGGCGACCGCTCCGGCTCCGGTGTCGCGCTGAGCTGCGGCGGCAAGGCCGGCGCGCCGGTCTCATCCTAACGCCTGGCTGGACCGTTACAACGCTTCCAGCAAACTGCCCAGGCGGGGAGTGGCGTGGGCGAACCCGAATTGCCGCGCGCGGGTGCGCAGCTGCTGCAGTTCGGCGCGCAGCGCCTCGCTCGGCGCTTCCGACCAGCTGGAATACTGGCGCACCAGCGCGACATGGTGCTCGACCCAGGCGCAGGATTCGGAGGCGCCGAATCCTGCCAGCTGGTCGGCATAGAATCCGGCGGTCACCAGGTCGCCTTCGAGCAGCGCCACTTCGGCGGCGCTGACGAAGAAGCGGTAGGCGTTGTGCGCCAGGCAGTCGCGCGTCAGGTGCGCCGCGCCTTGCAGCAGCGCCTTCTTGCGCACCGCCGGGTCGCTGCTGAACAGGGCCAGGGTCCCGAGCACCCACGGCCCGATGAAGCGGTGCAGCTTGAGCCGCTCCACCGTCTCGGCGGCCGCGGTGACCTGGCGCTCGGCCAGCGCGTGGTCGCCGCCCAGCCATGAAATCCGGCTCTGGCTCTCCATCAGGAACGGCTCGAAGCGCGCGGCGCCCATCGAACGCGTGATCTCGAGCGCGTGCGCCACTTCCTCGGCCGCCGGCGCCAGCTGCCCGGTGGCCACCAGCACCCAGCCGGCGGTCATGCGCGAGACGATTTCGGCGCGCCGGTTGCCGACCTTGCGCGACAGCTCGGCCGATTGCAGCGCGTCGCTGGCCGCTTCGGCGGGCTGGCCGAGGTAGATCCGGGTCGAGCCGAGCGCCGAGCGGTTGGACGCCTCGATATTGATGAAGCGGTGCTGTTCGCACATCGCGATGCACTGGCTGAACACGTCGTAGGACTGCTTCATGCGGCCCTGCGCGTAGTACGAGTCGCCCACGCCGGACAGCGCGCGCGCCTCGGTCTCGGTCATGCCGCTGGCTTGCGCATGGCGCACCGCGTCTTCATGATGGCGCCGGCATTCGCCGTAATTCCCGCGCGGGAAATAGATATTCCCCTTCAGGTACAGCAGCTTGGCCAGCGCGGCGTCGGCGTCGATCGAGCGCGCCAGCGGCAGGGTCTCGTCGAGCAGGCGCTCTTCCTCGTCGAGTTCTTCGAGGATGTTGAGGGTGGTGGCCAGGCCCACCACTGCGTCGATTTTCTCTTGCGGGCGGCCGGCCAGCATCAGCGCGTGCTGGTACGAGCGCTTCGCCTGCGCCATCTGCCCGAGTCCCGCGGTGGCATGCGACTGCAGCAGCGCCAGCGTGAAGCTGCTGTAGCGGGTCGAGTCGTTGGCGCTGCACTCGGCGGTCAGCTCCAGCGCCGCTTCGAACTGGTGCTCGGCCAGCTTGTCGCGGATCGCGCGCAGCATCATGTCGAATGCCGCGGGGTCGTCGGCGCGGTACAGGTGCTGGGCCGACAGCGCCGGGTCGTGGTCGCGGTACAGCGCGGCCAGGTCGAGGTGCAGGCGGCGCTGCTGGGACGGGTCGATCGATTCGTAAATGCAGTGCATGACCAGGTCGTGCACGAAGGCATAGCTGGCCGGCCCGATGCGGCGCACCAGCGAGTTGCGCCCGGCCGCTTCCGGTTCGTACTGCGCATCGCCCAGCGCCTCGCGCAACAGCGCCAGGTCGAAGCGGTTGCCGATCGCCGACGCGGTGCGCAGCGCGCGCCGGTGCTGCGGCGCCAGCGCGTCGAGGCGGGTCTGGATCACGTGCTTCAGGCTGTCCGGCAGGTGGTGGTCCGGGCTGGCCAGCAGCTGGGTCAGGAACAGCGGATTGCCCTGCGCGCGCTCGACGCAGCGCTGGCGGTAGGACGGATCGACCTCGTCGAACTGGTCGGCCAGGGCGAGCGCATCGCGCGGGGACAGCGGGGCCAGGTCGAACACCGTCAGCGGCAGGTCGAACATATGGGCCCGCAGCGACGCTTCGAGCGGATCGTGTTCGATGCGCGAGGTGAGCACCCAGACCACCGGCGCTTCGCGGGTCAGCGCGAGCAGGGCGCCGAGCGCTTCGAACAGCCAGGCGTCGCCCCAGTGCACGTCTTCGACCGCCAGCAGCAGCGGCTCGGCCGCGGCGCGGTGCATGATCAGCATCTGCAGCGCCTGCGCGAGGCCCTGGTCGCGCACCGAGTGGCTCATCGCCGCGTACAGCGAGACCTGTTCGGACGTCATGCGCGCGCCGGTGATGGCGCGATAGAAGATGGCCGATTCCGGCGCCAGCCGCAACTCGGCCATGCCGTCGTCGAGCGCCTGGATGCCGGTGTCGCCCGGCCCCATGCCGAACAGGCTGCGCGCGAGCTGGCCGAGCGGGGCGCGCCAGTCGTCGGATCCGGCGTCGAGCACTTCGCAGCGGTGGCAGCCGAAGCCGGCCAGGCGCGCGATGCCGGCGAACTCGGTCGCCAGCCGGGTCTTGCCGACGCCGGCCATCGCGCGCAGGTAGACGATGTGGCCGCCCTGCGACTCCAGCGCCGCTTCGGTGACGGCGCGGAACTGGCGCGTCTCGCTGGTGCGTCCGATCAGCGGCGCCGGCGCCGGGTCGTCGCCGCCGGCGACACCGGCGAAATGGAGATAGCCGGGAAAACGCTGCAGCGCGCCGTCGAATTCGAAGCGGCCGCCCAGCTGGCTGACCAGGTTGCGCGCGACGTACAAGGGCGTCGACAGCGGCGCGTGCTCCGGCGAGCGGCTCGACACCGCACGCAGGTCGGGAACCGACTGTTCGGCCGGCCCGGCGCGGCCGTCTTCCCAGCGCACCAGCCGCAGCGCCATGGCGCGCGCGCCGTGCACTACCAGCACCCGTGCCAGTTCGATTGCGCAGCGCATCGCGCGCTCGGCGTCGCTGCGGAAGGCCTGGGGCAGGCCGAATACCGCCACCACCTGCTCGCCGTCGGGCGCCTGCGCCTGGCCGCCGAACTGGCGCGCGAGGCTGGCGATGTCGGCCAGCGCCTCGCTGCCGGGGGCCGGCGCGCCAGCCAGCGCGATGTGCAGCTGGATCACGTAGCGCACCGTCGTTTCGGCCGCGGCCGCGGCCTGGGGCGCGGCGGGGCCGGGCAGCATGGCCGCGGTGGCGCTGGCCGGGGCGTCGGCCGCGCGCAGCACCAGGCGTTCGACGTCGAGGCCGAAGATGGTGGCGAGGTGGCGCGCGGTCCGGTACAGCACCACCTTGCTGGTCTCGGCGCGCTTGATCGAGGCAATCGACACCGCCAGCTGCTGGTTGACGCACAGCTCGGCCAGCGCTTCCTGGCTCAGGCCGCGCGCCTTGCGCAGGGTTTTCAGCAGCGCGGCGTCGAGCGCGATCCGGCCGTCAGGCGCGGGCGAGGGCTCGCCAGGGGAAAGAAGAGGGTGATCCGGGCTCATGTGGCGCAACTATAGCATCGCCTGCTGGGTTTGGCGGGCGGTGGCGGTCGCCGCGCCTAGTGGACTGTAACGTATGAATTGGGAGCGAAGGACGCGTGCATGCGGTGCAAGGCAAGGCGCAAAGCGCAGCGATAGCTGGCTATCGCGAGCATTTGCAACGCCGCCATGCGCTGCAGGCGCTGCCGATTCATGCGTTACAGTCCACTAGCCTCAATGGAAAAGGCTGGCGCCGATCGAATGCTGCGTGGTCGCGCCGCTGATGCTTGGCATCGGCGTGAGCGGACGGCTGATGGTGTAGCTGCCGGACGGGTTCGGGTGGTAGGTGGTCAGGGTCACGCTCAGGTCGTGGCAGTTGGAGCCGCTGTAGGTGCCTTCGACGCTGCCGGCCACCTGCCGTCCCGACGCCAGCGTGAAGACGCCGTGCAGGGTATAGGGCACGATGATGGACGAGCGGATCGCCGACACCAGGCACATCATCGCCGAGTTGGGCGGCACCGCGGCCGGCGCGTTGAAGCCCCAGGTCTTGGGAGTGGTGGCGGCGCCGTTGCGCAGGTAGTCGTGGCCGGCGTCCGCCGACATCACGACCTTGCCGCAGCTGACCACCGGCACCGCGCCCTTGAAGTTGTCGGGCGCGCACGTCCCGGCGCCGAGTTCGTCGGTCCAGCCGGTGGTGTCGGACACGGTGACCGATCCGCTGATCATGCTGGTCTGGACCTGGTCGCTGTTGTTGCTGACGGTTTCGCGATACAGGTCGGACGGCCGCGACGCCACCAGCAGGGCGTCGGCCAGTTCGTAGTCGATGCGCTCGATCGAGTCGATGCCGGCCACCGGATCGGTGGCGCCCGAACTCCACACCGGATCCGGCGCGATGCCCGGATCGCTGCCCTTGCAAACGCAAAAGCCGCCGTCGTCATTGAGCACCGCGTGGAACTGGCCGCCCTCGGCCGTCATCTGGGTGCCCCAGTGCCAGCCCTCGTTGCTGGACAGGCCGTCGCCGCGGTAGATGCAGAAGTTGCCGTCGCTTTGCACCAGTGCGAAGAAGCGCCCGCCGTCGCCGTCGCGCGCGCTGGCCCACAGCACGCCCTGCTGCCGCTCGGGAGAGCGGCCGCGGAACACCCGCAACTGGCCGTCCGCTTCGAGGATGGCGAAAAACATGCCGTTGGCCGAAGCGATGCGGTCGCCCACGTACAGGCAGCGGTTCATCGGCAGCACGCGCTGGTACACCGTGGCCGGCCGTGCGGGATCGGCGCCCGGGGTCGGTGCGGTGTCGTAGGCAAGCGGGGGCGGCATGGAGGGCACGGTGGGTCCTTTGCATTGATCAATGGCGAGCAGGGATTGTGGCGGCGCGCGGGCGCAGGCGACAGCGCAGCCCGGTATCACCTCGGTCTCAGTTCGGTATCAGTTGTCATCGAATCATTTTTCCGGAAGGCTAACTGGCGCTATCCCAAGTGCGGGGCGGCTACACTGCGGGCAGGTTCATGATGAGGTTCTTGATAAGGTTGCTTTTTTATCTCACTTCAGATCAGGAGATCGACATGCGAATACAGACAGCCTTGAAACCACTGCTGGGCATAGCTGCCGCCGCCGCCATGCTGGGCGCGGCGCCGGTGCACGCGCAGGCCGGCGCCGATCCGGCCCGGAAGCCGGCCGCAAGCGCCCCGGCCGCCACCATGAGCAAGGCCGACCAGAAAATCCTGATCGACATGGCGCAGGCGAACATGGCGGAGATCGAGGCCGCGAAGCTGGCCCAGGGCAAATCCCAGAATGACCAGGTCAAGACCTTCGCCCAGCAGATGATCGACGACCACACCAAGGCGCTGACCGACGTGCAGCAACTCGCCACCTCCAAGGGCGTGACCTTGCCGACCGAGCTCGACAAGAAGAACAAGGCGACGGTCGACAAGCTCGCCGCGATGTCGGGCGACGCCTTCGACAAGGCCTACATGGCGCAGGCCGGCGTGCGCGACCACAAGAAAATGCACAGCATGCTTGCCTCGGCCGAGAAGAAGGCGAAGGATCCGGATTTGAAGGCGCTGATCGCGCGCATCGCGCCGGCCGTGGACCAGCACCTGAAGGCCGCGCAGCAGATGGCCAGCGCCAAGGGCGCCGCAAAAGGCGAGAAAACGCCGCCCGGCACCGAGGCCGGAAAGTAAGCGGGAATTGATGAGCGGCAACGGAAAGGTCGCGTTACAATGACTTTTCCATGCTCGCAATCCTGGCCGTCCCATCGCGCTCGGTGCGCTGGCCTCGGGCGCCGGGCTGGTGCTGCCGCAGCCGCTGATGCAGACGATCGGCCTGCTGGCCGACGCCGCCTCGCCGGTGGCGCTGTTTACCATCGGCGCGGTGCTGGCCCGCTCGCAGCTGCAGGCGGCGCGGCCGGCGCCGCTGCGCGACGTCGTGCCGGTCGCGCTGGCCAAGCTGCTGCTGCATCCGCTGCTGATCGGCGCCGTCGGGCATGGCGCGATCGCCCTCGGCCTCGCCCTCGACCCGTTTGCGCTGACCGTGCTGGTGCTGGTCGCCTGCCTGCCCAGCGCCAGCAACGTGGCGATGCTGTCGGAGCGCTTCGGCGCCGACACCGGCCGGGTGGCGCGCATCATCCTGGTGTCGACCGCGTTGTCGTTCCTGAGCTTCTCCGGCGCCGTAGCGTTGCTGACCAGCAACCAATAACGGACTGAGTACCAATGTGTGAAATAATGGTGTGAACCGGAAGTATCACGGCAGGCCGCACGCGCATTTGAACGGGGACTTCGATTGGTCCAGATGTTTGCACTCGACGAGGAACTGGCAGTGTGGGAAGCGCAACTGGCGCTCCTGCAGGGCCCGGCGCGCCTGGACCTGCTGGCGCAACTGGCCTGGCACTTGCGCCAGCGCAGCCCGGCCCGCGCGCGCAGCCTGGCCCTCGAGGCCGCGCCGCTGGCCGCGCAGCTGCCCGACGGCGAGCGGCGCCAGCTGGAGGCGCGCTTGATGCTGGTCGAAGGCGAGGCAAAATGGCTGGCCGGCGAACTTGATGCCGCGCGCGCCCTGGCCGACCTGGCCTTGCGCGCATTCGACGCGCTGGACGCCGCCGCCGGCAGCGCCGACGCCCACTGGCTGCGCGCCTGGATCGAAGTCGACCGCGGCAACTCGGCCGACGGCGACCTGGCGCTGGCCGCCGCCGCCGATGCCGCCCGCCGCGCCGGCGACAGCCTGCGGATCGACGTGTTCGACGCCGCCGCCGCGCTGTTCGCGGTATTTCGCGACCTGCACACGGCCGAGGCGCGCTGGGGCAAGCGCTTCGACGCCGACGCCGAAGGCCTGCACCCGGCCGCGCGCGGCTGGATTGACGACTATGCCGGCACCTACGCCTTCCAGGCCAGCGATTTCGGCAACGCCATCAGCCTGCTGATCCGCAGCTTCGAAGCGGCGATGGCTACCGGCCAGGTGCGCCGCGCGGTCAACCTCGCCACCAATATCGGCAATGGCTTCACCATGCTGAATGCGCACCACGCCGCGCTCGAATGGATGCAGCGCGGGCTCGACCTGGCGCGGCCGACCGGCTGGCCGCTGAGCGTGGGCCTGGGCCTGATGCAGACTGCCGAAACGCTGCGCCAGCTGGGCCAGCGCTCGGCCGCGCAGGAACTGCTGCGCGAGGCGCTGGCGACCCTGGCGCCGCTGGCCGGCTCGCGCGCCTACGCCGTCGCGCTCGAGTACCAGGGCGACCTGGCGCTGGACGGCGCCGATTACGCCGGCGCGCTGGACAGTTTCGCGCGGCTCGAAGTACGCGGCGAAGCGCTCGGGCAGGTCGATTTCCAAAGCAGCGCGCGGCGCGGGCAGGCGCATGCGCTGTCGCACCTGAACCGGCCGCAGGAAGCGCTGGCGATGGCCGATTCCGCGCTGGCGCTGGCGCGCGAACGCGGCGATGCCTACAGCCAGATCGCGGCGCTCAAGGTGCTGGCCGAACTCCATGTGCGCCACGTGCTGCCCGAACCGAGCCCGATGACCGCGGCCAACGCCGCGCTGCACTACCTGCAGCAGGCGCTGGCGATGGCCGCCACCATCGAGGGCTACACCGTGCCGGGCGAGCTGCTCGACGCGCTGGCGCGCGAGTACGCCAGCGTCGGCGACTATGCGCAGGCATATGAAGTAGCGCTGCGCGCCGGCGCCGCGCGCGAGAAGATCCACAGCACCGAAGCGACCAACCGCGCCGTTGCGATGCAGGTGCAATACCAGACCGAGCGGGCGCAGACCGAAGGCGAGCACCATCGCCAGCTGGCGGCGGCCGAGGCGCGGCGCGCCGAGGTGCTGCAGCAGATCAGCGCCACGCTCGAACACCTGTCCGCGATCGGGCAGGAGATCACCACCCACCTCGACGCCGCCGCGGTGTTCCGCGCGCTCGACCGGCATGTGCATGGCCTGCTCGACGCCACCCATTTTTCGGTGTTCCTGCTCGACGCGGACGGCGTATCGCTGCGCTGCGCGTTCGGCATCGAGGCCGGCAAGACGCTGCCGGCCATGCGTTTTCCCCTCTCCGACCCGCACGCCAATTCGGCCCGCTGCGTGCGCGAGCGGCGCGAGATCATGATCGAGAGCGACGCCGATTCCTGCACGCCGAGCCTGATCCCGGGCACCTTGCCGACCCTCAGCCTGCTGTTCGCCCCGCTGCTGGTGGGCGATCGCGTGCTGGGCGCGATGACGGTGCAGTCGCTGCTTCCGGGCGCGTACGGCGAGCGCGAACGGCTGATCTTCCGCACCTTGTGCGCATACGGCGCGATCGCGCTCGATAACGCCAGCGCCTACCGCCAGGTCGCCGCCACCCTCAAGACGCTGAGCGCGACCCAGGCCCAGCTGCTGGAGAAAAACCTCGAGCTCGAACAGGCATACCAGGCGCTGGAAGAGGTGAGTCTGACCGACCAGCTGACCGGCCTGCGCAACCGCCGCTTCTTCCTGCAGCATGTCGATGCGGACGTCGGCATGAGCCTGCGCCGCTACGACGACCCCTTGCGCCAGGGCGGCGTCGAGCGCGAAACGGCGCCCGGCAAGGACCTGGTGTTCTTCATGGTCGACCTGGATCACTTCAAGGAAGTCAACGACCGCCATGGCCACGCCGGCGGCGACGCGGTGCTGGTCCAGATGCAGGAACGGCTGCGCGAAGTGTTCCGCGAGTCCGACTACCTGATCCGCTGGGGCGGCGAAGAATTCCTGGTGCTGGCGCGCGCCACCCACCGCGACGAGGCGAAAGTGGTGGCCGAACGGATTCGCAATGCGGTCGCGCACCGCGAGTTCGTGCTGCCCGACGGGACCAGGCTGCACAAGACCTGTTCGATCGGCTTCGCGTGCTTTCCGTTCCTGCCGTCGGCGCCGCGCCTGCTCAGCTGGTCGGAGGTGGTGGAGCTGGCCGACCAGGGCCTGTACCTGGCCAAGCGCTCGGGCCGCAATGCCTGGGCCGCCGTGTACAGCACCGCGCAGACCCGGCCCGACGGCCTGTTCCCGCGCCTGATGCAGCATCTCGACCAGGCGCTGGCCGTGGGCGAAGTGAAGCTGGTGTCGAGCCTTGAAAGCCTGGCGGTGCCGGCCGGCCCGAAGAAGCGCCGCCTGGGCCTGGCGGCCGGCAAGATCACGTCCTAGGGCGCTCGCGCATCAGCTGCGCCAATCCGGCGCAGTCGGACGCCACCGCGGCCTGGTCCGCGGGCGGGCGGTTCTGGCTCAGCTTCCATTTTCCCTGCAGCCGGTCGAGCGGAATCTCGATCCCGACAATTGCCTTCAGCAGCGCGTCGATGTATTCGGGCGGCGCGTCGCGCACCGCCCACGGTGCGGCGCGCGCCGATTCATGGCGCGCCGTCAGGCGCTCGAGCAGCGCGAGTATCCAGGCAGGATCCTCGATCGCGCGCAGTGCGCCATGCGCATGCACCACCGCATAGTTATAGGTCGGCACCACCTTGCCGCTGGCCGGCTTCTCGGCGTACAGCGACGGCGACACATACGCCGACGGCCCCTGGAACACCACCAGCACATCGGCGCCCGCTTGCCGCCACAGCGGATTGGCGCGCGCGACGTGGGCGCGCAGCGTGCCGAACGGCGCCCCGGCGGTTGGCGCCGCGATCTCGAACGGAATGTGGTCGGCGTTCAGTCCCTCGGCCGAGTGGGTGACGAGCGTGCCGAGCGGGTGCGCCTCGACCAGCGCGTGCAGCGCGTCGAGCCGGGTTTCTTCGAAATGGGTTGGTGCGTACATGGTCGATGGCGTGGTTGGCAACCCGGCCCATCTTACCGCGATTGAGGACACTGCGCGGGCCGATGATTTATACTTGGCCGCATGATCCCGACCCGCTGCAGCTGGGCCAATATGGCCAACCCCCGCTATCTCGACTACCACGACCAGGAATGGGGCGTGGAGTGCCATGACGAGAACCGCCTGTTCGAAATGCTCAACCTGGAAGGCGCGCAAGCGGGCCTGAGCTGGGAGACGATCCTGAACAAGCGCGGCAACTACCGCGCCGCGTTCGACGGCTGGGATCCGGAGAAGATCGCCCGCTACGATGCGGACAAGGTGGCCGAGCTGCTGGCCAATGCCGGCATCGTTCGCAACCGGCTGAAGGTGGCGGCGGCGATCACCAACGCCCAGGCCTGCCTGCGCCTGCGCGAGGAAGGCCTCACGCTCGACCAGTACCTTTGGGCGTTCGTCGACGGCAAGGCTATCGTCAACCACTGGCCGAACGGCGAACGCCCGGCCAAGACCGAACTGTCGGACCGCATCTCGAAGGACCTGGCGAAGCGCGGATTCAAGTTCGTCGGCTCGACCATCATCTACGCCTACATGCAGGCCATCGGCATGGTCGACGATCACGACCCGGCCTGCTTCCGGCACACACCGCGCTGACGCGAATGGACTTCCGGCCGCACTGGCGCGGACGCGAGCGCTTCGTCATTTTCGATTCCCACTGGGGCGACGGCGCCGCATTCGCCGAATGGGTGGACGCATGGCGCGCCGACCCGCAGCGGCCGGCCCGTCTGCACGTGATTGGCATTGCCGGCGGCGCGCTACCCGGCTTCGAGCGCGTGCTGCAGCTTGAGGAGGCGGTAACGCTCGACCTGCTGCATGCGCCGCTCGAATCCGCGCTGGCCCAGCTGGCGGCGCGCATCGATGCAGTGCACCTGCACGGCCTGGCCGATGCCGGGGTTGGCTTTGCGCGCCCGCTGGCCAGGCTGCTCACGCGCGATGCGGCGCTCCACGCGCAGGACCTGACCGCTGCGCAGGCCGCGGCGCTTGCCGCCACCGGATGGGCCTTCGATCCTTCGCAGCGGGCGGCGCGCTTCGCCAGCCGCAAGCCATTCCCGCCGGCGCCGCCGCAACCCGAACGGCGCGCGATCGTGATCGGCGCGGGTCTTGCCGGTGCGGCCGCGTGCGAGCGCCTGTGCAGGCGCGGCTGGCAGGTCACGCTGGTCGAACGCCACGGGCAGGCGGCGATGGAAGCGTCCGGCAACCTGGCCGGCATCACCATGCCGCTGCTGTCGAAAGACGACAACATCGCTTCGCGCCTGTCGCGCGCGGCCTTCCTGTTCGCGCTCGGGTATTGGGAAAAGCTGGGCGGGATCGGCGCCGCGATCGAAGGCGCCGGCTGCGGCGTGCTCCTGGTGGCGAGGGACGCGGCGCATGCCGACCTGCAGCGCGCCACCGCTGCGGCGCGGCGCTTTCCGCCGGCGTTTGCCGAATGGCTCGACAGCAACGCCGCGGCCGCGCGCTTCGGGCGCCTCGCGCCGGACGGCGCATGGCTGTTCCCGCAGGGCGGCTGGATTCGCCCGGCCAGCGCCTGCGAGGCCATGCTGGCCGCTTGCGGCCCCCGCTTGCAGCAGCGCTTCGGCGTGGGCAGCGTCAGCCTCGAACGCGATGGCGCCGAATGGCGCGTGCGCGACGCGGCGGGAAAACTGATTGCGCGGGCGCCGACCGTGATCCTGGCGAATGGCGCCGGCGCCACCGAACTGGAACAGGCGGCGCGATTGCCGCTGGCGCGGGTGCGCGGGCAGGTCACCCACCTGGCGGCGAACGCGCTGCCGGAACTGGGCCTGGTGCTGTGCCGCGAGGCGTACGTCACCCCCGCCGCGGGCGGCGTACGCAGCGCCGGCGCCAGCTACGATGAGGACGCCGATCCCGCGCTGCGCGCATCGAGCCAGCTTGAAAACCTCGGCAAAGTGCGCGCTATGCTGGGCGACCCGTCGATCGGCCTCGGCGCGCCGCTGAGCGGGCGGGTCGGATTTCGCTCGGTGGCGCCGGACCGGCTGCCGCTGGTCGGGGCGCTGCCCGATCCGGCCTTCGCGGTGGGCGCCGAACGCTTGCGCGAGCTGCCGCGCCAGCCGGGCCTGTATGGCTTGCTGGGCTACGCCTCGCGCGGGCTGACCTGGGCGCCGCTGGCCGCCGAGCTGCTGGCCGCCAGCCTCGACAACGAGCCGTTGCCGCTCGAAGCGAGCCTGGCCGCCGCGCTCGATCCGGGCCGTTTCCAGCTGCGCGGACGGCGCGCCGTGCGCTAAAGTGGATTACCACAGACAGTTCTGATGGATTCGGGGAGGCTGTGGCGCGGAACGGGGTATAATTGTTATATGGCAATATTTTGCACGGGCGCCCGCCCGCTGGAGGCCCCCTTGACGATGGACGATACGCCCGGCTCGAATGAGCTTTTCCTGTTTCTTGCGTCGACCGCGCACGATATGAAGAATTCGCTCAGCGTGCTCTCCGGCACGCTCGAATCACTGCTGGCGGATGCCCCGCCCGCCAGCGGGCCCGACTATTCGCAGATGGCCCACATGCTGTACCAGACCCGGCGCCTGAACGACAACCTGATGCAGTTGCTGGCGCTGTACAAGCAGGTCGGCAAGCCCGAATATCCGTTCGACATGCAGCCGCTCGAGATCGGCCACCTGGTCGAGCAGGTGGTGTCGGCCAGCCGCATCCTGCTCAAGTCGCGCGGCATCGCGCTCGACACCGATTTCGACCCGAACCTGATCTGGCACTTCGACGAAGACCTGCTGATCGGCGTGCTCGGCAACGCGATCAACAACGCGATCCACTACACCAAAGACAAGATCCGGCTGGCGATCGCCACCGTCGACGGCTGCCTCGAAGTGCGCATCGAGGACAACGGCGCGGGCTACCCCGGCGCCATGCTCGAAGCGGGCGCATCGGCGATGAGCGGGGTCAGCGGCGGCGTCAATTTCATGACCAACAGCACCGGCCTGGGCCTGTATTTTTCCAGCGAAGTCGCCAAGATGCACAAGCACCGCCAGCGCTGCGGCGCGCTGCGGCTGGAAAACGGCGGCGCATATGGCGGCGGCTGCTTTGTGCTGACCCTGCCATGAGCGCCCGCTCACCATTCGAATCCACCAGCGCGGCGAGCATCGCCAATGTCGACTGGGCCGAGAAAAACTACCTGGTGGTCGACGATTTCATCGGCATCCGCCAGTTGCTGCGCGAGAGCCTGCGCAACCTGGGCGCCAAGAATATCGACCAGGCCTCGAGCGGCGGCGAAGCGATGGGGCTGCTGGCCCGGATCCGCTACGACGTCGTGCTGTGCGACTACAACCTGGGCGAAGGCAAGAACGGCCAGCAGGTGCTGGAAGAAGCGCGCCTGCGCAACCTGCTGATGCCGAGCAGCGTCTGGATGATGGTGTCGGCCGAGAAGAGCGTCGAGTCGGTGATGGGCGCGGCCGAGCACCAGCCGGACGCCTACCTGATCAAGCCGATTACCGAAGGCGTGCTGCTGACCCGGCTGAACCGGGTGTGGCACAAGAAGCAGGTGTTCAAGATGATCGACCTGGCCTATGCCGAGAAGGACTACCTGCGCGCGGCCAAGCTGTGCGACGCCCAGATCGAAGTCGACAAGGTGCACCAGATCGAGCTGCTGCGGATGAAGGCGACCCTGATGCTCAAGAGCGGCGAGCCGGAGAAGGCGCGCGCCGCCTACGAGCAGGTGATCGAGCAGCGCGAATACCAGTGGGCGCGCTCGGGCCTGGCCAAGATCCGCATGGCGAACGGCGAATTCGAGCAGGCGCGCCAGATTTTCCAGGGCGTGATCGCCGACAACCGCTATTACATCGATGCCTACGACCAGCTGGCCGCGGCTTACCAGCACATGGGGCAGACCGAAGAGGCGTGCAGCGTCCTGGAGCGCGCGGCGCGGCTGTCGCCCAATTCGGTGCTGCGCCAGCGCAGCCTCGGCCAGGTATGCCTCAAGCTGGGCAATATCGGCCTGGCCGAGAAGGCCTTCCGCAAATGCATCGCGATCGGCGAGTATTCGGTGATGAAGTCGGCCGACGCCTACCTCGGGCTGGCGCGGGTGTGCGGCCAGAAGAACGAGATCAAGGAGGCGCTGCAGCTGCTGCTGGCGGTGCAGCGCGAATTCGCGGCCGACGACCATATCCAGCTGCGCGCCAAGATCACCGAGGGCATGGTGTACCACGAGAGCGGCGACTTCCGGCGCGCGCGCAAGGCCGGCGACGAGCTCGAGGAACTGCTGAACATGAACCCGGCGCGGCCGGATACGCCGACCTGCCTGGAAATGGCGACCTTGCTGCTGGCGGTGGGCGTGAAGGAGTCGCCGGTCGAGCTGCTGTGCTACGTGATCCGCAACAACCACGACAACACGCTGCTGCTCGACGACGTGCAGAAGATCTTCGACAAGGCGCGCATGAGCGAGGAGGGCATCGCGCTGATCCGCGCCTCGAAGAAAGAAGCATCCGACATGATGAACCAGGGCGTGCTGCTGTGGAAGACCGGCAAGTTGCCGGAAGCGGTGGAGTGGATGCGCGGCGCGCGCATGGCCTTGCCCAACAACCTGCGCATCCTGTTCAACGCGGCCCAGATTCTGCTGTCGCACATGCAGCAGCTCGGCTACGACGAGGCGCTCACTGCCGAAGCCACCGATGTGTTGATGCACGTCGACAGGATCCAGCCGGGGCAGCAACGCTTCGCCCAGCTGATGGAGCAACTGGCCAGGCTGGCGCCGCGCGCCGGCGAGGAGCAGGAAAGCGAAGCGGTCGGCGCCGCCACCGAACATTCCGGCGTGGCCGCAGATACTTGACTAGTCAAGTAATTCTGCCTCTGCGTTACCTGCCGGAACCCTGGCGCAGACTTCTCCCGTACCTCATTTCCCACCTGTTGGTGCTAAACTGCAAACTTCGCGGGTCACCGCGTCCATGTCCAGGAAAGGCACAAACGAATGCGCGACATCGCAAGGGAAGTCTACGAAAAAATGAGAGTCGGCGGGACCGCATGGATCCGTCCGGTGGCGGCCAAAGGCGACACGGTGGAATCGTTCCAGGGCGCCCATGAGCAGGCCCGGCAAATGGCCGAGGAAGGACTGATTTCAATTTCCAGCGTCAAGCGCCAGGAAGACGGACTGATCGACGCGATTCGGATCCTGCGCCTGGTCTGAGGCGGACGGGAGCACCGCTCCCGAACGCGACAGCATCTACATTCCGCGCCAGCTCAGCCCTTGGCGGCCTTCGCCTTGGGCGCGCGCGGCTTGGCGGGGGCGCCGCTAGCCGGCGCCGCCTCCTTGGCGGGCTTGGACTGATCGGTTGGCTTGCCGGTCGCCGCGGCGCTCATCCGGGCGGCGGCCTCTTGCGCCATCGCGCCGGCGTTTTTCATGGCCTCGGGCGACATCGTGCTGCTCACCGCCTGCTTGAATTGATCCTGTAACAGGTTCCACCACAGCGTGGGATCCGGCATGAACGGCGTAGCCTCGGCGGGCGCTGGCGCGGCCACTTCCGGTTCAGCCTTGGCGGCATTCGCCGTGCCGGCCGGCTCCGCTGCGGCCGGCTTGGGGAAGAACGCCGATGCGAAGGGCGACGCCTCCAGCACCGATTTCTGGTCGGCGCCTGGCTGCTTCATCGCCTCGGCCAGGCTCGCGCCCATCGACTTCAGCATGGCGACGGTGCCGCGCTGCACCTCCAGCGTCTGTATCGTGCCGCGCAACATGGCCAAGTTCATGTTGAGCCAGGCTTCGACTGCCTTCAGGTCGGCGATTTTCTTGTCGAGGTCATCGATCGACAGGGCCGGCGCGCCCAGGCCGGGAATGCTCATGCCGGGCACGCTCATGCTGCTCCAGAGGTTCTTGACGAAGTCCAGCGTGTCCGTCACGGCGCCGACACCGGGGATGTGGGGCATTTGATTGTTCTGCATGACGAATCTCCGTTGGAATGAGCCTTTAGCGTATCAGATAACTAACATCGCTTCAAAGGATCTTGTGCGGCCGGTCGAAAGCGAGCCCGGCAGCGGGACGGCTTGTCAGCAGAATGCGCGGCGAACACGTTAAACTAGCCGTATGACCATTGCTTCGTTCATTTGCAAACGCCGCCGTGCGATGGCGCTGTTTGGAGCGTCGGTACTGCTGCACCTGCTTGCGCTATCGTGGGTCGTGCCGCAACTGGGCCGCAGCAGAGGGAAGGATGCGGCCAGCGAACCGGTCCCGATCATGGCCAGCTTGCTCGCCGAGCCCGAACCGGCGGCGCAACCGGCCAGGCCGCCCGCGCCCCCGCCGGTGCGCAAGCGGCGCGCGCCGGTGCCGAAAGCGGCGCCGGTGGCGCGGGCCGCAACGCCAGTCAGCGCGCCGCTTGCGGCTGAGCAGGGTGGCGCTGCGGATGCAGCAGCCGACGTACAATCCGTTCAGCCAGCGGCCGTGGAAGCTGTGCAGGGCGCGCCGGCGCCGGTTGCAGAGGCGGTGCAGCCCGAACCGGCGGCGCCCGCGCCACCGCCGGTGCAGGCGCGCCAGTATCGGGTGAACGTGCCGCCATCGGCCCGGATCGTGCTCGATGTGGAACGCAAGGACGCCGACGGCACCTTGTGGCACGGCGAAGCGGCGATGGCGTGGCGGCTCAAGGGCGACAGCTACAGCATGAAAGTCGAGGCCGGGATCCGCTTGCTGGTGGCGCGCGTGAACCTGGTGGTGCTCGAGAGCGAAGGCAAGGTCGGCGATGCCGGCTTCGCGCCGGTATTGATGACCGAAAAGCGCCGCGGGAAGGCGCAGACCGCGACCCATTTCAGCGAGCGCGACGGGCGCATCACGTTTTCCGCCTCGCCCGCCACGTTCGCCCTGGCGCCGGGAACGCAGGACAAGGCGACCGTGCCGCTGCAGTTGGCGGCGATCGCGCGCGGCGACAGCAGCCAGCTCGGCGGCGACATCGAGATCCTGGTCGGCGAGGACAAGGATGCCAGCGTGTTTCGCTTCATGGTGCTGGGGCAGGAGGAGCTGGACACCGGGCTGGGCAAGCTGCAGGCATGGCACCTGTCGCGTCCGCCGCGCGCCGGCGCCTACGGTTCGCGGCTCGACATCTGGCTGGCGCCGGGGCACGGCTGGTTTCCGGTGCAGATCAGGAATATAGAAGCGAGCGGGGCGGTGACGACCCAGACGGCCAACAAGATAGTAATCACGGATTCGGGAACCTGAGATGGGTAGAAAACTGCTGAAACACATGGCGTGCGGCGTGCTGCTGGCGCTGGCGCTGGCTGGCGCCGGCGCGGCCGAGCATGTGGCCATCAAGCGGCCGGTGGACGTGCCGCCGTCGGCCGACCTGATCTATTCGATCAAGGCGCGCCAAAAAGGATTTTCAATCAATGGCGAGGCGGTCATCAACTGGCGCGTGACGGGCGGCAAGTACACGCTGCGCGCCGATACCCGCGCGATGCTGCTCGGCAGCATCCTCGAGAACCGCAGCGAAGGGCTGATCGACGGCTTCGGCCTCGCCCCCACCAGGTTCTACGAAAAGCGCCTTCGGCACGCCCCGTGGATCACCACGTTCGACCGGGCAGCCAACAGCATCAGCTTCACCGAGGGCAAGCTGGTGTACCCGATCAAAGGTGGCGAGCAGGACCGCAGCAGCGTGTCGTGGCAACTGGTCGCGGTGGCGCGCGCGGCGCCGGAAAAATTCACGCCAGGATCCGAGTGGACATTTTTCGTCGCGGGCCGGCGCGACGCCGAGCCGTGGACCTTCAAGGTGGTCAAGAAAGAGACCCTCCGCTCCGGGCTGGGGCCGGTCGAAGCGCTGCACCTGGTCAAGCTGCCGCCGCCGGATTCGAAAGACCAGACGCTCGACATCTGGCTGGCGCCGTCGCACGAGTGGTACCCGGTGCGCCTGCGCTTCACCGATAACGACGACGAATTCGTCGACCAGACGCTGGAAAAGATCGTCAAGAAATAATAGCAATCAGAAATTTTCCAAGCGCACCCTTGCTGAGAACGCTGGTGTCAGGTCTGACATTCGGACTAAACGCTGGTGTCAGGTCTGACAATCGGACAAAAATCGCCCTGAAAATTACTGAAGAGAATGCAATTGCGGATATGTCTGTTTTCTGGCCGCCGAAATCTCGTTCCAAATGTCCGATTGTCAGACCTGACACCACAACAATGTCCGATTGTCAGACCTGACACCAGCAAAATGTCCGAATGTCAGACCTGACACCAAGGTTGTGATTGCATTTTTGCAACGTATTTTTGGCGGCTGGCACAGCCGTAGCTGATATACTGACGCCCCGCGAGCGAGCTGGGGTTCGTCCTTCCAGGCGACAGTTCGGCCGCGTACGAAATGGTACCCGGAACACAATGATCGACACACTGGCAGGCGCGGCATTGACCGCAGATACTCTGACACTTGGGCAGGACGACGCCGATTCGCTGCAGGCGCACTTCCACGCCGGAATTTCGGCCGACGAAATCGAGCAGGTCTTCCACCTGAAACGCGCGCAGCCGACCTTGCAGGCGTTCACCGCGCTGTTCCACGGCGGCTCCGACGGCGTGCTGATCCGCCTGCTGGTGCTGCGCGAACTGGCCGCCGACAGTACCACCTCGGCCTTCTCGCGCGCCGACATCAACCAGAAGCTGGCCTACCTGATCCCCGAAAGCCTTGAAACCGTGCTGACGCGCCTGCGCTCGCACGGCTTGCTGGCATGGGACGCCCAGGCCGCTGTCTACCGCGTCACGCCGATGGCGCGCAACGTGTTGTCCGCGCTCGACACCCTGCTGTCGATGGGCGCGGCCGACGACGAAGCCGAGATGGGCTTCCTGCTGTCGCAAGTGGCGGGCGCCCAGGCGGTCGGCGGCGTCACCGTCGAACAGCTCAAGCACCTGCTGGGACGCCTGGTCGACCTGACCGAGGAGTTCCGCGACGCGATCGCCTCCGGTTCCGAATTCCGCCTGCGCACCTCCCAGGCCAAGTGGCACATGGCCTGCGACTGGGTCGAGAAGGGCTCGCAGATCCTGCGCGCGATCACCTCCGACGAACGCGCCGACGCCGCCACCCACAAGGCGGCGCAGGCGATCGGCCGCGCCCAGAGCGCGCTGCTGAACATGCAGGGCATGTTCTCGCGCGCGCTGAACCAGATCGAACGCCAGCGCGTGCACCTCGGCCAGTCCGGCCTGTCGACCACCGACGTCAAGCGCTGGCTGCTGGCGCACGAGGATTTGTCGAGCCTCGCCCAGGGCGCGATCGACCGCCCGGTAGTGCCGCTGTTTGGCACGCCGGCCGAAATGATCGACGTGGCCGAGACCGAGCTGCTGGCCGAACGCAATGCCGCGGTCGGCCAGGCCGGCCTGCCGGTCGGCCAGGACGCGCCGCTCACCATCAACGATGCCCCGGCCATCCAGGCCGAACTCGATGACTGGCTGGCGCGCCTGTCCGACTTCGCCAACCTGGGTAACTTTCCCAGCTTTTCCGAGGACGGCCCGAAGTCGGTGCCGATCCAGGATTCGCTGCTGCCGGCCAGCTTCGCGATCGCCTCGTACCGCGCCTCGATGCTGCCGCTGCTGGGCGACGCCAGCGAAGCGAGCCTGCAGGGCGCGACCGCGCAATTGGCGCGCCTGCCGATCACCTTCACGCCGACCGACGACATGGTCCAGCTGAACGATCCGCACATCGCCGCGATGTCGATTGCCACCCTCTCACTTGACCTGGAAAGCGGCCCGGCCGATGAATGACGATTCCCAAATCCTGATTGCACGCCTGCTCACGCATCAGACCCTGCGCCGCGACGACAAGATGGTCAAGCGCGTACTGTCCGATGAACTGTTCCGCGCCGAAGTCGACAAGCGCCTGCTCGAGTCGGGCCTCAAGCTGCTCGATAACGTCTACGCCGACCACGTCACGCTGGCGCTGCACCGCGCGGTGGAACCGAAGATCTTCGGCGCCAAGGACATCTGGCAGAACAATAATTTCGGCCTCACGCGC
>CXWL01003235.1_pt1 | contig 22994 bp, 20 predicted proteins | sample 590931 | NCBI WGS metagenome assembly CXWL01 (sample SAMEA3498368, study PRJEB10139) | groundwater metagenome | biome: water well; material: biofilm material | place: Germany | collected 2015-04-27
ATCGTCTTTCCTCTTCCAATTGATGATAGAATACACCACTTAATTGCGGGACTAAACAACTAACTGATAATTATCAGTTGCAGTCTAAAACTACTATGAACTTTCATGATTTAATGTTGTTCTCAGCATTTGCCTTATCATAAATTAATCGGTGACCGCTTTGCGCACAATTTTAATCTTACTTTTCGTAGTACCCTTAAATATTACTGTATGCTAAATAATTATTTATTCACTTTATTACCAGTATAAAAGTAGAATATGCGAATTATATTGAATAAAACCAAGCTAGAAACCAAGTGCTTTGCTGAATCAAGCATGATATAAGCGCTATGATTTTATGGTTTCTACAGATGCTGCAAAAAAGTTGTACGTTTTTATCTTATATTTGAAAATCAATCGGATTTCTCATGAAATTTAAAATTCTATGCTTGTTATTGCTATCCGGAATCACTGCCTGCGCGCAGATTCCCACTAAGGAGGAGGTAGAAAAAACAGGAGAATCCGCTGAGCAAAATGATATCAGTCAACTCAATTTACCCAAGCAAGAACTGACGGCGCCTATTTTATTTGATTTTTTAGTCGGTGAAACTGCATTGCAACGCGGCAATCTTGATATTGCGGTCAGTCGCTATGTTAAGCTGGCCAAGACAACACACGACCCCAGAATTGCCAAGCGCGCAACCGAGATTGCCCTGCACGCAGGAAATCCATTCGCAGCAGAACAAGCTGCGACAATGTGGGTTGAACTAGAGCCCGATTCGACGGATGCCCGCCAAACCATTGCGGCACTGTTGGTGAATATAGGCAAACTGGATGCCGCACGGCCGCATCTTGAGCAGTTGCTAGCTTCGGAAAAAGACAGTGTAGGCAATGCATTTATGCAACTCAATCAGTTATTGTCACGGAATACAGATAAAGTAGCGACACTGCAGTTAATACAGCGGCTTTCTCAACCTTATAAGGATGTTCCGGAAGTACATTTTGCAATTTCTCAGGCAGCGTGGTTTGCCAATCAGCACTCTCTTGCTACGGAAGAGATGCAGCGGGCACTCACTTTACGTCCCGGATGGGAAATCGCGGCCGTTCATAACGGAAGAATATTACAACGTATTTCAAGTACCGATGCGAGTGAATTCTATCGAGATTATCTGAAAAAATACCCTGCAGCCAATGAAGTAAGAATTGCTTATGCCCGGGTATTAATCGGTGACAACCATACGGATCTGGCACAAGAGCAACTGCAATGGTTATTGGAAAAGAATCCAGAAGATGCCGAGATTACGTTGGCAGTCGGGTTGTTAGCTACTGAAATGGGTGATTTCGACATCACAGAAACAAGTTTTAAAAAGGCGCTGAGTCTGGGCTATAAAGATACCAATGCTGTGCATTTTCACCTGGGCCAGATTTATGAGGAAACCAAACGCCCCGATATGGCAATGGCATCCTATCAGCTGGTAAAAAACGGGGGCCGTTATTTGCCAGCACAAATACGCTACGCAGATTTACTGGCGTTAAAAGGTCATTTGAAAGAAGCCCGCGAACACCTGCAGAAACTTCCGGCAGCCAATGATCAACAAGCTGCACATTTAATATTGGCGGAAGCACAAATTTTACGCAGGTCGAAAGCGCATAAAGAAGTATTTGATTTGCTGAATGATGGTCTTAAGAAACTGCCTGATTATCCCGAATTGCTCTATGATCGTGCTTTGGCAGCCGACAAGCTTGGCAAGTTTAATATTCTTGAGCAGGATTTGCGTAAACTGATCAAACTCAAACCTGATAATGCGCACGCCTACAATGCTCTGGGCTACAGTCTTGCTGAGCGTGGCGCGCAATTGCCGGAAGCACTGAAATTAATTAGAAAGGCAGTCGAGCTTTCCCCGGAGGATCCTTATATTATGGATAGTCTGGGTTGGGTGTACTATCGTATGGGTAATTTTGTGGAAGGATTGAATTATTTAAATCTGGCTTTTGCAGCCCGTCCGGATCCAGAGATTGCGGCACACTTGGGTGAGGTGCTTTGGGCAAAAGGCGCTAAAGACAATGCTAAAGATATTTGGCGCTTTGCCCTAGAAAAAGATCCCGATAATGATGTATTGCTTGAGACGTTACAGCGTCTTTTAAAAAAGAAAGCCATTGATTAAACTTTTTAATGGATTTGGTTGGTTATTTGGTAACCTAATAAAGTAATGCCACTGATCCATATAATTAAAGAACTCCCTGTGCAGCTATCAATAGATTCTCAAAAATGCTAAATACTCCTCCAGTACTTGAATTCAAAAGCAGTACGTTTTTTGCGCCGATTTTGATTCTTTACACGCATGATATGATTGCAATCGAGCAAACACTGCAAGAGAAAATTAACCTGGCACCTGAGTTTTTTAGAGATTCGCCCCTGATTATCGATTTGCGTGAATTAAATAAGTTAAATCAGGATCTGGATTTTCTTCAGATAACCCAGCTATTGCGCAGAATAGGTTTTTTCCCAGTGGGTATCCGTGGCGGAAATGAGCAACAAAATAAGCAAGCACGCACCTTATCAATTCCGATAGACACCGTTCGTGAACAAGGCAATCCAATCACAATTGGCGAAGCACAAAAGCAAGAAGCCGTTCCGGAAGTGACTGTTGCCAAGGAATCTATCAGTCCTATCGCTGCTCCCCCACCAACTCCTGTAGCAGCAACATTGATCACTCAGCCGATTCGATCGGGACAGCGTATCTATGCGTCCGGTGATTTGATTATTCTGTCTCAGGTCAGCGCCGGCGCCGAAATTATGGCTGAAGGCAATATACATGTCTATAATACACTGAGGGGGCGCGCGTTGGCAGGTGTGCATGGCAACACAGCTGCCAGGATATTTTGTTTTGATTTGCAAGCAGAGCTTATTTCAATCGCCGGGGATTATAAAACCAGTGAAGATTTAAACAAACAGACCTACAAAAATCCGGTGCAAATATATTTGCAGAATCATGCTTTGATCATTAAAGAGATTGCTTAAGACCAAATAGCAAAGGAGGCTCAATTGGCAAGAATTATAGTTGTGACATCAGGCAAAGGTGGCGTTGGTAAAACAACAACAAGCGCAGCGATTGCCATGGGGCTGGCAAAAGCCGGCCACAAGACAGCCGTTATTGATTTTGATGTAGGTTTACGGAATCTGGACTTGATTTTGGGTTGTGAGCGGCGAGTTGTCTATGACTTTATCAATGTTATCAATGGTGAAGCTAGTCTCAATCAAGCACTCATTCGTGATAAAAACTGCAATTTACTTTATATTCTCCCTGCTTCTCAAACGCGCGATAAGGAGGCATTGACAGAAGAAGGTGTTGGCCGGGTATTAGACGAATTATCCAAAGATTTTGAATATATTGTTTGCGATTCTCCTGCAGGGATTGAAAAAGGTGCAAACTTAGCGCTTTATTTTGCGGATGATGCCTTTGTTGTTACCAATCCGGAAGTTTCTTCGGTAAGAGATTCTGATCGCATGTTGGGTATTTTATCCAGCAAATCACGACGAGCAGAACGCAATGAAGACCCTATCAAAGAATATTTGTTACTTACCCGGTATGATGCTGACAGAGTAAAGTCAGGCGAAATGCTGAGTCTTGAAGACGTACAAGAAATCTTATCACTGGAATTATTGGGTATTATTCCTGAGTCAAAATCAGTTTTATCCGCGTCTAATGCAGGCATTCCGGTAATTCTCGATGAAAAGAGTGAAGCAGGTCAGGCTTATGCCGATGTGGTAGCGCGATACTTAGGAGAGAAACGTCCACATCGATTTATTGATGGTAAACACGGATTTCTCAGGAGGCTTTTCGGAGGAAGAAAATGAGCTTACTGGATTATTTTAGATCATCTAAACCTAAAACTGCATCGGTCGCCAAAGAAAGATTACAAATTCTTGTTGCGCACGAACGCAGTTATCGCAATCAACCTTCCTATTTGCCGCAATTACAAAAAGAGCTACTAGCGGTCATCCGCAAATATGTAAATGTGGATCAGGACGCGATATCAGTTAATTTTGAGCAAGATGAGAATCAGGAAACACTGGAACTCAATATCGTATTGCCTGATTATCAACAAACCAATAAGACCATCAATAATTAAACTGAGGCTTATCCCGTGCGCATTGGTAATTTATGTACCGATATCAGCTAGTTATAACATTGAATTGAAAGATTTTAAATTACCGGTGAATGGATTCAAAATTAATCCGTGGAATGTTATTCCGGGGATTCTGATAAGCTGTATTTTTACTCTTTTTTCCGGTTGTGCAACACTACCCAGTCAAACCAAATCTGACGCGGTTGTCACAACCATTGTTACTGAGCCTGCTGCAAATACCCAGCATGGCTCAGCCGCTGATTTTAATATCCTCGGCAGGATATCCATCCAAGATGAAAAGCAAAGTTTCTCCGGCAGCTTCCGCTGGCAGCATCTGGCAACAAGTGATGAAATTCTGTTATTTACCCCGCTGGGTCAGGCAGTTGCCGAAATTACAAAAGATGACGAGGGTGTGCGTTTGATTACCTCAAAGCTTGAAGCTTTTTATGCAGCGGATGTAGAGAGTCTGACGCAAGAAATTCTGGGCTGGCGTATGCCGATCAATGGTTTGCAATACTGGATACAAGGCACACATTCGCCAGTTACCGCAGCGGAAAAAGATCTGGATAACAAAGACCGGATTGTAGCTATCCGGCAAGATGGCTGGCACATTCACTATAATAGCTTCGCTCCCGCGCAGATAAATTCAATACCGCTTCCCAAGGTATTGAATTTAGTCTATCAGAACCTGAAAATCAGACTGGTAGTCGATGACTGGAAAGTCGAATAAATTATTCTTACACTCAAGCCATAACCGCCTCTAATTCTTAATTTTATTCATGCTCATATTCCCTGCCCCAGCCAAGCTGAATCTTTTTTTACATGTCACTGGCCGCAGGCAGGATGGCTATCATTTATTGCAAACAGTTTTCCGGTTTATAGATTTCTCCGATCAATTAAATTTGAGATGGCGCGCGGATGGCATAATCAAATTGCATAATCCCATTTCAGGTGTTGCAGAAGATAATAATTTGTGTGTTCGCGCCGCTCAATTGCTGAAGCAGAAAACGGGAACTGCACAAGGTGTCGATATTTTTCTACAGAAGCAGATTCCAATGGGGGGAGGTTTGGGAGGAGGGAGTTCTGATGCAGCAACTACTCTGTTAGCACTGAATCAGTTGTGGGAACTCAATTTAAGCCAGGAGCAATTGCTTGAATTAGGGCTTCAGTTAGGTGCCGACGTACCTGTATTCATTTTTGGACAAAATGCCTTTGCAGAAGGGGTTGGTGAAAAACTGGTACCCATTGAACTACCGCCCGCGTGGTATTTAGTTCTTATACCACCGGTCCAAGTCTCGACTGCGGAGGTTTTTGCAAGTAAGGAATTGACACGCAACACGATACCCATCAAAATACCGCCCTTTTCTGTCTGGCAAGGTCATAATGATTTGGAATTAGTAGTTTGCCGGACATATCCTGAAGTAGCGAGATGTTTGGAGTGGCTAAAGCGGCTAGAAAATACTACAATAGCGGCAATGAGTGGTTCAGGTGCTTGTGTATTTGCTGAATTTGCGACGGAGCTGGCAGCTCAGACCGCTTTTGCACAAATTCCTGATGATATGAAAGGCTTCGTGGCGAAAGGATTAGATTGTCATCCCATGCACAAGTCAGTGAAATAAAGATTTTGGGGAGTCGCCAAGTGGTAAGGCACCGGATTTTGATTCCGGCATTCGTAGGTTCGATCCCTACCTCCCCAGCCAGTTTATTTTTCAGAAACAAAGCTTGCATCAAACTCCGGATCGTCAAAAACAACTCATTTTAACAAGAAAGACGAGCGCTCCTTTTTTCCAAACTGATTATCTCAGAGAAATAACATGTCTTATGACAGTCTGATGGTTTTTACCGGCACGGCCAATCCCCAATTGGCGCAGGATGCTGTCAAGCATCTTAATATCCATCTGGGGCGTGCCACTGTTGGACGCTTCAGTGACGGTGAGATCATGGTGGAAATCCTTGAGAATGTGCGCGGAAAGGATGTTTTTGTACTGCAATCCACTTGCGCACCGACCAATGACAGCCTGATGGAAATACTGGTCATGGTAGATGCCCTGAAACGTGCTTCTGCCAGTCGTATTACTGCTGCAATCCCGTATTTTGGATATGCGCGTCAGGATAGAAGACCGCGCTCTGTTCGTGTACCGATCACAGCCAAAGTAGTGGCCAATATGTTAACGACTGTTGGCATCGATCGATTACTAACCATGGATTTGCATTCAGATCAGATTCAGGGGTTTTTTGATATTCCTGTCGACAATATTTATGGTATGCCAATTTTGCTGGGGGATATCTGGAAGCATAATTATCAAAATCTAGTAGTGGTATCGCCTGATGTCGGCGGTGTAGTCCGTGCCCGGCATCTCGCCAAGCGGCTGGAATGTGATCTGGCAATCATTGACAAGCGGCGCCCAAAACCCAATGAAGCAAAAGTCATGAACATCATCGGTGAAGTAAAAGACCGTACCTGTGTAATTATCGATGACATGGTGGATACAGCCAATACGCTGTGTGAAGCTGCAAAAGCATTAAAACAGCATGGCGCGAAATCAGTGATTGCGTATTCCACACACGCGGTATTATCAGGCAATGCAGTAGAACGCATCCAGAGCTCAGATCTGGATAAATTGGTAGTCACTGACACCATACCTTTGCGTGAAGATGCCGTGGCTTGTGATCGTATTTGCCAGTTAAGTATCGCCAATCTGCTGGCAGAAACCATGTTACGTATCAGTAATGAGAGTTCATTAAGCTCATTATTTATGGAATAAGTTGATTCCGTTTTTTTAACCGGTTTGTTTGGTCGCGAACAAATCATAATTATGGAGTAGTAAAGATGAAAATAGAAATCAGTGCCGATAAGCGCACGTTGCAGGGAAAGGGTGCGAGCCGCCGCCTGCGTGGTTCTGGTAAAGTACCAGCAATCATCTATGGTGGTGAACAAGAGCCGCAGTCTATTGAAATGGATCACAACGATTTGTTTCACAAGCTTAAACTGGAAGCTTTCCATGCATCGATCTTGTCGCTAAGTGTTGCAGGGAAAAAAGAGCAGGTATTGTTACGCGATATTCAAATGCACCCGTTCAAGCATCAAGTGTTGCATGTGGATTTTCAGCGCGTTGATAAAAATCAGAAAATACACATGAAAGTTCCATTGCACTTTATCAATGCAGAAAATTCACCCGGTGTAAAAACTTCCGGCGGTATTGTTACGCACATCCTTACCGAAGTCGATATCAGCTGTTTGCCAGATGCCCTGCCAGAATTCATTTCGGTGGATTTGGTTGAACTGACTGCAGGACACACGATTCACTTAAATGATTTAGTACTGCCCAACGGAGTTGAAATTGTTGCATTGGCCAAAGGCGATAATTCAGCGGTTGCAACGATTGTAATTCCGCGCTCCGTGCTCTCCGATGAAGCTGCCGGTGAAGAAGCAGGCGCAGAGAAAAAATAGTTAGATCAGCAAAGCATATTTAACTGCTCTAACTATTCGATAAATCTGCTGGGATAAAACACATGCCGGCAGATTTTTCTTTTCTGAATCCGTTTTTACAGCAGCCGGATAATTTTTCACCATGAAACTTATCGTTGGATTGGGTAATCCAGGCAGAGAATATGCGGGTACACGGCATAATGCCGGTTTTGAGTGGGTAGATCGATTAGCCCAAATGCTACAGGTATCGCTAAAACCGGAAGCACGGTTTCATGGATTGTGCGCACAAGTCCGCCAGAAAGAGTTGGATTTGTGGCTACTGGAACCGCAAACCTATATGAACAGAAGCGGGCAATCTGTCATTGCCTTGTGTCAGTTTTATAAAATTCAAACTGACGAAATTATCGTTATCCATGATGAATTGGATCTCCAGCCTGGTATCGCAAAATTGAAAAAAGGTGGCGGTCTGGGCGGTCATAACGGCCTCAAGGATATTGCAGCAAGATTGGGTACCCAGGATTTCTGGCGATTACGAATCGGCATCGGTCATCCGGGTGATCGCAATGCCGTGGTTGACTATGTATTACACCCGCCCAGAAAGGAAGAAGCACAATTAATTGATGAGGCCATAGCCAGAAGTCTGGAAGTATGGCCGCTCATTGCACAAGGCGCTTGTGAAGCTGCCATGTTGAAATTACACACAAAAGCATAAGAATACTGTAAAAGTTTTCATACAATCGTTATTTAATCCATTTTAATGAGAATCCGGTCATGAGTCTTAAATGCGGAATCGTGGGTCTTCCCAATGTCGGCAAATCCACNNTTGTTTAATGCATTGACCAAAGCGGGAATTGCTGCAGAAAATTATCCTTTCTGTACGATAGATCCCAATATTGGCATAGTCGAAGTCCCAGATCCGCGCTTGCAAAAACTCAGTGAAATCGTCAAGCCGCAGAAAATACAATCAGCGATTGTCGAATTTGTGGATATCGCCGGATTGGTCGCCGGTGCGTCCAAAGGCGAGGGTCTGGGTAACAAGTTTCTTGCCAATATTCGTGAAACGGATGGTATCGTCAATATGGTGCGCTGCTTCGCAGACGATAATGTCATACACGTCGCGGGCAAGGTGGATCCGATATCGGACATTGAAGTTATCCAAACCGAACTGGCTCTGGCTGATCTCGCCACCGTAGAAAAAACCATTCAGCGCGAATCCAAAGTAGCCAAATCCGGCAATAAAGACGCCATTAAACTTTGCGCTTTACTGGAAACGGTGCAAGCGCATCTTGACCAGGGCAAACCCGCCAGAACACTGGACTTGGACAAAGAGCAAAAACTCTTATTGCAGCCACTCTGTTTATTAACCGCAAAACCGGCCATTTATGTAGCCAATGTGGATGATCACGGCTTTGAGAATAATCCCCTATTAACCCGCGTCGAAGAATATGCAACACAAGAAGGCGCTCCGGTAGTCGCCATATGCGCTGCGTTGGAAGCAGAAATCGCAGAACTGCCTGACGAAGACAAGAAAATCTTTTTAGCGGATCTTAATTTGGAAGAGCCTGGCCTCAATCGTCTGGTGCGCGCTGGCTATGAATTACTCGGACTGCAAACCTACTTCACCGCCGGTGTCAAAGAAGTCCGCGCCTGGACGATCCACAAAGGCGATACCGCGCCGCAGGCAGCCGCAGTCATTCATACGGATTTTGAAAAAGGCTTCATCCGCGCTGAAGTCATCAGCTACGACGATTTCATCGCCTACAATGGCGAACAAGGCGCCAAAGAAGCCGGGAAAATGCGCCTCGAAGGCAAGGAATACATCGTCAAGGACGGCGATGTCATGCATTTCCGGTTTAATGTCTGACCTATATGTCGCAAAAACTTGAAATTTGCGACATATTCGATTGACCTGTCGCAGCGAACGACATAAACTGACGACATGTCGCAAGAATGCAAGAATTAAACCATGACTGTTTGGCGTCCAGAGCAACCTTACAACGACCTTCCGCCGTTGCCTCCCGCAGCCGAGCTGGAAACACGCACGGTACTGAAGCAGTGTATCGCCGCACGGGCGGCACTGGCAGAACTGAAACAAGCCGCTGAACTCATCCCCAATCAAGGCGTTCTGATCAATGCCCTACCACTGCTCGAAGCCCAAGCCAGCTCGGAAATCGAGAACATCGTCACGACGACGGACCGATTGTTTCAGTTTCAAAACACAAATGAGTATGCCGACCCGGCCACGCGCGAAGCCCTGCGTTATAGCAGTGCGCTACTAGAAGGGTTTCAGGCACTAAAGCAACACCCGCTGAACACCTGCACGGCAGAACAAGTATGTACCCGTATCAAGGGCATCGACATGCAAGTGCGGCGCATACCCGGGACGGCGCTGGCCAATCAGGCAACGGGAGAGGTGATCTACACCCCGCCCGCAGGAGAAAACCTGTTGCGTACCAAATTGGCCAACTGGGAACGTTACTTGCATGAGGCGCGCGATATCGACCCGCTCATCCGCATGGCAATCGGGCATTATCAATTCGAGGCGATTCACCCGTTCACCGATGGCAATGGCCGCACCGGGCGCATGCTGAATAGCCTATTTCTAATTCAAGAAAATTTGTTGACGCTGCCGATTCTTTACCTCAGCCGCTACATCATCAAGAACAAGGCCGAGTATTACCGCCTGCTGCTCGATGTCACGTGCAACCAAGCATGGGAACCGTGGATTATCTTCTTACTGCAAGGCATCGAAGACACAGCACACTGGACAACCGCAAAGATTGCCGCAATCCGCACCTTGTCAGGATTCACAATTGATTATGTGAAGCAAGCAGCACCGAAAATCTACAGCCGGGAGCTGGTGGATTTGATTTTCGATCTGCCTTACTGCCGGATTCAAAATCTGGTTGAAAAAAATATCGCTGGACGCCAAGCCGCTTCGCGCTATCTCAAACAACTGGTAAATATCGGTGTGCTTGAGGAAAGAACCATCGGACGCGAAAAGCTCTTTATTCATCCCAAACTGATGCATTTACTGACGCGGGATGACAACACCGTCACCGCTTATGGATGTTTGGTATGAATATATTTTCTTTATCGAAGTTGGATCAGGCAACCTCTCAAATTATCTACAAGCTATCGCCTAAAGACTTTTGCCTATGAATCTTATTAAGTCTCGAAAGCGCGTCGCTGACCACGGAGAGGTATTCACTCCTGCGTGGCTGGTAGATGCCATGCTCGACCTCGTGAAGGACGAGTCGGAGCGCATTGATTCCCGCTTTCTGGAACCGGCCTGCGGAAGCGGTAATTTTATTATCAAGGTCTTGCAGCGCAAGCTCGCGGCCGTCGAGTGCAAGTTCGGGAAATCTGACTTCGAGAAACAGCACTATGCGCTGCTGGCACTGATGTGCATCTACGGGATCGAACTTTTGGCAGACAACATCACCGAATGCCGGGAAAGCATGCTGAAAATCTTTGCCGACTACCTGAACGTGCAGGAGTCAGATGACATCTACCGTGCCGCTTCCTACGTATTATCGCAGAATCTAGTTCACGGTGACGCCTTGACGATGTGCGCCAGCGGTAATGAGCCAATTACATTTGCTGAATGGGGCTACCTTGGCAAGGGGAGATTTCAGCGCCGCGACTTCCGCTTCGATACACTGACCCATTCATCGGCCTACAGCCAAGAAGGATCGCTCTTCGCTCACCTCGGCAAGCACGAGATATTCACCCCGACCAAGACCTATTCGCCAATGACCGCGAAAGAACTCGCGTCGGTTTTGGTTAATGGCGCACCGAAGGATTCCTATGACTGAACAGGTGAGCTTCACCCTGCGAGGTCGCAATCCTGATGTACTGACCTGCATTGCGAATCTTTCTAACGACGAAGTATTCACCCCGCCAGAGTTCGCCAACAGGATGCTGGATACTCTTGCCGAGGCGTGGGCGGCCAGTCACTACGGGGCGAACCTCTGGGCGGACAAGACGGTGAGGTTCCTCGACCCGTGCACCAAGTCGGGCGTGTTCCTGCGGGAAATCACTAGCCGACTGACCAAAGGCCTCGCAGACGTAATGCCAAACCTCAACGAGCGCGTCAATCACATTTTGACGAGGCAGGTGTTTGGCATTGGCATCACGAATCTCACCAGCTTGCTGGCACGTCGCAGCGTGTATTGCTCGAAGCATGCCAATGGGCAGCATTCCATAGCTAAATCCTTCACGAACGGCTCGGGCAACATCTGGTTCAATCGGTTGGAGCACGCATGGGTGAATGGCAAGTGCACTTTTTGTGGTGCCAACCAAGCGACTTATGATCGGGGCGAAGGGCTGGAATCCCACGCCTATGCGTTTATTCACACTAACAATATCAAGACTCGGATGACCGAGTTGTTTGGAGGCAATATGCAATTCGACGTCATCATTGGCAACCCGCCGTATCAGCTCGACGACGGCGGCCACGGTGCGAGTGCCGCACCGATATACCAGTTGTTCGTGGAGAAGGCACTTGACCTCGAACCGCGCTACGCGGTATTCGTAACGCCTTCGCGCTGGATGTCAGGTGGTAAGGGTCTCGACAAGTATCGGGAGCGGATGCTCACCGACAAGCGCCTGCGCAACATCGTGGACTACCCAAAACTCTATGAGGGCTTCCCAGGCGTGAAGATTCGTGGCGGTATCTCCTATTTCTTGTGGGATCGCGACCATAAAGGGCCGTGCACGGTGCAAACGATCTGGGACGGACAGCCGACGGGGCCAGCAGTAGCTCGTTACCTCGATGCCTACGACATTCTCGTGCGTCGCAATGAGGCGGTACCGATTTTGGAGAAGGTCAGGGCCAAAGGTGAGCCCACGCTTGATACTCGCGTGTCCAGCCAGAAACCGTTTGGCCTCCGCACGTTCTTCCACGGCAAGCCGGATTCCAAGCATCTCAAGAACCCCGTGAAACTCTTCGGATCCCAGAAGATCAGTTGGGTCGAGCGCTCAGAAATTCCAACAAATACCCTATGGATCGACATGTGGAAAGTTCTGATGACTCGAGTTCAGGGTACCAGCGCCGCAATCGAAACTAAGTTCCTCAGCAAGCCGATCATCGCTGAACCCGGCACAGCTTGTACCGAAAGCTATGTCGTCGCCGGCGTCTTCGACACTGAAGCCGAGGCAACTAACTACGCGAGCTACTTACGTACTCGCTTCGCCCGCTTCCTAGTTTCGCTTCGCAAGTCCACCCAAGACGCACCGAAAAATGTTTACGCGTTCATTCCTGATTTGCCGCTCAGCAAAGAGTGGTCCGACGCCAAGCTCTACCAGCGGTACGGGCTGACCAAGAACGAGATCGCCTTCATCGAGTCGCAGGTCGCCCAGCACGACAGCGAACTGTTTGATGAAACCGTCGCAGACGATGGAGATGATGAATAAGCCCACCATCGAAGACATCCTCGCACCCAAGCCGGAAGCCCGGCCGCGCCTCTACGCCTACTCGATCGCTGACGCGGCGCACACGGGGCTCCTCAAGATCGGGCGGACCACGCGCGACGTGAAGCATCGCATCGCCGAGCAGCTCAAGACGGCCGCCATCAAGAATTTCACCATCGAACTGAACGAGTCCGCCGAGAGCGACGATGGCAGCATTTTCAGCGATCACGAGGTGCGCGCCGCGCTTGTCAGAAAAGGTTTCGAGAACGTCGAGCTGGAGTGGATGCGTTGCTCGGTCAAGGATGTAAAAACCGTACTCACCGAGCTGCGCACCGGCCAGCGCTTCACGGGAACACACCACGAAACCTTCCCGATGCGCCGGGAGCAGGCCGATGCCGTGGACAAGACCTTTGACTACTACCAGTCAATCTGGAGCGAAAACAAGAACGCCGCTCCGCGCTTTCTGTGGAACGCGAAGATGCGCTTCGGCAAGACCTTCACCACTTACCAGTTGGCCAGAAAACTCAGCGCGAAGCGCGTGCTGGTGGTCACCTTCAAGCCGGCCGTCGAGGATGCGTGGCAGACAGACCTAGAATCCCATACGGATTTCAATGGCTGGCAGTACCTTTCGCGTTCGTCCGGCAGCGACCCAACGAAGATTGACCGCAACAAGCCGGTCGTCTATTTCGGCTCCTTCCAGGACCTGCTCGGTCGAGACACAGCTGGGAACATCAAACCGAACAACGAGTGGATACATACGGTGAATTGGGATCTCGTGGTGTTCGATGAATACCACTTCGGAGCCTGGCGCGAGACCGCGAAGGAACTTTTCGAGGGCGAGGAGGAAGCCGTCGCCAAAAAAGAAACCAAACTCGAATACGCCGCCGACTTGGAGGACATGAACGAAGACCTCACCGTGCTTTCCGAGAAGGAAACCGAGTTCCTACCTATTACCACCAAGGCTTACCTGTACCTTTCCGGCACGCCTTTCAAGGCACTGGCGACCGGCGAATTCATCGAGGAGCAGATTTTCAATTGGACTTACACTGACGAGCAGCGTGCCAAGGATGCGTTCGCTGCACAGCACCCGGGTCAGCGCAACCCCTATGGCGCGCTGCCGCAAATGCGGCTGCTGACCTATCAGATGCCGGATGAACTGCTGGCCATTGCGAGCGGCGGCGAGTTTGACGAGTTCGATCTCAATACGTTCTTCGAGGCATCGGGCACAGGCAGAACTGCACAGTTCAAGCACAAGAACGATGTGCAAAAATGGCTGGACATCATCCGTGGGGGTTACGCACAAAAATCAGTCGAGCACCTGAAGACCGGTACGCGGCCACCGTTTCCGTATTCCGACGTGCGCCTGCTGCCCTACCTGCAGCACTCGTTCTGGTTCTTGCCCAACGTCGCAGCCTGCCATGCAATGGCGAACCTGCTGGCCGAGAAGCACAATGTCTTCTGGCATGACTACACGTTGGTCGTCGCCGCAGGCGCCTCGGCGGGAATCGGACTGGAAGCGTTGCCGCCGGTGCGGAAAGCCATCGGCAGCGGATTCGACACCAAGACCATCACGCTTTCGTGCGGCAAGCTCACCACAGGCGTCACCGTGGCGCAGTGGTCATCCATCCTGATGCTGCGCAACCTTCAGTCGCCCGAGACCTATTTCCAGGCTGCGTTCCGTGTGCAATCGCCATGGTCCATCAAGAATCCCAACGGCGACAACCCGGACGAGGAGGAAATCCTCAAGCCGGTCTGTTTCGTGTTTGACTTCGCGCCCACGCGTGCCCTGCGGCAACTTTCGGAATATGGCATCGGCCTGTCTCCCAATGAGCCGAACCCGGAGAACGCGGTCAAGGAGCTCGTATCGTTCCTGCCCGTGCTGGCCTACGACGGCGCGAACATGACGCAGATCGATGCGGGCGGCATCCTCGACATTGCGATGGCGGGCACCTCGGCGACGCTGTTGGCGCGCAAATGGGAGAGCGCGCTACTGGTGAACGTGGATAACGACACGCTCCGGCGCATCATGGACAATCCTGAGGCAATGGCCGCTGTGGAGCGCATCGAGGGCTGGCGCGCGCTGGGCGACAACATCATCGAGACCATCATCAACAAGAGCGATAAGGTCAAGGACCTCAAGAACAAAGCGAAGGACAAGGATTTGTCAGCCAAGGAGAAGAAGGAACTCTCCGACGAGGAAAAGGAATACAAGTCCAAGCGCAAGCTGGTTCAGGAGAAACTGATCAAGTTTGCAACCCGCATTCCGGCGTTTATGTACCTTACCGATTTCCGCGAAAACACGTTGCAGGATGTCATCACCAAACTCGAACCTGATTTGTTTTTGGCCGTGACTGGCTTGACTGTGAAGGACTTCCATCTGCTCGTCCGCCTCAAGGTGTTCAATACCGAGCAGATGAACCAAGCTGTCTTCGCCTTCCGTCGTTACGAAGACGCGTCGCTACGCTATACGGGTATTGAGAGCCACCAAGGCTTGTCTCACTATGGGCTTTACGACACCGTTGTGGCAAAGGATTGAAGAGCGGAGACTCTCCGCGCTCCAGGAATCGAAGTTGAAACTTCTTCTAGCTGCCCAAGCAGGAAAGATTTTACTGATTCATGAACCAGTCTGAAAACTCAGATTACATCGTCAACGGCAAGGCCGCGCTGGATTGGGTGGTGGAGCGCCAATGCGTGAAAACCGACAAGGACAGCGGCATTGTCAACGACGCCAATGACTGGGCGATTGAAACGATGGGCAATTCGCGTTATCCGCTGGAATTGTTTATGCGCGTGGTAACCGTAAGCCTGGAAACTATGAAGATCGTCAACGGCCTGCCGCCACTGGAAATCACCAGCGATTGAGGCGGCCACTTTTCTCTCCGTCATTCCCGCGCAGGCGGGAATCCAGTCGGGGAGCGCATCCGGTGGTTCTGGATCCCCGCCTTCGCGGGGATGACGAGGTATGTGTGTGCGGGGATGATGGGTTGTAGAGGTGCAGGGGAATGATGAAATGTTGCAGTAGAAGGACGGAGAGGTTAAGGAAACTCTGAATAACTGTCATTTCGAGCGTAGCGAGAAATCTATCACGTTGATTCACAAAGATTCCTCACTTTGTTCGGAATGACAAACATGAGTTATTCAGAGTTTCCTTAAGGCTCCGTCTCTCCATTTATTTCCGGCCAGAGATCCCGCCATTGAGGATTGGTTTCTTCAATCAGTCTCAATTTCCAGGCGCGGTTCCATTTTTTCAATGCCTTTTCCCGGGCAATGGCGCTTTCCATCGTAGCGTGCTGTTCATACCAAACCAGGGTTTTAACCTGGTATTTTTTGGTAAAGCCTTCCGCCAAGCCTTCACGATGCTGCCAAATGCGCTGTATCAGGTTCGATGTCACGCCAATGTAGAGCGTCCCGTTTCTTTGACTGGCCAGCAAATACACGGCCGGAGCCATCATTCCGCTTTCTCGCCGACATTACCGGCCCTCTCGTCATTCCCGAGAAAGCGGGAATCCGTTTTTTGATGTTGCTTTTTTTGCACTGCCGATTCCTTTGATGCGTCAAAAAAACAGATACGCTTCCCGGTGAATTTACGTCGCCACAATCACCCGCACGGCATCGAGCCGTAGGTTGCTTGATTTCAGTGCGTTAGTCAGTTGCTGCAGTTGCTGTTCGAAAAATTGAATTTCTTCGTCGCGCACATTCGGGTTCACTTGTTGCAAGGCTTTGAGGCGTTCGATTTCCGGGGTAAAGGTTTGTTGGATGCGCGCTTCGGCCTGGGCGATGAGTTGCGGCGCTTGCGCGCTCGCTTGTTGTTCGCTCAGGGTCAGTAGCTCACGAATCGCGTCTTCTTTGAGTTGGATCACTTGCTTGGCGATGCCCGATGCGACCGGTTGCAGGTGTTGATTGACCGAATCGTGGTCGAGATAGGGATAGTCGCCGCTGCCTTGCTCATCGAGCAAAATACGAATCACTGCGGGCGGCAGGTAGCGGTTGCCTTGCTGCACGTGTTGCCCGCTCGCCTCCAGCACGAGCAGGCTTTCCAGGAATAAGGTGCCCGGTTGCACCTTTTTATGTTTCATGGCGGAAACCACCGCGTTACCGGTTTCCTGATTCAGGATTCGTTCCATCGCGTGGATGACCATCGGATGTTCCCATGTCAGGAAATGCATATCCTCATTGGCCAGCGCTACATTTCTGGTATACGTAATCACCGAGCCTTCATCCTGCAAGCCGGGAAATGGCATGCTCATGTGTTCGCTCGGTTCGATCAGAAAACTACCGGCGCGGTGGTCTTCGATATGCACGCCGCAACAGTCAAACACTGTTTCCATATACTGCGGCAGTGCGGGGTCATCGCCCTGAGCGCACGCTTCCTGGTAAAGTTTTTCCGCGATAATGGGACGAAAAGAATTATATTCCAGCAGCTTGTCGCGTCCGCGATCCAATGCTTCGTTCAGCGCCTGATTGGCCGATTGCGTGACAGCGATCAGGTCTGACAGCGTGTCGCCGTGAGTTTGGCGCTGGTGAAGCGCGGCAATGAGCACGTCTTGCGCTTGCGAAAAGACGGTTTGGCCCGCCGGGCAGGTTTTCTCGAACGCATTCAAACCCGCGTGATACCAATGGAACATCACTGCCAGTGCGCTATTTTCCAGATAAGGCACATGGATCTGGATGGTTTCCGTCTGGCCGATGCGATCCAGCCGACCAATGCGTTGTTCCAGCAGATCGGGATTGAGCGGCAAATCGAATAGCACTAGATGATGGGAGAACTGAAAATTGCGGCCTTCACTGCCGATTTCCGAGCATACCAGTATTGGGCTGCCGTTTTCTTTGTCGGCAAAGAATGCGGCAGCGCGATCGCGTTCAATCAAACTCATGCGCTCGTGGAATACCGGAATATGCTGCCCCGTGAGGACTTTGAGCGCCTGCGCGATATCCCGCGCAGTTTGCGCATTGGCGGTGATGACCAGTACTTTTTCCGGCTTCAGCCGCTTGAGCGTGGCGCTTAACCAGCTAATGCGCGGATCGATTTCGGTCCAATACGGCTGGTCTTCTTCGGATCGCACCTGATAGAGCAGTTCCGGGCACAGCAACAATTGCGGTTTTGACAGAGGCGTTGTTTCAAAAGTCGTCAGGCATTGCTGATATTCGCCGGGTAATGCCAACGGATTGGCAATGAGTTTACGCTCAGGAAACCCTTTAATCGCTGCACGCGTGTTACGAAACAGGATACGTCCAGTGCCATGCCGGTCCAGCAACAATTCCGCCAGCATTTTTCTGGCTTGCTGGATTTTTCCCGAATCCGCTTTTTTATCCTGCAATTGCGCTAGCAGTGCCTGGGATTGTGCGGGGTCGGTTGTGGACAGGATGATGTGCTTGATTTCTTCGTTCAAATCCTGATCTTCGAGCAGCACTTCCACGGCTTGAGCAATCGGTTCATACGATTGCTCTTCGGCAATAAACGCGGGAAAACTGCTGAAGCGGTGTGAATCCAGCAAGCGCAGACGGGCAAAGTGACTGGCTTTGCCCAGTTGCTCCGGGGTGGCGGTCAATAGCAGCACACCTTTAGTGCAGGCCGCCAATTGCTCAATCATGGCATATTCCAGACTGACGGCTTGTTCAGACCAGTGCAGATGATGCGCTTCATCAACCACCAATAAATCCCAGTTACCCTGGAGCGCGGCTTGAAAGCGTTTGGGGTATTGATGCAAAAAATTCAGACTGCACAGGATCAGTTGCTCGCTCTGAAACGGATTTTCCAGTTCATCGCTTTCTTCCAACGACAGGCATCGCGCTTCATCGAAGATACTGAATTGCAGATTGAAGCGCCGTAGCATTTCCACCAGCCATTGATGAATCAAGGTTTCGGGAACCACAATGAGGACGCGTCCGGCACGCCCCGTCAGCAATTGCTGATGGAGTATTAATCCTGCCTCAATCGTTTTCCCCAGACCCACTTCGTCAGCCAGCAGAACACGCGGCGCATAACGGCGCGCAACTTCCTGCGCAATATAGAGTTGATGCGGAATCAGGCTGGTACGGGTACCTACCAATCCATACAGCGGTTTGTTTGCCAGTTGGTTGCGTATCAACAAAGATTGATAGCGAATCCGGAACCATTTATCTCGATCAAATTGACCCGCAAATAAACGTTCCGCGGGGCGATTCAGTTGCAGGTGATGTGCCAACTGTTCTTCGGCCAGCTCAATCCGGTCTCCCCCTTCGCTTTCACCCACGTAAACAATTAAACCATCACGTTCATTGGCATGAATAACCTTCAATGCGATGCCGTCATGGCTGCTGATGATATCGCCTGCTTTGAAAATAACACGCGTCAGCGGTGCGGAAAGTTTGGCGTAGGATCGGGTTTCACCCGCTGCCTTAAAGAGGATACTGACAATTCTGTGTTCAACAGTTTGAACAGTACCAAGACCCAATTGCAAATCAGCATCACAAATCCAACGCTGACCGGGCTTAAAATCGTGCATGTAATAATTTGTAATTGGAAAGGGGCAGTATAGTAATGAAAATAGATAAAAATCTATACTATTTTTTGAATTTGTTTATGCAAAGATAGGCAACGAACCCAGAAAATCAGCAATTAGATTATAACGAACCATTAATCCGTTAGAAGGCCAGCAGAAAAACTTTAGCCGGTTAATCTTCTTATATTGCAGAAGATTAACCGGCTATAAAAAAGCTGAAACGATGTGTCACATAAACACTGTCACACAGTTATTTCATCAGAAATTCAGAAACAAGTTAACTCCCAGAATATGCAACATCTGATCCGCACGAGGGCTATGCGGTCTATTGAAGTACAGATTCATATAGCCGATCTCAGTCGTTGCAACGGAATTCCATTTATAAGCCAGCCCTGTAAAAAACCGGTTCTGATCGAATCCTTGACTAATAAAGCCAGGATTATTAGCGTTAGTCATATTAATGAATAATTCATCTTGAATGATGAAACTAACGTTAGGCGATATAAAAGGCATGGGTACAGCGAGTTTAATCAACTGGCGAAAGCGATGATTCACATCATTTGAACCGGCAATCGGCGCATTATGATCATAGAAACGCTGCTCAAATCGTGAACGGCTGGTGAGTCTACCAAAGGAAAAATTGTCAGCCCACAGCAGTTGTTGCCAGATACGATTTTCGTTATAAGGACTTGCAAGTGCGAACGGATGGCCCGTTGGAACCCAAGCATAACCCAACCAAACGGATGTTTTATCGTTAACCGAGTAACCTATGCCGGGACGAATAATCCCTTGCGAAACCACTGAGGAATCATTACCAAAACGGCCTTGCCCTTCAAGCCAGTATCTGAACTTCTTTAAGTCGGGATTAATCGGTGCAAAACTACCTTGTGCAGTAACATTTCCCCACGATTGAAAATCCTCTACGAAAGTGTCAGCGACAGCTGAACCACTGATAGCTAAACCGAGTGCAGCTCCTACAATGAAACTATTTATTTTCCTCAACATACAATCTCCCCTTCGAAACAATCTTATCTTTAAAAAATCAGTTAAAGTTATAGATCTATCATCCCAAACCACGTTCACTGGATATAGAACCTACCGTCCCATTTCTCACATAATCCACAGTTTATATAAACTGTGGATAAAACCGACCATTATTTTCAGCGAGCGACAATAACATAATAAATGTCAAGAAAGTGTCAAGAAGAACAACTATCATGAGTAGTGTTATTACAGCTAATTCTAATTAAGATTGAAGAACCTAAATTAAGAATCTAAAAATTTTGATCCTATTTTTATTGCGCCAGCGCGCACATTAGCATGCCAAATGTTAAGAAAGTGTCAAGAAAAAGACTTATGTCGAGTGTTGTTATTGCAGCTAATAAACCTTAGGTAATTTTAAGAATATCTGTTTTGCACTATGCTCATGATTTTGTTGGGTTTATGAACGATGCTAAAGATCATTACAGGTGAGGAAAGATAAGAAACCGATCCGTATTGATGGTCGATTTTCTAAAACATTTGTTTGACAAGCTGTCATATTACTAGGTATGTTAGGTCAGCTAAATTGTGAAGCCTGGGTAAAATTTCTTAAATAACAATTTATATATTGAACTGGGATCGAGATCATTCGCGATCTTATTTGGACTAAAACGAACTGGAGTTAGAAAATGAAAAAATTAAATTTTGCATTAACAATATCGGCGCTGTTTATATTAGCAGGTTGTGGCGCAAGTAAAGACTATAGTCCGCCAGCCGGCGCATCTGGCGAGCAGATATTTAGCACGGCTTGCACCGAATGCCATAAACCTTTAAGTGCAAATGTTGCCATGATACTCAGTGAGAAAGTTGCCAATAAGGATGCGGTTATCAAGAAATTTCAATCGGGAAGTATGAGAATGCCCGCGTTCAAGAATATTCAGGGCGAAGCTGCAGATCGTTTAGCCGAATATGTTTTAACCAATAGCGAAGTTAAATAATCTTTCTTGCCTGGGAACCCAAACGGATTCCCAGGCAAGAAAATCTTATATAAGCATAGAGTTATTTTTGCGTTGCTGATTAGCGCGTAAATATTTATCAAAAATTCTGCAAATACCACTCAATAGCAGTTGCCCCATTGGGGTCACAATAATCTCGTCATCATCTAGCGTTACCAAACCAGCTTGCTCGTACATCAAAAGCTCTGTTAACTCTGTTGCAAAGTAGCGTTTGAATTCAATCGGAAAATAAGTTTCTACTGATTCAAACGAGAGTACTGAATGACAGATCAGTGCTTGCATGACAGAACGCCGTATCAAATCATCAGCACTTAATTCAATGCCACGCAAAATGGGAAGAATATTCCGTTCCAGCTTGTCGTAGTATTGCAAAAGATCACAATGATTCTGATTTAAGGTTGGACCAATGCACCCAATTCCAGATATACCTAATGCAATTCGATCACAATCAGGATAAACCGAATAACCTTGCAAACTATAATGAAGCCTGCCTTGCCGCTGCGCTATGACCAATTGATCGTCGCGCGTGGCAAAAAGATTCATGCCAATATGGCTATACCCGGCATCAGTTAATCGAGCAATTGCGAGCAACAACATCTCAAGCTGGGTTTCTGTATCGGGTAAATCTTCTAAATGAATGTTCCGTTGCGATTTGAATTTTTCTGGTAAGTGCAGATAATTTAATAATTTTATTTGATTTGGACTTGCATCAATGATTCTTTCCAAGGTGTATTCAAACTTCTTTACAGTTTGTTTTGGTAATCCGAAAATCAGTTCAACTCTAATCGTTTTAAAACCCGCTTGTTGCGCGCTCTGGATAGCGCACAACGTAGAATCTTCTGTTTGCAAGCGTTGTATGGTTTGCTGCACCTGATGATCAAAATCCTGAACGCCAATAATTGCGCAATTAAATCCCATTTCTTTCAATGTAGGCATTGAAAGATGAGCTATTTGCCGTGAATCGATCTCTATGCAATATTCTCCCTCTTTTACCAAATTAAAATTTTGCCGGATTTCTTTCATGATGTGGCTTAACTGAGTATCACTCAGGAGGGCCGGGGTACCACCGCCAAAATATAATTGCTCAACTCTTGGATCTTCTTTGAGAAATTGCCCTTGAAGTCTTATTTCGCGTGCCAAGTAATCAAGATATGTTTTTATATCATTATTATTATCGGGGATAATCTGATTAAAATGGCAATAAAAACATAAGGAAGTGCAAAATGGAATATGCACATATAACGATAAGGGGCGGCGCAAGTGTCCCGATTTTCGATTACTCAACCAAGATAAATAGGTATGCGCATCAAATGCTTCAACAAAATAATCTGTGCCCGGATACAAATGATAGTCAGAATAATGGCCTCCAAAACGGTGTATAAAATCTGAATTGATTTCAAGCGAATCAGAAGATAAGCCAGAAAAACATAATGGACGCACCTGGAATCTCACTTTTTGAAGAATATAACCTAACAGGCCGTTGAAAAACTATCTGCGGTGTTAAAAACAGACTCAAAATGCTCATTTATTAAGCATAAACTGCGCTTTTTCGCCTGTTTT
>CXWL01007073.1_pt1 | contig 22993 bp, 22 predicted proteins | sample 590931 | NCBI WGS metagenome assembly CXWL01 (sample SAMEA3498368, study PRJEB10139) | groundwater metagenome | biome: water well; material: biofilm material | place: Germany | collected 2015-04-27
GTTAAGCTAAAAATTTGGAGTGAAAACCTAAGTTTGCACTCCTTTTTCTTGAGTAAAAACAGCTATTTTTCATTAAGCAACTGATTTTAAAGTAAAAAGATATGTAGATACCTATGCCCAGAGGGAGAGGGTTTGTTACGTTAGCACGAGATACTGTTTCCCTTACCCTGCCCTCTCCCAGGGGGAGAGGGTTTATCGCATTAACAATATCCAATAAAGTAGATCCGGTATCTGCCAGTAATTTTTCGTTGGTAATACGGATTACCTGTAGGCCGAGTGAGCGAAGGTAAGCATCCCGTTTTTGATCTTTCTTGCTTCGTGCCTCGGTATCATGAATCCCGCCATCCAACTCAACCACCAGATTTTCTTCATGGCAAAAGAAATCGACAATGTAATCGCCGATCTGGTGTTGGCGACGAAATTTTAACTCCAGAAACTTGCGATCCCGTACCAACTCCCAAAACATTGCCTCTGCTGGCGTAGATCTTTTCCTTAATTCCCTGGCTATTTCGAGCAAACCACTAAACTCAAAATTCCCCCGATAATGCCCTACGCTTTCTGTAGAAAAAGATTCATAACCCCCTCTGCCTTTGGGAGAGGGCTGGGGTGAGGGTTCGCCGCGTCCACGGCGAATAAACCACAATCCCGCAGGAATTTGCGTGTTCAAAAACAACTTACCCGGCAAGTTAACGATGCAGTCGATCAGGTTGCCTTCTGCAATGAGGGCCTTGCGGATATCCCCTTCACCGGAGGTTTTGGAAGTGAGCGCGCCTTTGGCCAATACCACCCCGGCAATACCGGTGGGCGATAAGTGGTAAACAAAATGCTGCAACCAGGCAAAGTTGGCATTACCGGCTGGCGGCATACCGTACTGCCAGCGCGCGTCGCCGCGCAATTGCTCACCACTCCAGTCGCTGACATTGAACGGCGGATTGGCGATGATGAAATCGGCTTTCAGGTCTTTGTGCGCATCGTTCAGGAATGAGCCTTCGTTGTTCCACTTCACTTGCGAGCTGTCGATGCCGCGAATAGCGAGGTTCATTTTGGCCAGTCGCCAGGTAGTCTGATTGCTTTCCTGTCCGTAGATGGAAATATCGTTGATGCGGCCTTGATGTTCCTCGACAAACTTTTCCGATTGCACGAACATGCCGCCGGATCCGCAACACGGATCGAATACGCGTCCTTTATAGGGTTCCAGCATATTCACCAGCAACTCGACAATGCTGCGCGGCGTATAGAACTGGCCACCCTGCTTGCCTTCAGCCAGCGCAAATTCACCGAGGAAGTATTCAAACACATGGCCGAGCACATCGGCACTACGCGCTTTGGCATTACCCAAAGCAATATTGCCGATCAGGTCAATCAGTTCACCCAGTGACGTGGGATCGAGGTTTTGCCGTGCGTAGACTTTAGGCAAGACACCTTTGAGCGATGTATTTTCCTTTTCAATCGCATCCATGGCGGCATCGACATGCGTGCCGATATCGGGTCGCCTGGCGTGCGCCACCAGATGCGGCCAGCGCGATTCGGCGGGGACGAAGAAAACATTTTCCGCCTGGTATTCGTCCTTGTCTTCCGGGTCGGCTCCGGCGAGATCGCCTTCACCCGCTTTGAGCCGGTCATGGAGCTCCCCGAAAGCATCGGAGATGTATTTCAGGAACATCAGCCCCAGCACCACATGCTTGTATTCCGCAGCGTCGATATTTTTGCGTAACTTATCGGCAGCTTTCCACAGTTGCTTTTCCAATGGCTCTTCTTTGACTTCTTTTGCTTTGGCCATGGTTACATTCTTTCCTTTTAGCATTGGGATAAACATCAAGACGTTTCAATTGGATTGTAACCATAAAGCAAAACGATAGCTTAAAAACATACTATTTTCATGTGCGGCGGCATTCAATGCCAAGATCAAAAGATCTACTTCCCCCAGCCCGATGCCAGATTACCAGTAAAGCTGAGACATGGCGGGGTAAACGCAAGATGGAGGGTTCAGGAAAATTTCCCAATGGTGGCTGGGCACGTATTGATTCCTGCTGAAAGTTTCATGGAAAAGGATCACGACAAACAATCCCATTGGATCCCTTTGGCACCGGGGATGGCTATTCAGGCACTATTGGCTGAACGAGATGGTAAACAGAGAGTGTATGTGGTTAGTGAAGAGACGCCCTCTGTCCAAATTGCTTTGACAGCCTCCTAGCGATTTTCAAGACGGTTAAAGTCAAAGATTCCGGCTTCTATTGGGTTATCCTGTTTTGAGGCTTGGTGAATTTTGTCGGCATGGCCCCAAAATTCTGGACTGGTTCTTCGTACTCCAAAGCGATCCATCAGCTTTGTATAGTCCGCCTGAGTTTTCAGTGCCAGTACCGTGTCGATAAATTCCACAAGCTCAGGCTGGTCGACACTCACGAAGGCATTAGCGTATGAGCCAACAAAACCCGTCGTTACAGCAATGGTGTCTTCTTCCGGAATCAGTTCTTTGTGTTCATCGAACATTGATGTGACTCTCAAATGCGCCGTGTTATGTATTATAGTGACAAACTGTTGTCTACCTCTGTTATTAATCGCAACAAACATGGTTTCCGGCAGCAATGCTGTATTGGTACCGCTAAAGGTAGCCAAGCGTGCGAACTGTTTTTCAAGCACGGGGTTATTGAGCGTTGCCAGTTCGTGCTGAGTAGACAGCACCGGTCTTAGTTTCTTTCCAATGAACTCAAACAACTCCAGCTTCTCATCCTGGGTTTGGTAAGGTATGGCAGGTATTGATTGTTTCTCAAAACCTGGATTGGTTAAATAGGCTTTGAGTTCAGGATTTGCACCGCGATACCAGTTTTCGCGTTCTCGGTTACGAGCTGTTGCTGGCAATAATTGCAGGAAATTTGATTCGCCTTCCATGCGCAGAAAATCCATGTAAATTCGTGATAATAACTGGTGCCCGACATTGCCATAAACGTCGTAACCTGCCACCAGCAGATAGTGAATTCTCTCCAGCAGCGCATAACCAATTAGCCATGCTGTTTGAGGTTTGGGGCCGACCATGCCTTTGTGCACACTGGCGCTGTCAAAGTGGCGAAACACTGTAAGTGCGGCGTTATCATTGTGTCCATCGCCATCCCAAATCAAATCGAGATTAACATCCTTCAAGGCATCCAGGTTTTCCGTTAGGTAAGCATCCCGGGCGGCATGGAATTTGCGCTCTTTACGGGAATAAATCTGCCAGTTCAACAATGGCAGGTAGACATCCCCTCTGACCGTTGGCATTTCCAGTTGTTGTTTATGGTCGATTAGAAGTTCTGAATAAGCTTTGTTTTGCCACACCTTAGGTTCAATAAAGAAGATCCAGAAATGGTCTTTAATCACATTGAGTGCTACCTGACCTCGACAAACAGGCCCCTTGATGAAGTTCTGAATGGTGTAATGTGCTTCGTCTAACATAAAACGGTAGCGCGAATCCGTAGGTAACTGTTGAAAGCTGTCAAAGGGATTGGCCGCAAGGTGGGGTTGATAGCCAGGTAGCGATGTGACCTCGTAAGGTTCTGCAAAAAAGAGCTGTTGCCAACGTGCCATGCGGGCGCTGTTGAGGGCGTAGGGCATATGGGTTTTTACAACAATGGATTCCTTTTCTTCGACAAAACGGTAGTAGACGCGATCAACACCGGGATCATCGTATGGCCGGCGGGTACTGATACGCTCAAGGGGTTGCCCCGGAGAACTCGCAGAACGCACCAGTTTAAAATATTTAATTGGCTTGATTTCGTCAAAATGCAAATGGCCCAGGAACAGGTGCTCATAGATGTAGCGACTGACCAGCTGGCCTTTAAGGCTATCGCGATTCAGGAAGGATTCCCATTGTTCTATGAGCGACGCATAGGCGCTGTCAAGGGGCGGTCTCGGCGTGTAGACGGCACCCTGCTCGATCCAGCTTTTTAATACATTTTGTTCCTCACTTTCGAGACCTGGAAGCGCATAGGGCATACCCCATAATGGATGTTCGCTAGCAAAATGCTGTGCAGCTTCGATTTTCGGGCAGGTTTCTTTCCGGTTCAGATCCAGTGTGAAATCATTCGATAATATATCGACTTGTGGCAGAGGTTGCTCTTCTTTCAGTTTCAGCAGCTGATACATCAAACTGGCCTGCCGATTGGTTTCAGGCCCGTCCACATATTCGTTAAGCACGGGGAAAAACTTTTTGTCTCGCCACTCATCCACGGAGTGAGCATCTTCATACAGACGAGTAAGCTCGCCGGGACGTAGCCGCTTAGCGTAAACATTTTCCGTGCTGGCACCTCGTTCGATGCCCTCGATACTGCTGAGCTTGAGCTGGCAGGGGGCGTCGTAACAGCTGTGGCATACCACACATCGATTCTCCAGAATGGGCTTTACCTGGCGCCAGTAGTCGATTTGATCAGTTTTGAGTTCGGCCACGACCCGCTCACGAGGCTGAGCAGGCCCCTGCGGCGTTTCAAAAATGGAAGAGCTAAGCGCAGCGCAACCACTCAGTATCAGAATAAAAAGAGAAAGGAAGGTATGTTTTGAACTCATGTTGTTATACTCAACACTGTTATGTTGACGCACACCTGAAACTGACCACCTGTGCGCGTTGAATTTTGATCATGCGTTTACATTTCCCGCAATCGCACTCCCGAGGAGGTTTATAACTTCATGAATCGTATCGCCCAGTAAATTCCCGGCAGTCCCCAAATCCAGGCCCGTCCATGCGCGTCGGCTTTTTGCCCATTTCGTTCGCAAAATCTCTTTTATTTTCTGGCAGTTCAATGGGCTAAATCTCAACTCTTACTAACCCTTTCAAATCAAGGAGGCAAATAATACTTATCCTGCGCAGTCCCACATCCGTCAACAACATTAACCCATCTTTAACATCTTGCTACCCATTCTCGCTATATTTCTGCTTTAACATATTTTCAAGCAATTGATTATTTTTAGTTATCAGTTTTTAACCCGGATATTGTATGAATTCGCACGATGATCACGCAGGATATTGGTTTCACAAGGGATTTTTCGAAGAAGCGGTGTAGTTATTCATACACCCGACTGAGACAAATCCCTTGTGGAATCAAGAGACAAGTGAGGGCGTGTGTAATTCATGCAATATCCGGGTTAAGTCAGGCTGCAACAGTCGCATCATTGAGTAAATGCAGTATTCCTTGCAAGGCTGTAGCCACTGACAATTGCCTGATGGCTCCACGATCCCCCTTAAAGAACCGGGTCTCTTGTCGCACCAGGCTATCTTTGATTGCCCAGGCAAAACAAACCATCCCCACGGGTTTCATCGCAGTGCCTCCATCGGGACCTGCGATACCCGTGATGGACACACCAATCTGGGCATGGCTCCGGTTCAGTGCTCCCATGACCATTTCCTGTGCAGTTTGTGCGGATACGGCGCCAAATTGATCCAATGTGATTTGCTGAACACCCAGCATTTCACATTTGGAAACATTGCCATAAGTGATAAAACCCCTTTCATACCAGGCTGAACTGCCTGCTACAGCAGTCACTGCTTGGCCCAGCCAACCACCTGTACAGGATTCGGCAGTCACAAGCATCCATCCACACTGAGCAAGGCGCTGCCCTACTTTCACGGACAGGTCGTAAGGATTTGTATTTACGTTAGAAATTTTATGGCTCCATGATCACAGCAGAAAATAAATTCCATACTACGTCAACTAAATGACACTTTAATTTATCGTCGTGCTAGGAGGCTGTCCGAGAATAGAGTGATCTACTGCGGAAAAGCCATTTTGGCCATATTTCTCGATCATTTTCGTTAAATAGAATAACTATTTGCCTCAAATGTTCAAAAAATCTGCCTCAAAATGGCTTCCCCTCGCTACGACCACTATTCTCGGACAGCCTCCTAGTGTCGTGAATCAGAAATATCGAAACATAAAACGGTATTTTTTCCGCATGGCGAGCGTTGCTCGTCGTTGCCATAGTCCGAGCTATGCCGCCTCCTCGCGCCTTGCCCTGCGAAAAAATCCATCCGTTTTATCTTGTTCCGCTATTTCTGATTTACAACACTAGTCTTTACAAGTACGCTGCTTGAGTCATTATATTTTAATCTACTTTTACTTTCTTAGGCCTTTCATGGACAGATATGCAAGCTGATTATCCATCCAGAATGCCATTGATTGATGCATTAAAAGCCATCTGCTGCTTACTGATAGTCACTCATCACCTGGCAATTTATGGCCCCATGTCGGATATAGCTTATCCGTTGATCCCTGCTTTAATTGACTGGCTTCGTGAATACGGAAGAATAGCCGTACAAATCTTTTTTGTCATCTCCGGTTTTCTATCGGCTGCAAAGCTGGCACCGCAGAGCTTATCACGGGTCACAAGCCCAGTCAGGCATATCCAGCAACGCTATCTGAGATTAGTCACGCCGTATCTTGCTGCTTTAACCTTAGCGATTGGCTGTGCAGCGTTAGCCAGAATCTGGATGCACCATGAATCTATTCCTGGTACACCTGATTTTTTTCAACTGCTAACACATATTTTTTTGTTGCACGACCTGCTGGATCAAGAAGTTCTATCGGCAGGCATCTGGTACGTTGCCATTGATTTTCAGTTATTTGCACTGACGGTCCTATTGTTATGGATTTCCCATCAAATCCAGATTCAATATCCAAGTCTGCAAATGATAAGCCTGATTTTAATTGTAAGCTTAACAACGATTTCTCTATTCTTTTTTAATCGAGACAGTTACTGGGATGAAACGGCTTTATATTTTTTTGGCTCATATGGTCTTGGAATTTTGATCTATTGGGCTTCAGTCAGTCAGCATCGTATTTTTTGGTTCATAGTACTGATCGCACTGATTTTTGCTGCACTAACAGTCGATTTCCGTTCACGCATAGCCGTCGCGGGCAGTGTCATGCTGATACTGGGATTGGCTCGATATTATGATGTCCTGGAGAGCAAGCTCGTGCCAGATTATTTATCCTATCTTGGGCGCGCTTCTTATTCCATATTTCTGGTTCATTTTCCCATATCTCTGGTGGTCAATGCTGCATTCTTTCGATTTTTACCACCCCAGCCAATCATCAGTGTAGCTGGACTCCTTTTCGCAGTAGGTGCCAGCATCGGTGGCGGTATTTTGCTTTATAAGTGGCTTGAAGTTCGCCCAGTCACCAACAGCATGCGTATCCTGCTGACCACAGGATTTTTAATATGCGGATTATTGGTAATGCTGGCAAATAGCTAAAAACGATTTATTTGCTTTAGCTTATTTTCTTTTTTTGTTAATCACTAGCCAGGATATTGCATGAATTCGCACGATGATCACGCATGATATTGGTTTCACAAGGGATTTTTCGAAGAAGCGGTGTAGTTATTCATACACCCGACTGAGACAAATCCCTTGTGGAATCAAGAGACAAGTGAGGGCGTGTGCAATTCATGCAATATCCGGGCTAGTGTCGTGAATCAGAAATACCCTTCGGACATCACCCAGGCTTTCCATCCAGCCAAACAAAGTAACGTAAAGAATGCAGCCACCATATCATCAAACATAACACCAAAACCTCCTTTCAGATGGCGATCGTAGTATCGGATAGGTTGAGGTTTGGCAATATCAAAGAAGCGAAACAAAATAAATGCAGCTAATTGCCATGCCCAATCAATCGGCGTGAAGTACAGAACCAAAAGAAACGCTACCGTTTCATCCCATACCATGCCACCATGATCTGGAACACCCAGAGCCTTGCCACTGAGACCACATGCCCAGATACCAGCAATAAACATGATATCAATCAGCAATAAAAAATAAACAGGACTCAGGTAGTCATTAAGCAACCAGAATAAAGGAAAAGCAACGAGTGTTCCTACCGTGCCCGGAGCGACAGGGCTCAATCCAGCTCCCCCTGAGAATGCGATGAAATAAGCAGGATGACTGTATATAAAACCCACATCCGGCTGAAATTGGGTGGACAGAGTACTGGACAGGTCATGAGTTTCAGGCACTGAAGTGGTCATATCCTTTGGTCTCCAATGTAATGGCATTCCCCTCTGCATCTTTCACCCTTAAACCTTCGCCTGACAAAATATCGCCAATACGCGTGAGTGGAATGGTCAGTTCAGCGGAAATATTTTCAATTTTCTTGCGATTTATTTTAGGTGCTGTGAAACATAACTCATAATCATCCCCACCCGCCAGCAAGCAATTCATTGCCAGAGATTGATGCAAACGTTTTTTCAAGGCAGTCGAGCACGGTAACTCTGCCATATTGATGCAGGCCGCTTTTCCTGAGCTTTCCAGGATATGCCCCAAATCAGCCATTAACCCATCGGATATATCAATGGCACTATGTGCCAGACCAATCAATCGCTGCCCCAATTCAACCCTTGCTATCGGTGTCAATAATGCAGGCAGGCAGTGCTCAATTTCATCGCACTCCAGAATGATCTGCTGCAGCTCATGATTCAGCGCCAGAGCAGCATCGCCTAACTGACCGGAAACCCAAATATCATCCTCCAGTTTCGCGCCACTGCGGCGCAGTGCTTTGCCTTCAGCCACTTCACCCAAGATCTGCACACCGATATTCAACGGCCCGGAAGTCGTATCCCCGCCGATTAATTCCACATGATGCAAATCAGCCAGCGCAAAAAATCCCTTACTGAACTCACTTAACCAGATTTGATTATGCCTGACCAGATCATCCGGCAGCGTCAATGAAAGCAGCGCCCAGCGGGGCTTTGCACCCATTGCGGCCATATCCGAAAGATTGACTGCCAGGGATTTATATCCGAGTTTATAGGGATCGGCATCGGCAAAGAAATGTGTGCCGCAAACCAAAGTATCCGCTGAGATGGCCAGTTCCGTTTGGGCTGTCGATGCAATGAGCGCAGCATCATCGCCGATTCCCAGCACGGTATCCGTTGTGGGGCGTTTGAAATAGCGCCGGATAATATCGAATTCTGAACACACGCTGTTATAAGACTACGTTTGGTTTTTTGCCAGCCTTTGTGCTTCTATCTCAACGGCACGTAACTGAATGGCCAATTTATCCAGCACCCCATTCACATATTTATATCCATCACTGCCACCATAGGTTCTGGCCAATTCAATCGCTTCATTGATGATTGCACGGTAGGGAATTTCCGGATGATGGATGAGTTCAAAAGTGCTCAATAACAAAATGGCAAACTCCACCGGACTGAGTTCTTTTAAAGGGCGATCCAGACACGGCTGGATGCATTGATCCAGTTCTTCGGTATTCTGTAGCACCCCTTGCAGTACATGAGTGAAATGTTTTTCATCCACATGAACAAACTCATCCGATTCCCGTAGCTGCTGCTCGATAAAATTCGCTGTGCCACCCGCAACCCGCCATTGATAAATACCCTGCAAAACAAACTCGCGCGCAATCCGGCGGCGGCTTTTATGTTTATCCGCTTTCTTGCTTGTAGTAGATTCTGCTTCAGGTAGTTCACTGATCATAAGGCGATTTCATCAATTTTTATATGCAAATTAGCCATCTCCAATGCAACCTGCGCAGATTCCATTCCTTTATGACTCATCCGGGCAATTGCCTGGTCATCATTATCCGTAGTCAATATTCCATTGGCAATGGGAATTTCTGTTTCAATCTGCACCGTCATTAAACCGCGCGCAGCTTCGTTAGAGACGACCTCAAAATGATAAGTATCTCCACGAATCACTGCACCCAATGCAATCAGCGCATCAAACTGATCAGACAAGGCCATTCTTTTCAATGTCAGTGGAATTTCCAGGGCACCCGCCACTGTCACGAGGAGTATGTTCGAATCCTGTACACCATTTTTCTTTAGCTCCGCCGTACAGGCGCTGAGTAATCCTTCCCCTATATCCATATTAAAACGGCTCATGACGATGCCGATTCGTAAATCAGTTCCATCCAGGTTTGGTTCAAATTCAAGAATATCATCGTAGTACGCCATGTTTGGCTCCTGTAAATCTAGTGTCGTGAATCAGAATTAAAATTTATTGCTTGTGCGTTTCCACGTAACTGGTTACTTCCAAACCAAATCCTGTCACGCTGGGCATTTTTCTCGGTGCCGCCATGAGCCGCATCTTTCCTACATTAAGATCTTTCAATATCTGTGCGCCGATACCGTGATCACGAAGATCTGCCTTGATAGAACCTGGAAAATGAGATTCCTTTAATTGAATGCGCTCAATCAATTTTGCTGAACTTTCTTTACGATGCAGCAGAACGATAACGCCATGCCCGGCTTCAGCAATCAGTTTCATTGCATCATGGATGCTCCATGAATGCGTATTATCATGAATATCCAGCAAATCAATGACAGACAATGGCTCATGTACGCGCACCAATGTTTCCGTTGCCGGGTTTATTTCACCTTTGACTAAAGCCAGATGCGTTGTATTGGCTATTTCATCACGATAGGCCGCCAGAAGAAATTCGCCGTGCATTGTTTGAATAGCGCGCTCAGCAACACGTGTCACCAAGCTTTCAGTCTGACTGCGATATTGAATCAGATCCGCTATCGCGCCGATTTTAAATTGATGCTTATGCGCGAACTCCACTAAATCAGGCAGCCGCGCCATACTGCCATCTTCATTCAGAATTTCACAGATCACAGAGGCTGCTGTCAAACCGGCCATTCTGGCTAAATCACAACCCGCTTCAGTGTGACCGGCACGCACCAATACACCTCCTTTTTGTGCCATCAACGGGAAGATATGCCCTGGTTGCACAATGTCTTCCGGCTTGGCATCCGCTTTAACCGCAACTTGAATGGTGCGCGCACGGTCGGCCGCAGAGATACCTGTGGTCACGCCGCTGGCAGCCTCTATGGAAAGCGTAAAATTGGTACCCAATGGTGCGCGATTAGCGGATACCATTAATGGCAAATCCAATTGATGACACCTCTCCTCGGTCAAAGTCAAACAGATCAGTCCACGGCCATAAGTAGCCATAAAATTGATAGCTTCCGGCGTCACAAAATCGGCTGCCAAGACGAGATCCCCTTCATTCTCGCGATCCTCTTCATCCACAAGAATAACCATTTTGCCTAGCTTAAGCTCGGCAATAATGTCCTGGATAGCACTGATTTTCATATCTGTTTAACCCTGGTTAACCTTAAACGTTTAATAATCTTGCCACATAGCGGGCCAACATATCTGTTTCCAGATTTACCCGCATCCCCGGCTCAAGTTCGTTCAAGGTAGTCATCGCCAAAGTATGCGGAATCAGATTAACAGAAAACTCATCACCCTCAATCTGATTAACCGTCAAGCTAACCCCATTGACTGCAATGGAACCTTTATGGGTAAGGTATCGTAACAATGGCTCCGGTGCTTGAATGATCAATACAAAACTCTCTCCAGCTGGCTCAAATTTAATCACTTTTCCAGTAGCATCCACATGTCCGCTTACCAGATGCCCACCCAATCTGTCAGACAAGCGCATGGCTTTTTCCAGATTAACGCGTGTACCAACCTGATCCAACCCCTGTGTACAGTTCAATGTTTCTTGAGAAACATCCACTGCAAACAGGCCACCAGTCAATGTTGTGACAGTGAGACAGACGCCATTTACAGCGATACTGTCTCCCGGCACTACATCATCTAAATATAATCCCCCGGGGGAGATACTTAAGGACAGTCCATGATTGATATGTTCTTTTATGGGATGAACCTGTTTTATTTCACCCACCGCTTGTATGATTCCGGTAAACATACAAATATTCTCTATGAAAATCAAGAACGTACGTTGAAAAATCTTCTTTATTTATTGGCGCGCCCAACACGATTCGAACGTGCGACCCCCGCCTTCGGAGGGCGGTACTCTATCCAGCTGAGCTATGGGCGCTTTTATGAACAAACTGCCAATGTCATTTATCGGCGACAGGATAACTGCTTTTATAACTCTCGTCCAACTTGGATTGTCCTTGGAGTAATCATTTTGCAAACTTTGGATCACGCATAGATCGCCTATTAAAGATCTTAAAATTACCCAGGATTCTTTGCTTCTGTTTCTGTCGAAGCTGGGAAAATTTTAACGGTTTTTACAATCCGATTTTTTGTTTGAATAATTTCCATCGAATAGCCAGCAATATTAAGTCCAATTCCCGCTTCAGGGATATCCTGAAAATACTCCAGTATCAAGCCATTCAAAGTTTTGGGCCCATCCAGTGGGAACTGGAAATCAAGCTTACGATTCAAATCACGCAACAAAGTGCTCCCTTCAACAATAATACTGCCATCTTCCTGTTTCAGAAAAGCACTGGTTTGAGTCGGTGCCTGGGTCGTAAACTCTCCAATGATTTCCTCTAAAATATCTTCCAGTGTAACCAGTCCCATCCATTCGCCATATTCATCAACAACCAGACCAACTCTTTTCTGATTCTCCTGAAATAACTGCAATTGAGAAAATAATGGCGTGCCCGATGGAATAAAATAGGGTTTGCGCATCACTTTCTCAAGTGTTTCTGCTGTTATTTTCCCATTCTGCATCTGATTCAAAACCTTGCGTACATGAACCATGCCGACAATGTTATCCATGCGCTCACGATAGATTGGCAAACGAGTATGGTGACACGTCAATAATTGTGCATGAATCACGTCATCATCCGCATTCAAATCAACCGCCTCAATCTGGCTACGCGGCACAATGACATCATCCACCGTAATGGTTTCAAGATCAAACAAGTTCAATAACATGCTTTGATGCTTATGCTGTATAAAGTGCCCGCCTTCCAGCACCAGTGTTTTCAGTTCTTCCGTGCTTATTTTTTGTTCAAGCCCCCCTTTTTTTGGCTTTAATCGAAACAGAATCAGCAATCCACTGACAAACAAATTAACGAACCATACAATGGGATAGCAGATAATCAATAAGGGCGTCAACACATAACTTGCCGCCAAGGCAATCCGTTCAGGATAGGCGGCTGCGATGACTTTAGGGGTAATTTCACTAAAGATCAGAATGGCAAAGGTAACGGCTATCGTTCCCATGAACAATGCAAACTCATCATGGGCAAAAAAAGTTGCAATAATGACGGCTACCAATGTTGCAGAAGCCGTGTTCAGTAAATTATTGCCCAGTAAAATCACACCCAGCAATCGATCCGTGTTATCGAGCAATTTGGCAGTCAACCGGGCGCCACGATGACCTTGCTTGGCTAAATGCCGCAAGCGATAACGATTAATGGCCATCATGCTGGTTTCAGATAAGGAAAAAAAGCCTGACAGAATCAATAAAAAAACCAATACAATCAGCATGATGTGCAACGGCGCGTCTTCCAAAGAATACCTTTATAATGTAATGAAAATCATAAAAAACCGAGAAATAGCAAAAGTACTAAAATAAATAGTTGTCTATTTTGGATTCAACCAAATGTTTGTCAACAAGAAAATGTTAATCAGGCAGGCAGATATTTTTCTCAGGATTTCATTGATAGTTCTTATCCTTGGCAATTAAGAAAATCCTCGAATGAATAGATATACTTGTTTCTAACCCGGATATTTCATAAATTCACAATTTAGGTTATCAATTAAAAGACCACTTGCTTGTAGAAGGTCAGCCGTTAAAGCTGGCAATACAGTGATTTTTGTGACACGACTCATAGGTGTTTTATCAAGAGGTGAATAATATTTCAAGACAGGAAATATACGCCCTTTATAACACAATTGTCACTATATATCAATGAGTTATTGTGCTATATGAACTCCGGAACTTTAGTTAAAGAGATCAAGTTATTTCCAGATTTCCCACCATGCCTTGTCACCTATTTCTGGCAATTCCGCAAGGAAATAACTATCAGGAAAATTAATTCTCAGCACACGCTCTGCATCCTCCCGCAAATCATACATTTCCAGTGCTTCATAGGCTTTAACCATAATATATAAAGCTTCTTCACTGGCAGGTGTCCGGGGATACTCCCTTACTGCATTTTGAGCTCGATTAGCTGCCGCAATATAGGCTTTGCGCTTCATATAGTAACGTGCAATATGAACCTCACTCATAGCAACGACATTAAGCAAATGTGCCATACGTTGACTGGCATCTTTTGCATATTTACTATCTGGAAAACGTGTAACTAATTCCTTAAAATTCTCAAATGACTCACGCGATGCTTTTGAATCACGCTCACTCATATCCTGCTTTAGTGGCCCCCTCAACAAGAAGCCCATCATTCCCCAGTTATCATTAAAACTTGATAATCCCTTGATATAATAGGCGTAATCTACATTTACATGATTCGGATGCAATTTAATAAATCGTTCCGCCGCAGCAATTGCAGAAGCTGGTTCTTCATTTTTATAATATGCATAAGCAGTTTCAAGCTGTGCCTGCTGTGCTATTCGGCCATAAGGATAACGTGCTTCCAGTGATTCGTACAATTTAATGGCTGCTGCATAATTACCCTCATTTAATTTCTCATTCGCTTCAGTATAGAACTTATTCGCAGACCAATCTTGCGTGTCTTCTTTATTATGACTTGGCAGTAAGCCACATGCAGATAGCCATAACACCAAAATTAAAGTTAAACTACGTAGCATGATAAATTCCGTGAAAAATAAGGATATTGTTATTAATTATAACGTAAAGCCATCTCCACTAGTACGCAACGAACCGGCATATGCCATCATTGATTTAACGATTCCTGTTGATTATGCTGGTCTTCGCCTTGATCAGGCTTTAGCAAGATTGTTACCTAACTGGTCACGCAGCCGCCTGCAAACTTGGATCGCTGAAAATCGAGTCATGCTTGATGGCCAGATCACCACTGCAAAACAAAAGGTATGGGGAAATGAGCATATCCAGATTTCACCCCAGGATATTGTCACTGAATCGGTTCATGTTGCTGAAGATATCAATCTGAACATCATTCATGAAGATAATGCACTCATCATTATCAATAAACCTGCAGGTTTGGTCACCCATCCAGGAAATGGTAACTGGCAAGGCACCTTGCTAAATGCTTTGTTGCATCATGTTCCTCAACTAGGAAATGTACCACGCGCTGGTATTGTTCACCGCCTGGACAAAAACACCAGTGGTTTATTGGTAGTTGCAAAAACGATAGAAGCACAAACGAGCCTCGTACGTCAATTACAACAACACACGGTAAAACGCGACTATCTCGCGTTGGTTCTGGGAGAAGTTGAGCAGGATAGCTGTGTAGATGCACCCATAGGCCGTCACCCAATACATCGCACTAAAATGGCAGTGACAACAAAAGGTAAATCAGCATGCACTCACTATCAGGTGATCGAGAACTTTGAAGGTTGCACTCTACTCCAATGCAGTCTTGAAACAGGCCGCACTCATCAAATACGTGTTCATATGCATTCCATTGGGCACCCATTGGTAGGTGACCCTGTATATGGCGGAAAACCCAAAAAAACCAGACAGGTAATTGGACAAATATTAGTAAATTTTCCCAGGCAGGCACTGCATGCTCAGAAACTTGCACTTACTCATCCGCAAACTGGACAAATCATAAGATGGGAAGCTGTTGTACCGGATGATTTGGGCGATTTATTGCAAATATTGAGACAACACGACAGAGAAGAAACGCAAAATTTCTCCAAATAATGTGAACCTGTTTCTAAATACCCAAAAGCCACAACAAACAGGCTCTATGTGATTCCTAGCCCGGATATTTCATGAATTGCACACGCTCTCACCTGACTCTTGATTCCACAAGAAATTTTTGCGAGCAGCCGCTTTGCGGCTTGCCTGCTTACCCCGAATACTCAGTCGAGTGTATGAATAACTACACCGCTTCTTCGAAAAATCCCTTGTGAAACCAATATCCTGCGCAATCATCGTGTGAATTCATGAAATATCCGGACTAAGAGGCTGCCCGAAAATGCGAAATCGTAAAAACTTATCGCAATATATAGCGTTATGAAATTCAGGCATTGTGGTGAATTTTATGAATAATCGCATGATGACATTAATGGCCATACGCTTGAAAACGAGCATTTGCTGAATTCTTTCTCGATAGCTTTGGCATCGACATATACGATACTCAACGATGAGTGGAGCGAGTTCAATCAGGGACGGTAATTTATTTTTGGCTAATTTTAGTGTCGAGATGTTCAATTTTTACTTTAGTCACACCCACACCGTGCAGGCCGATCTTTTTTGCGGCTCCCTTGGATAAATCAATGACTCTGCCTTTTTTGAAAGGGCCTCGATCATTCACGATTACATCGACATGACGGCCATTGTCCAAATTAGTGACTCTGACTCTGGAGGGCAAAGGAAGCGTTTTATGAGCGGCAGTTAAACCATGAGGAATGAAAGGTGTACCCATCGCTGTGCGATTGCCTGATTCTGAACCATACCAGGAAGCAACACCGACTTCCCGATATCCAGCGGCAGACCGCAACGGGTAATAGGTTACGCCTTGAACCTTATAAGGCTTATTGTAGGCTGCGTTAAGATTAGGCGCATGATGGCCGCGTTCTGTTGGGCGGGACGTCGTATCGGAAAACATGGAAGCACAGCCGCTGAATAGACCCACAGTCAGCAACAATACTCCAACATGCTTAGTATAGATTGATCGTTGCATAGAGACCCTTTAATACACAAGTTCTATATAAACGGGGGTGATTATAACCGAATCATATTGCAAATATCTATTTACCAAAGTTCCAGAGTTCATGGAACAACAATAACTTATTGATATACTATGATAATAGTGTTATATAAGGGTATAACATTGCTTGTCTTAAAATATTATTCTGAGATCGATGGGATCATCGGGCATTGTACCGTGCTGGCGGCATAGGAATTTTCAAACTACCGCATTACGAAAAATCAGGTATTTTTAGATATTCCTTGTTGAGTACTTTTGTCTTGGCACGTATTCTTCTAGCATCCTTTGGATCATTGACGAGAGGTCGATAAATTTCGATTCTGTCATGGGGCTTTAGGGGTATATCCGGTTGTGTAAGTCTACTAAAAATACCCAGTTTGTTTTTTGCCAGATCAATTTCTGGAAATTGATCAATAATTCCTGAAAATATTATACCCTGTTCAACCGTGCAACCAGCGGGCACATTGAGTTTCTTCAAGATTTGAAAATGCGGTAGTGCGTATACAACTTCGATTTGGAAAAGTGCTGTCATGACTTACCATAAACCGTTTCTGCTCGTTCAATAAAGGATTCTACAAAACTATTAGCGATCATGTGAAATACCGGCCCCACAATTTTCTCAAGGATTTTGTGTGAAAAAGTATAATGTAGTCGAAATTTTATCTTGCAAGCACTGTCCGATAATGGAATAAACTGCCAGTAACCATCCAAGTGTTCAAATGGACCATCCAGCAAGCTCATTTCTATCAAGTCGGGGGGGAAGCGTATATTTTTTGTTGTAAAGCTGTGTTTGATATGATGATAATCAATCTTGACTGTTGCGTGCGTTGTTACTTCATCCTGATGATCGACAGAAGTGCCACCACACCAAGGGAGAAATTTTGGATAATCTTCCACGTTATCAACTAGCGCAAACATCTGGCTTGCTGAGTATCCGACTAAAACTGATTTTTCTATTTCTGCCATAAAAGTAAATCACCTAACATCAATGAGGCAATACTGAAAAACTGATAAAATACACGAAATTTTCGTAATCTCCACCCATTTCCTTCCTGTATGAGTATAGTACAAAATAAAAAAGCCTTTCACGATTATTTTATCGAGGAAAAGTACGAAACAGGCATGATATTAGAAGGATGGGAAGTCAAAGCCATTCGTGATGGTCGAGTTCAATTAAAAGAAGCCTATGTTATCATCCGAAAGGGTGAATTATACCTTATTGGTTGTCATATTAGTCCGCTCAAGACAGCTTCAACGCATATTAATCCTGATCCTATAAGAACACGCAAGCTGTTGTTGCATGCTGAGCAGATCAGGCGACTCATCGGTAAAGTTGAGCGTGCCGGATATACCCTGGTCCCACTTGATATGCATTATAAAACAGGCAGAATTAAACTGGAAATAGGTTTGGCCAAAGGTAAAAAGCAGCATGATAAACGTGAATCCGAGAAACAAAAAGAATGGGAACGCGATAAACAACGTTTGCTGCGCGCCAAATAAGACAATCAATCTAATTAAACTTCAGAAATAATTTTTAATTTTTACGTCTATGCAAAAACCTATTGTTATCTGGTTATTGATTTGTTGTGCCATGGTGTTTGCCATGGTGGTAGTCGGTGGTGTTACCCGGCTGACTAATTCAGGACTTTCTATTGTGGAGTGGCAACCGATTGTAGGTACATTGCCTCCCATTACCCAGGGAGAGTGGGATGAGTTGCTTGAAAAATATCGCGCGACTCCCCAGTATCAGAAAGTGAATAAAGGCATGAGTATTGATGAATTTAAAAGCATCTTTTGGTGGGAATATTTTCATCGTCTGCTAGGCCGGCTCATTGGGTTGGTATTTTTTGTTCCTTTTGTCTATTTCCTGGTGAGAAAGCAAATAGATCGACCGTTAGGGATTAAATTGGCGGGAATATTTGTATTGGGTGGATTACAGGGGTTTATGGGTTGGTATATGGTTATGAGCGGATTAGTCCATGATCCGCATGTGAGTCAGTACCGGCTTACCGCGCATTTAGGACTGGCATTTGTCATTTTTGCAGCCATGTTTTGGGTCGCGTTGGGATTACTTTCACCTGAACGTGATAATCCTGACTCTGATGAAATGGTGCAAAGTTTACGTCGATTTTCTATGGGCTTGACTTCATTAATTTTTATCATGGTTTTATCAGGTGGTTTTGTTGCAGGTATTAGAGCGGGTCTGGCCTACAATACATTTCCACTCATGAATGGGCATTTTATTCCGCCGGAAATATTTATGCTGGAACCGTGGTATCGTAATTTTTTTGATAACATGGCAACCGTGCAATTTAATCATCGTTTAATTGCTTGGATATTAGCTTTTTTAGTACCATTTTTCTGGTTTAAATCACTAAAAGTAGAATTGCCGGGTACTACACGTTTTGCCTGCAATCTTTTATTGATCATGCTGGTGATACAGATTAGTTTGGGTATAGCGACTTTATTGCATGTAGTACCTACTCCTTTAGCAGCCTCCCATCAGGGTGGCGCCATGTTGCTTTTTGCGGCAGCTTTATGGGTAAGTCATCGATTACGCTAATGCTGTTAAACCCGATTGATTTGTTTTTGAAATTATTCAGGTTTGGCTTTCAGGATAATTAGATCATTCTCGGACAGACTTCTAGAGCTGCTCATTTAACCCCAACCTCTCCATTCGGTAACGCAGGGATCTAACTGTTATACCCAATATTTTGGCGGCCTTTGTACGATTGTATCGAGTCTGATCTAAGGCCTTTATAATTGAATCCTTTTCAAGTCTATCAAGAAAATCCTGAAGGGGTAGCCCTTTATCCGACCTGATGGGTGACAAGTTTTCAGCATCTTGTAGAGTTTCTTTAGCAGGTAATTGCAGCTCTTCTTTACCAATTTGTATATCTGAGCAAAGCGCCAAGGTACGTTCAAGTATATTCTCAAGTTCACGCACATTGCCGGGATAATCATAGTTTGTAAGCATTGCCAGCGCATCTTTCTTAAGGCTGCAAGGGGGTCGTGCAGTTTCTCGACATAACTTTGTCAGCACTGCTTCTGTTATGAGTGGAATATCTTCAGGCATCTCGCGCAGTGATGGCATGTTCAATTCAATAACATTCAGGCGATAATACAAATCTTGTCGAAATTGCCCAGCTTCAACACAATGACTGAGTTTTTTGTGAGAGGCGCTGATGATACGCACATCGACATTTTTTTCTTGTGTATCACCAATTCTTCTAACTTGCTTTTCCTGTATTACTCTCAATAATTTAACCTGCATGGACAATGGCAAATCAGCCACTTCATCAAGAAATAAAGTACTGCCATTAGCAGTTAGGAAAAATCCATCATGATCTTTGTCTGCGCCCGTAAAAGCCCCTTTTTTATAGCCGAAAAATTCACTTTCCATCAAATTCTCAGGAATTGCGCCACAGTTGACAGCAACAAACGTTTGTTTATGCCGGGCACTCCCATCATGGATCATTCTCGCGGCCAATTCTTTACCGCTTCCTGACTCACCACTGATATAAACTGAAGCTTGACTACGGGAAAGTTTATCAATGGTTGCGCGTAGTTGACGCATGGGTTGAGATTCACCCAACAATACGCGCTGGTTCAATCTGGTTTGTGATGTAGATTCAGTTTGTATGGGAGGTAAGCTTAAAGCTGATTTAACCAAATCACGTAACTGTTTTAATGAAACTGGTTTGGGTAAATAATCAAAAGCACCCGCTTTAAGCGCAGCAACTGCATTTTCTGTAGTGCTATAAGCAGTGATAACAGCAACAGGTAAATCTGCACAATGATGGGCAATATATTTAACCAGATCCAATCCTCCACCATCGGGTAATCGCATATCTGTAAGACATAACTGAAACGGTCGTGATTGCAGTAATATTTTGGCATCACTCACACAATTTGCGCTGGAAATTTCCATTCCCATACGAGCTAATGTTAATTCGAGCAACTCGATAATATCAGGCTCATCATCCACAATGAGTATATTTGGAGAAAAAGTTCCCTTGAGTGGGTAAACAATTCGTTCGTTATTTATAGACATGATTGGCTGCTCCTGCAGATGATTCTAAAATGCCCGCCGGTTGAACTTCCAATATATTCAAGTGATGCATGATTGGTTTCACACATTTCACGTGCAATATATAAACCCAGGCCTGTGCCAGTGGATGCAGTTGTAAAGAAAGGTTCAAAAATTTGTTTTAGTTGCTGCGGGTCAACGCCTGGACCATCATCAAATACATCCAGATGAATATTGTTTTCATTTGATCCTGTGGATAATTCAATGCGAATACTACCGGCTTGTTTACGACTATGTCTCCATGCATTACAACATAGATTCCATAGTACCTGGTTCAGGTGGTCACGATCAAAATCAATTAAATAATTTTTAGAGGAATTTAATATGCATACATTCCTATCGATTTTTTCAAAATGACAAAATTCCTCCAGAAATATTTCAATAAATTCGCCTGCATTCACGATGTCTAATTTTGAAACATTGCGTCGATTAAGTTGCAAAACATCCTGTACTATCTTGTTTAAGCGTTGGGTATTATCACAAATGATGCGCACTAGACGAGAATTTGTTTTGTTTGCAAGTTGATCTTCTTCCAAAAGCTCGGCAGCGTGATTGATTGCGGAAAGAGGATTACGAATTTCATGGGCAATATTTGCTGTCAGACGACCCAATGCAGCGAGTTTTAGTTGCTGTAGCTGAGCTTGTATATGTCCCATATCTTCAAGAAAGATAACTACACCATTGCGAAAATCCGATTGTATGGGAACAAAACGTGTTCGGACTAATGCATTACTATGAGATAGTCGCAAAAGATCAAAACTAATAGTACTATCCCCTTGCCAGCTTGTAAGCCTCCTGGCTATTTCAGGTACATAATCAGATAATCCGAGTAATTCAGTTTTGCTAACGGATGAACTCAAATCAAGTAACTTCTCAGCATATGTATTACGTTGCCGGATATTTCCAAACTTATCAACGACAAGTACCCCCTCCTGTAAATCTTGAATGACTAATTGATTGACTTGTGCCATATTCGCCAGATCAATACCGCGTTCTTCTGCAATTTGTTCACTGACCAAAGTGTGTTTGGCCAGTTGGTGCGCCAACCAGGCAACAGCAAAGTATGCCATGCTCAATAAACCTGCCTGTGAATATTGGGCTGAGTAGAGGTCAACAGTGAGTAAAGAAAAAGTTTCTTGTAGAAGTAAACTGATACTTGCAATAGATGCAAAAAATAGCACCAAACGACCGCGACTGATTAATCCTGCCCCAGCGAGTGATACCAATAGCAAAACTCCTAAACCACTTTGCAAGCCACCACTGGCATAGAGCATTATAGAGAAAAAAACGATATCACTGCCTACCTGTAAGCCTAGTTGCCAATTAAAATTGGGGTAGCGTAATTTAATAAGCAGCATGGATATACTACTGAAAAGTACATGACCTAAACCTGCATAAAGAAATAGCAAGAAGTGATATGAGCCGAAATGAGTGAATTGAAATTTCCACGTAATAATCACCAGACCACTGCCAATAATTAATCGGTATATATTGAAATAATAGAGAGAACGCCAGCATTGATCGGCATAATCAATCGCTGTAATTCCAGAATTAAATGACCGGAATATTGAATGTTTTGTTTGTGATGAATAAATAGACACAATAATTAGTTTAAGATGGAGTATCTATATACTGATTACAATGCTCGTTACAACAAAAATATTTATTATGACTGCTGATAGTTTCACTTTTAGGTAGATAAACACCACAATGAGCACAGCTCACCATATCTTCAATAGATTCTAGTGACGTTTCAACCTGTTTTTGTTTGGGGTGGCGGCTTTTGCTTATCCAGTAAATCAGCATAACTATAATTATGTAAAAAATTAATTTACCCATATCCATTTACTTCTTGTATGACATCAATTTGATTTATTTTTAAATGCAAGCATTAATTACATTCCAATCTGGATTTAACTTGTCATAGCTATAATATTGAAGCATATCATTTTTTTGATTTGGCAAATTATGGATTAATCGTGGTTTTAGTACCTATCAATAAAAGATAAAAAAATAGTGACTTAACCAAATAAAAACAAATTCAGGTAGATATGTGCATCTGGTGATGCCCGCCGCCGCATTCGATAAAAAAAGTGGCGGCGGCGCAACAAAGATGGCGGTTATTTGTTTAACCACAAGGCCTTGGCGAAAGTATTCCGCGCCAGGGTGTTGGAAGGTATCAAACAAGCCGGACTGAGCTTGCCTGAGCGATACCACGAGAAATGGGTGGATTGCAAAAACGTCGGCACAGGCGAAAAGGCATTGGTCTATCTGGGGCGGTATTTGTATCGCGGGGTATTGCCCGAGAAGAGCATCGTTGCAAACCGCGAT
>CXWL01124030.1_pt1 | contig 22993 bp, 25 predicted proteins | sample 590931 | NCBI WGS metagenome assembly CXWL01 (sample SAMEA3498368, study PRJEB10139) | groundwater metagenome | biome: water well; material: biofilm material | place: Germany | collected 2015-04-27
TGGGTGCCGATTACACCATGGCGGCGATAGCCAAGGCGCGCGCGGTGGTGCTGGAAGTCAATCTCAATGTGCCTTTCGCCTATGGCAATTGCCATGTGCATATTTCGCAAGTGGCGGCATTGATAGAAGACGATGCGCCCATCATGGAAGTCGGCTTGCCCAAGATAGGGCCGGTGCAGGAAGCCATAGGCAAGTATGTGGCCGACATGATAGAAGACGGTTCGACATTGCAGATAGGCNNGTGACCAACCGCAAGAAGAATTATCTGCCAGGAAAAATGGTCGCCACGTTTGCCTTGGGTTCAAAAAAACTATACCAGTTCATGGACTGCAATGCGGCGCTGGAAATCCACCCTGTCGATTTCACCAACGACCCATATCTGGCGGCCAAGAACGACAAGCTGATCGCCATCAATGCCACGCTGCAGATCGATCTGCTCGGTCAGTGCGGCTCTGAAAGCCTTGGGCCTGCGCCGTATTCCGGCACCGGCGGCCAGGTGGATTTTGTCCGCGCGGCTAACCGTTCCAACGGCGGCAAGGCCTTTATCGTGCTGCCCTCCACCGCCAGGGATGACAGCATCACGCGCATCGTACCTGCACTCACGCCGGGCACTCACATGACTACCGGCAAGAACGACATCAATTATGTCGTCACCGAATTCGGCGTGGCGCAATTGCGCGGCAAAACCGCAAAACAGCGCGCCGAGGAGATGATCGCTATCGCCCACCCTGATTTCAGGGCCGAACTGCGCGCGGCCGCCAGACAGATGCATTTGCTGTAGGTCGTTCACGGATCAAATTAATTGACCATGGCACCGGCCTGCAGCGCACTGTCCATGCGCCTGGTGGCGGCATCTGCCCGCAAACCCGCATGGATATTGCGCGGTGGCAGATGCCGCTTTCAAGATTAATACGATAACGCTGCTGATTTACGCCCTTGTCTCCAGGCGGCGCGACCTGCGGCGCTGCAGATACATGATCCAGCCGGTAAGCGCAAATAGCGGCAAGCTCAGGCTGGCCAGCATCATGATCAGGCGGCCGGTGACACCGAAGAAATGACCGGAATGGATGGCGTATAAACTGGCCATGAGTTTTTCGCCGGCGCTCTTGTCCGCATACAGTTCATGTTTTTGCAGCGCCCCGCTGACGCCGTCGATGACGATGCGATTATTCGCGTAAGCGTGCTCTGAGTCCAGATACAGAATTTGCACAGGCTGGGCAGGCCTGGAAGGCAGCAGGAGTATCAGTTTTTGGTAATGCGGCACGGTAGCGCTGAAGGTCGCCCAGACCAGCGCCAAATTGGGCTCGCCCGGTGCCGCCGACGTAACGATATCGGCACGGATGGCCGGCTTTGCCTGGTTACCCGCCGATGGCGTTTTGCCGCCGGCAGATACGCCGGCCAGCGCGCTAAGGCCGCTGCGATACCAGTCGTACGACCAGGCCAGACTGGTCAGGACAATCAACAGATAGGCCAGAAATAGCCAGGTCCCCAAGACCGCATGCAGCTGCGCGAGAAAGCTTCTGCCACGCTTGCCGGAATCTATCGCCAGCCAGCTGCGCCAGTTCAGGCGCCCGGTTTTTGGCCAACGCAAATACAGGCCNNTAGGGATCGAGATATTGCAGCTCAAATTTTTTCTTATCCGAGCCGGCAATCGGCTTCATGAAACCGACGCGCGCCGCATCTTGCGTATCGGCGCTGAGCGTCAGCGAGGACACATACGGATCGCGCTGTTTTACCCTGGCCAGCAGCTCGGCCGGCGCCAGCATGGCGCCCTGATGCGATGCGACGCGGGTGACTTGCGGATCGAGTTTGCGGATCAGCTCTTCTTCAAAACTATACAGCGCTCCCGTCATCCCCATTAATGCCAGGACCAATCCAGCCGTCATACCGAATAACCAGTGAATTTGAAAGAATGCGCGTTTCAGCATAAGGCTCTGATTAAAATAATGAAGCGCGCACTATAGCAGCGAATCTTTTGCGATGTCATTTCATCACAGGTTCAAGCGAAATGAAATGACAAGGCAGGAGGATGATTTCCGGACAAATGAATAGCCTCCGCATTTTTTAATCAACTAAAATACAGGCTTGAAGCTGAATCCTATGCAAAAGCACAAGACAATATCGCATGAAACCTAGCACCACCGCCGCGCGTTGCGGCTCACTCTTTGCCTTACTCCTCGCCGCCTGCTACGCTACTGCTGCACCGGCACACGCGCAAACCGGCGCTGGCGCAGAGGGCAATAGCGCCACCACCGCTGCCACCCCATCCAAGCCCAAGGTGTATAAATATATGGTTGGCGGCACCACCTCGTTTTCAGATATCCCGCCCAGCAGAGGGCATTACGTGGTCTGGACGCCATCCTGTTTTGCCTGCGACGTGGGCTCGACCGTCGATTGGCAATCGACCCGGCTGCACCTGGAAGAATTTAGCGATGTGATCGAATCGGCAGCGGTGAAATTCGCCGTTGATCCTGCCCTGGTCAGGGCGGTGATCCATGCCGAATCGGGCTTCAATCCCAAAGCCAGATCACCCAAGGGCGCACTCGGCCTGATGCAGCTGATGCCTGCGACCGCGCGTCAATTGGGGGTCGCCGATTCCAGCGTCCCGGCGAATAATATCCAGGGCGGCGTGCAATATCTGGCGGGCTTGCTGGTGCGCTTCAAGGGCGACACCAGCCTGGCTGCGGCAGCCTATAACGCTGGCCCGGAAGCGGTGGCAAAGTTTGCCGGCATCCCGCCCTATGCGGAAACCAAGGTGTATGTGCAGAGGGTGAATATCCTGCACCGGCGTTACAGACTCAGCCTCTGACTTTTAATAACGACCGGGCACTGACCGCGCCATCACGTGGTTATTTCAAAAAGGCACCAGGCCAGGACGTATGCTCCATGCGGGTGCTGGCGGCATCGGCCCGCAAAGGCAAGCGGGGCGCGCGCTCTGGCGATGTCATATAAAATAGCGCGAGTCTTCAATGCCAGTATTCAGCCATCAACATGCCCTCACGCACCATCAGAAAACTCGGATTATTCGCCATTACCTGGCCCATCCTGATCGAACAGCTGTCGCATATTTTGCCTGGCATTATCGACACCTTCATGGTCAGCCATCTGGGCGATGCCGCAGTGGCCGGGCTGGCGGTGGCGAACCAGATTGTGGTCTTCTTCATTATTCTTTTCTCGTTTGTCGGCGTGGGATGCAGCGTGGTGATTACCCACTACCTGGGGGCGAACGATCAGCTTGGCGCTGAACGCGTGGCATCGACTGCGGTCGGGGTTAACTTCTGGCTGGGCGTGCTGGTCAGCCTGTTGATCTATGCCTTCTCAACCGAGATGCTGGGCCTGCTACATTTGCCGCCGGAGCTGATGCCTTACGCCCAGCCGTTTCTGGCATTGATGGGCGGCACCCTGTTTTTAGAGGCGCTCAATATCGCCTTCGGCTCGGTGTTGCGCGCGCACGGCTATACGCGCGACGCGATGGTGATTACGCTGCTGATGAATGTGCTCAATATCGGCCTGAACTTTCTACTGATTTTCGGCATGTTCGGCTTCCCGAAATTAGGCGTGGTCGGCGCGGCCTTATCCACGGTCATCAGTCGCGCACTGGCCTGCATCGCCTTTGCCTGGCTGGCGCAGCGTCGCACCCGATTGCGCTTGCGCATGGCGTCGTTCTGGCGCTTTTCGCGCGAGTATCTGGCCAAGATTTTGCATATAGGCGTACCGGCAGCGGGTGAAAATTTGAGCTGGTGGCTGAGCTTTATGGTGATCACCTATTTCGTCGGGCAAATGGGCGAAACCGCACTCGCGACTTTCTCCTACACCATGCAACTGGCGATGCTGATGATGATGCTGGGTATCTCCATCGGCATCGGCACCGAAATCATGATAGGCCACATGATAGGCGCCGGCGAATTCGACGCGGCCTACCGCCAATTGTTACGCAGTTTACGGCTGGGCCTGGTGGTGACGATCGCGACTACCTGCACGGTCGCGCTATTTGCGCCGCAGTTATTGCGCACGTTTACCGCCAACGACACCATCATCACGGGCGGCGTATTTTTGCTGCGCATGGGCTTGCTGCTGGAACCCGGCCGCACCTTCAATCTGATCGTCATCAACTCCCTGCGCGCCACTGGTGATGCGCGCTTTCCGGTGTTGATGGGGGCCTGCTCGATGTGGGGTTTGGCGGTGCCGCTAGCCTGGTTTCTCGGCCTGCATCTGGGCTGGGGCCTGCCCGGTGTCTGGGTCGCGTTTACGGTAGATGAATGGGTGCGCGGCATCATGATGTACCTGCGCTGGAAAAGCCGCAGTTGGGAAAAACACGCTCGTGCGATGCGCGCCGGGGTGGCTGTCGGCCTGCCTTAAGCGGCATTTTTGCGCCGATTGCACTGCGGTCGAATAAGTTCAACTTCCATCGAAAGCAGCATCTGCCAGTACCAATACGGCGGAACAGCACAACTTCGTAACGCCAGATAGTACCGTCCCACAAAAATCCTTAATCTGCGTCCAGAACTTGCACTGGACGCACGATGTTGATACGACCAGTTCAATTTCAAAGTCCACACAACATCAAAAAGGATTACCTATTATGAAACGTCATCTCCTCGCACTTCTCGCTTTGAGCAGCAGCTTTTTTGCCATCCCTGCATTAGCGCAAGATAACTCGACGCTCGCCACGGCCAGTGCCAGCCAGCGCAGCAACGAGCAGGCGGAGCAAGTCATAGGCGTAGGCCTGGGTTACGGCACGCGCTACTTCGGCGGCGAAACGGATTGGCATGGAAACGTGTTTGGCGAAGCCAATTTTTCCAACGGCGTATTTCTCAGTACCAGGGATGGTCTGGGCTATCGCTTCCTGAACAATCATTCGGGCTTCTCTGCGGCAGCCAGCGTGGGGGCCAGCGGCTGGCGTAAGGAATCCTACGGCAAGAACGATACGCACAACCGCCTTATCGGCATGGGCGATATTGATCCAAAGGTGCAGGCGAATTTATTCCTGAACTATGACATGGGCCCGTTCCACGTCAATACCGCCGTGCATCAGACCATGGCAGACCGTCGCGGCACTTCAGTTGATGTCACAGGCCGCTATGATCTGCTCTCAACCAAGACCGATCTGGTGGAATTGTCAGGCGGTTTTACCTATGCCAACAAGACTGAAATGGATACTTTTTTCGGTGTGAGCAATGCGCAATCCGCAAGCAGCGGCAATCCGGCTTACTCACCGAAAGCCGGTATCGCCGGCACCGGGGTCGGCGTCAGCTGGCGCCATGCGCTTTCGCAAAACTGGGTCAGCACCGTCAGCGCCAACGTGACACGCTTAGGTGATGCGGCCTCCGACAGCCCCCTGAGCGAGCGCCGCAGCAACTCAGGCATAGGCGCCACGATAGGCTATCGTTTCTAAAGTGTTTCTGCCGTCACATTGAGTGCCGGCAGCTGCATCAAAATCAGCCCCCGTCAGCGAATGGCGGGGGCTGATTTTTTATCGGGTAGCAGGTAGCAAGATAATCCTGCTCCAATTCCAAGTAGTCTTTGCTCAAATCAACTATTATTTTGGCACTCTCTTCTTCCACAGCGCCTTCAGTCGGCCTGAAGCCTCCATCTGCTCCAGCTCTTCGTTGATCATCCGCAGCAAGCTCTCGCCTGCCGGATACCGGCGCGAGATCGCAAAACGGAACGGTGACGGGATCAATCCAGGCATAGCTTCTCCGGCCAGATTTTGGTCATCCAGAAACGGCTGCCCAATCACGGCATATCCCTGCATCGCCTGGTATTGTTCAAGGAACAAATCACAGTGCTGCGCATGCAGCTTCGCAATCAGCGCTTTGTAATCTTTGGTACCCTGATCAACCTCACCAGGCTTAAAAAAGTCTTTGAAACCCGTATAGTTGACGTTATATCCATGGATGCCGCAAACGCGATAGGCTTTTAAATCCGCCATGGCAAGTATGCTTAAGCCCTGAGGAAATTTTTTGCGCGAATAGAAATAATAGGTATTGGTAAAATACACCGGCCGGCTGAACCAAAACATCGCTTCGCGTTCTGGCGCCGCAGTGATATCAAGCACCATCTGGTAGTGATTGCCTTTTTTGACTTCAAGCAGGCATCTTGCCCAGGGCAGCATGGTAATCGTGTAGCGAATCTGATGGCGGGCGAAAATCTCATCAAGCACATCGACGGAAAAACCGACCACCTTGCTGCTTTTATTCCCGCCAACGCGCTCAAAATAGGTGTAGGGCGGCCATTCATTTGCGTCATCGCAAATCGAGACGGAAAGATTATCAGCTGCGCTTGCAATCGGCGACACGACGGGTGTCGCTGCGTGCAGTGCCAACGGACTTAAATAAATCCATGACCACAGCAGGCTCACGACTATTTGACAGATCGCCCAGTAATGATGAAAGCCATTTTCAGAATCTGCTATCCGCTGCCATTTGTCTTTCATCAGCTATTTTCATCCGCAAGGTTGTTTGAATCAACTTAAGAATAATGGGACTATTGTAATGGGATTCTTTGCTCTTTTATCCAACTTTGCTGCCAGCACAGAGAAGCGGAAGCATTTTTGGTGCGCCGGAGCAGCTCAGGCCTTACTATTTCAACATCATCGACTCGCCACGCCGAATCGATGCAAGGCAGGAGACTGGCGATCAGCCCCTTAGCTTAACGAGCTCATATGACAGCTGATTGACATACGGCGCATGTGTCGTGACGAATAAATAATGTCAAAGACAGCGCGCCAACAACGCAAAAAGCCCGCTAGAAGCGGGCTTACCATTCATAACGACGACTCGCCAGCAACCCATGCTATCTGCATGGTGCCACTGACTGAACCAAGAACCCGTGCTATCTGCGCGGTGCCCCCGGTGGGGTGAGTCGCCTGTCGTTGATCATGCATACTCGAGTTTGCATTTCAACTTTTTTACCACGAATGTTTCGCTTCACAAATCGACTACGCCATTTTCCTCGGTGCTTGCAATCTGCATTACCTGGCCGGTGAGAATCGATGCGCGCGAGAGCAAGTCGTCGGCAAATACAGCCACGCGAACTCTCTCATTGCGGTGAATATATATCCACTAATCGACTACACCATTTTCCAATGACCCATGCTATCTGCGTGGTGCCACTGGCCGGTGAGAATCGATCTGCGCATCAGGAAAACGTGTTGCCACGCTTTTCTGACATGTGAAGTTTTGCCTCAAATAAGATTCAGTCCGTTCACCAAAAACCCATGCTATCTGCGTGGTGCCCTCGGCCGGTATTACTGATCAGAATAAATACTAAATGAGACTGAAAATTTTTCTCTCAAGTGGTCGGCAACATCGTGCTGCCGACTGATACCTGATTAAGAAAGGATTTGAATATTGCCAGCCTTATCGCCTTTTGGACCGACTGTCGCTTCAAAAGAAACGCGTTGGTTTTCAGACAAGCTCTTGAATCCTGTGGATTGTATGTCTTGAAAGTGGGCGAATAAATCCGGACCGCCAGCATCTGGAGTGATGAAGCCGAAGCCTTTAGCATCGTTGAACCATTTGACTATGCCTGTTTGAGTGCTCATGTTAATTCCTTAAAAATTTTAAAAATAGGCTACATTGCCTGAAAGGCACTTGAAACCAAGAGATGAAACCGGAGGAATTAAAACAGAACGACTAGAAGAAACAGCCATGCAGAATTGGGACCAACAACTTACGACCTGATACAAGTACAGGGCGCAATATACACGGTACAGCCAGATTCACCTAATGTTTTTTTACGTTATCGCTGATTATTTTTTCAGCAGCCCTGGCGGTGCCGGAAAGCGCTTGCTTGTTGCCGGCCTGCCTTCATCGCCTGCCACGCGCTTGCGTCGATTGGCGCGTATTTGAATTATCATGAGGTTTTTTTAATGATGAAAGCCATTGCAATGAAGACAGGATGCATTTCTCTTGCCGTATTATTCAGCGCCGCCCTGCTGTCGCCAGCACTGCATGCACAAGGCACTGCCAACGACACGCCAGCCACCTCTGCTGGCGCAACTGGTACGGCTGTCACTGCAGCAGCTCCTGCGCCGCTGCACATCAGCTCGCTGGGCAAAATTGATACGCAAATTGGCACTGGCAATGAGGCGGTCTACGGGTCGGTTGTCGAAGTCCATTACACCGGATGGNNGGCGTCGTCGGCATGAAAGTCGGCGGTAAACGCACGCTGCTCATTCCCAGTTTTTTGGGCTACGGCACCAATGGCTCAGGCGCCATTCCACCTAACGCGCATCTGGTGTTTGACATAGAATTATTGAATGTGAAATAAGCAGAAAAACGGCGGCGCAAGAAAAATTCTCAATGACAACTTTTCCCGTGCAATATTAGAAAACGATTTTCAATCAGAATGCCGCCGCATTGAAATCAAAAAACATAGCAAAGTTTGATTTAAGGCAAAGAGAGCAGCGATAAAGCTCGCACAATAAGTGATCAGGCATTGCTGATATTCAATCTTATGGGAGCGAAATGATGAGCTACAAAAGCATGACGGTTTGTCTTGATAACAGCGCCGGTTCGTCGCGGCTGCTCGATTTCTCGCTCGCATTGGCAGCGCAAAACAATGCCCACCTGGCTGGTTTACACCTCACTTACGATCCCATCATTCTGTCTGACCCCTACGCAGTATGGGCGCCCATGCTGCTGGAATGGGAAAAATCAGCGCAAGCCAAGCAGGATGAGGCCAGGGCGGCATTTACGCTTGCGGCGGATAAAGCAGGTGTCAATGCCGATTTTTCCGGTTACCGCAGTACCGATTTGCAGGAGGTGATCGCGCATGCGCGCGCCTCGGATCTGACCATAGTGGCGCAACGCAATGCCGCCGACAGGGAGAGCGACCTGGGTTCTCAGTTCCCCGAAAGTTTTGTATTGAAACTTGGCAGGCCAGTATTGTTCCTGCCTTATGCCGGCGTGCCACCGAAAAAGTTCGATACGGTTATCGTTGCCTGGGATGGCGGGCGCGAAGCCGCGCGTGCAATGGCGGACGCTTTGCCATTTTTGCAACAGGCACAACAAGTCAAGGTATTGAGTATCTCCCGGCACAGCGACGAAGATCATGATTTGCCCGATGTCGATATCGCCGCCTATCTGGCCAAACACGATGTCAGGGTCGATCTGGAAAAAAATGAAAACGTCCATATCGACCCGGCAGATTGGCTGCTGTCACGCGCGGCAGATTGCGGCGCAGATCTGCTTGTCATGGGTGCCTACGGCCATCATCGCCTCACCGAACTGGTGCTGGGCGGTGTCACGCAATCCATCATGCGTCAGATGACTCTGCCGGTCCTGATGTCACACTAAGCTGGATTTGGCGAAAGGTTTGCGATGATGAATGAACGCCATGCCCCAAACAAAGCATCAGTTAAGACTTCCATACGCTGGTTCTCTGAACTCAGTATTGCCGACGTCCCGCTGGTCGGCGGCAAGAATGCCTCACTGGGCGAAATGTATCGCGAACTGACCGCACACGGCGTCAGGGTGCCCAACGGTTTTGCCGTCACCGCCGCGGCCTACCGCGATGTACTGGATCAGGCCAATGCCTGGCCCGCCCTGCATGCGGCGCTGGATGGCTTGAATGTGGCGGATGTCGATGATCTGGCACGCCGCGCGCAGCTGGCCAGGGACATCGTTTACGAAGCACCATTAACGCCTGCGCTGATCAGCGAGATCAGCGCCGCCTACCGGCAACTCAAGGAGGAATACGGTGAACAGCTGACGGTCGCGGTGCGCAGCTCTGCCACGGCGGAGGATTTGCCCACAGCCAGTTTTGCCGGCCAGCATGAGACTTACCTGAATATTTCCGGCGAAGCCAGCTTGATCGAGGCGGTACGACGCTGTTTCGCCAGCCTGTTCAAAGACAGGGCGATCAGTTACCGGGTAGAGAATGGCTTTGATCACTTCAAGGTATTTTTGTCGGTAGGCATCATGAAAATGGTGCGCTCCGACCTGGCATCAAGCGGGGTAATTTTTTCGCTCGATACCGAATCGGGCTTTCGCGATGTGGTGTTCATCACCGGCGCCTATGGCCTGGGCGAGAACGTGGTGCAGGGCACCGTCGATCCAGACGAATTCCACGTCTTCAAACCCACGCTAAAATTGGGCCATAGAGCCGTATTGCGCCGCTCGCTGGGCGCAAAAAAAATCCGTATGGTGTACACCAAAGGCGGCGGGCGCGAGACCACGCATAATGTGCCGACACCGAAGGAAGACCAGCGCCGTTTCTGCCTGAAGGATGATGAAGTGCTGGCGCTGGCAGATGCGGCGGTCCGCATCGAGGATCACTACAGCGCCAAGGCGGGGCACGCGATGCCTATGGACATAGAATGGGCCAAGGACGGTATCGACGGGATGCTGTACATGGTGCAGGCGCGGCCGGAAACCGTGGCCTCGCAAAAATCCCTGCACAGCTTTGACGAATACAAGCTGGAACGCAAAGGCGAAGTGCTGATCAGCGGGCGGGCGGTGGGTGGCAAGGTCGCCACCGGCATCGCACGCGTGATTACCGATGTGGCGCATCTGAACCAGTTTCAGGCCGGTGAAGTCTTGATTGCAGACACCACAATGCCGGACTGGGGCACCGTGATGAAAATCGCGGCGGCGATCGTCACCAACCGCGGCGGGCGTACCTGCCACGCCGCCATCGTGGCGCGCGAACTGGGCATTCCGGCGGTAGTCGGCTGCGACCATGCGACGCAAGCCATCCGTACCGGTGACGCTGTCACCATCTCCTGCGCCGAAGGCGATCTCGGGCATGTATATGCCGGCAGCATCCCGTTTCAGAAAACGAGCACCGATCTCACTGCCCTGGCAAAGCCGCAGACCCATCTGATGCTCAATATCGGCAACCCGGATATCGCCTTCCAGACCTCGTTTTTGCCTAACGATGGCGTAGGTCTGGCGCGTATGGAGTTCATCGTTGCTGACCATATCAGGGCGCATCCGATGGCGCTGGCGCATCCTGAAAAAATACCGGACGCCAGGGTGCGCGCCCAATTAGAAAAGCTGACGCACCTGTTCGACAAACCGGCGGACTATTTTGTGCGCCAGCTGTCAGAAGGCGTCGCCACGATTGCCGCGGCATTTTATCCCAAGCCCGTGATCGTGCGCATGTCTGATTTCAAGACCAATGAATACGCCAGCCTGCTCGGCGGAAAATGGTTCGAGCCGGACGAAGAAAATCCCATGCTGGGCTTTCGCGGCGCCTCGCGCTACACCCATCCCGCATATGCCGATGGCTTTGCGCTGGAATGCCAGGCCATGAAAAGAGTGCGCGAAGAGATGGGATTATCCAATGTCAAATTGATGATACCGTTTTGCCGGCGCGTAAAGGAAGCCGAGCAAGTCTTGCAGGCGATGGAAACATATGGGCTGAAACGCGGCGCAAACGGGCTGGAAATTTATGTCATGTGCGAGATTCCGAATAACGTGATCCAGATAGACGCCTTCGCCAGATTATTTGACGGCTTTTCGATAGGATCGAACGACCTGACGCAATTGGTGCTGGGGGTGGACAGGGATTCTGAAATCGTCGCCTTCGACTTTGATGAACGCGATGCGGGCGTGACCGAGATGATACGCCAGACAGTAGAAGGCGGAAAACGCAACCGGCGCCATGTCGGCATCTGCGGCCAGGCGCCATCGGACTACCCGGAGTTTGCCGAGTATCTGGTCAAAATAGGGATTGATGCGATCAGCCTGAATCCCGACACCATCATCAAGACCACGCGGCATTTGCTGGAAGTGGAAAAAAGCCTGGGCCAGATACCGCGCACCTGACGCGGCGGCAAGAATAATTATTGGGAGATAAACCATGACTACCCCGATTTCATCCATGATGACGACACAAACCATCAGCATTGCGATGGATGCATCAGTCGCACAAGCTGAAGAATTGATGCGCAAACATCAGATTTCCGCGTTGCCGGTGATTGATAACGACGAGGCTACGATTATTGGCATTATCAGCGTGCGCGATCTCACCCGCGTCCATGCAGAAAAAAGGGACCCGAACGCAGTTCACGCCTGGGAAATCTGCACTTACAAACCGCTGGAAATGGCTCCGGAAGACTCGATCAGTGATGTTGCGCGGATGATGGTGGGGAAAGGCGTCCATCATGTACTGATCACCGAAAAAAAACATCTGGTTGGTATCGTCTCCGCACTCGATTTTGTCAAGAAACACATTTAAATGTCGGCCATCACCAGCGAGAGAAATGATCTTCGGTCACGCCGATCAGGCGCTCCACCCGGCGCGGCGGTGCGTCCGCGCTGGCCTTGACCCAGCCGCTGAAGCTACCTATAGGCTGGGCATAACGGCTGACGGCAACCAGCAGGTTCTTGTTTTCGCTGCGGCAGCCTTCGGGCTGAAACTGCAGGTCCAGCAAGCCGTCATCGGTATAAATATGCCAGGGCTCAAGGATATTCTCCGGATCAAAATCAAAGCTTGCTGCGCCTAGCGCGATCAGGCGGCCATCTAGCCACAGGCAGTTTTCAGTATTGCCAAAATACCCGGCCTGCAAATTGAAACCCAACTCAAGGCTGTGCGCAGAGGCCCAGCGCCAGGCGGTTTCCCTGGCCAGAAAACCATTGCTATGGTCAAAGCTGGCAACCCCGCCGGCAAGATCAAATTGATACCCGGCGACACTCACCGATCCGCTCAAAGGCATGCCGGAAGATTTCACCGTCGCGTGCACAGTCCCGCCGGCGATAGGGCCAATGGCCAAAAGACAGGGGGCGGCATCTTTCGCATCAAAACTGGCATCCATGCTGAGCGTAGCGCAATGCAGATCAAGCTGGTAACGCTGGCTATCTGGTAACTGCTGATAGCGAATCGCATTACCCAGAAAATTGAAGTGACTGGCCGCCCCGCTGGCAGGATGCGCATTCAGTTTCGCGCTCCATCCCGGCAAGCCGTCTTGCGAAAAGTTCGCCAGCATCTTGCGCTGACGCCGGTCAAACGCATAGGCGAATGCCGTATTAGTCCAGCCCACATCAACAATGGCGACACCGCAAAATAATTCTTCGGTGGCCAGGGCCACATATTGCCAGCGCTTGTGATGAAAGTGTCGCCAGAAACGGCTGCGCCGATACGGCGGTGCCAGGGCTGACCACTCTATCTGCGCCAGGCTACCTGCAAATTGGCCGAAATTCACCCCGCCATTGGCGCTGACTGCAGCGGCTGGCGCGGCTGGTAGAAATGAAATTGCAGAGCTCATGGACAATCCTGATAGAAAGAGGAATGCCGTGATTGTGCCGCAGGCGGTGCAGCTAGTCCATACGGAGTCCTTTCCGGCACATGCGTTTTTAATAATTGCTGATGATTGATGATGCAAATACTGAGACAGCGGGGGACATGCCATAATTGCCAATAGACAGTTTTACCGATTAAAACAATGGCCGAATCAATGAAAAAAGCAATCCCTCTGGTACCGGTAACCATCGCCCTGATCGCGCTCAGTGCTGTGGTGGCGTTCATCTCCAGTCTTGGCGCCTCCATGAATGCCTTGCAGCCGCTGCTGATAGCGCCCATCAACCAGCGCGGTCTGGAAAGCGTTTTTTCCGGTCAGGTATGGCGCCTGGTGACACCGATATTTATCCACTTTGGCATCATGCATTTTGTCTTCAACATGATGTGGCTGTGGGATCTGGGTAAGCTGATAGAGATGAAAAAAGGGCCAGGCTTTTATTTCGGTTTCATCATGCTGGTAGGTGCGTCGTCCAATCTGGCGCAATATCTGTTGACGCAATCGTCGCTGTTCGGCGGAATGTCTGGCGTAGTCTACGGCTTGTTTGGCTATGTCTGGATACGCGGACGCATCGACCCTAGCTTCGATGCCGGCCTGCACAAGACCACCGTGAACATGATGCTGGCCTGGTTCGTGTTGTGCTGGACCGGCTTGCTCGGGCCGATCGCCAACTGGGCGCACACCATAGGTTTGCTGGCAGGTGCGGCATGGGCGTATCTCGAAAGCAGAGCGGCAATATCCCAAGGGAAACATGCTGCGCAGACGCCAGGCGCGCAGCAAGCAAGGCTGGAATATGTGTCTACCGCCGACATGCTGCAGATAGAGTCACAAAGAGCATGGGTGCGCGAACACTATTTGCCCGAAGTGCGCAGCAAATACGATAGCGTCAGCGGCAAGCTCACTATCATCAATGCCATTCTAAGCCAGGCATCAAGCCACACCCTTGCATCGGAACAACAGCGCGCAATAGAAATCGTGTTCGGCGACGCACTGGCGCAGGAAACCGGTGTACAGTGGGCGATGCTGGAAGAAGACGAAAAGAGAACCCCGGTGCTGCTTATCCCTACCACACCGATGACGGTTTTCCCGCTGGTTCCCTGCACGCGGCTGCTCGCTGCAGGAGGCGCGACCGGGGTACAAAAGATCTTCGATCAGTCGCTTGAATTGATCCTGCAGCATAAAAATCCGGCCCACCAGTGAGTTAACTTAATTAAATTAAATTAAATTAAATTAATTCATTTAAGCATTCATACGCCCTAATTAAAACCTTACTTTTGAAATGAAAAACGCCATGGATATCGATCCCCTCAGCACTGTCGACACAATGGAAGAATCCCTCAACGCAGAGCGCGTATTCTCGCGGCTCAATATGCTGGTCGCAATTACCGTCGCCATCCTCGCGACTTTCATGGGAATCTGCAAAGTCAAGGATGACAATATCGTCCAGGCCATGCAGCAAGCACAGGCCAACAAACTTGATCATTGGGCGTTTTATCAGGCACGTAATATCCGCGAAGAAGTTGCTAAATCAACTTTGGTGCAATTACGCTTGTCAGCGTCGGTACGCCCGGCCGGGGAGCAGAATGGCTATCAAGCGGCGATCAGCGAATATGAAAAAATTGTCACCGATCAAACCAAGAAAAAAGACGAATTGAAGGCGATGGCCGAACAAGATCAGAAAGACTACGACGCCGCCAATTTCAAGGACGATCAATTCGATTTATCCGATGCGCTGATTGCCATCGCCATTTCTCTGCTGGCGGTCACCGCATTGACTCAGCAAAAATGGCTGTATTGGGCAGCGTTGATACCGACCGGTGCTGGCATCTACATGGGCTTGGCCGGGCTACTTGGATGGACCGTCCATCCAGCGACCTTGATCAGCCTGTTGTCTTGATCTGGAGTCTTGATCTGAATACGCCCGAATAATGGAAAATATCATGCTGCCAATAAAGTTGACTGGCCTGGCGCTGGCCGCGCTTCTCGCACAGATGGCATATGCCGATGAAGAAGCGGGTGTGACGCCATACCGCCCTTCGGTCTCCTCACCGGCACAACTGCCGCTAGCAGGCCAGCTGGAACTGGAGTTAGGTGTGCTCCGGAATAAAATGGATGACGCCAGACGTGATAGTTTGCCATATCAATTCAAACTCGCTTTCGACAAGGAATGGGGCATCCTGATCGGTGGCGAAGCCCGTGTGACAAGCAAGGATGTCGGGTACAGCCAAAAGGGCGCCGGCGACACCACGCTCGTCATCAAGCGCGCCTTTCTGATTGACGATACCACGGCGTTTGGGCTGGAATTGGGCAGCAAACTGGCAACGGCTAAACAGACAATAGGCAGCGGCAAGACAGATTACAGCCTGAACGCAGTTTTCAGCCAGGATATCGAGAAACTGCACATGGATGCCAATGTCAATGTCACTCGCCTGGGCTTGCAGGAATACGGTGTTTCAAGAACGGCATTGGGTATCGCCACTTCATTTTCAATGCCGCTCAACGATCAGTGGCAGGCCATTGTCGAGCCCAGCGGCTTACGCCAGAGCGGGAAGCCCCCAAGCGCGCAATTATTGGCGGCACTAGCCTACAGCCCGAATAGAAATCTGACACTGGATATTGGCCTTGCCAAGGGGCTCAATAAGACATCCCAAACTTATTCCCTGTTTGCTGGTCTGGTGATGCCAATCGCAAAATTGTGGTGACAGCTATGGTTGATCTCTCAGCCTATCCAAGGACATCATGAATCATTCAATTTCTTTCGGGCAGGTTCAGCTACGCACGGAACGCCTGCTGCTGCGTCCGCTCTGCGGGAGCGATGCGCAAGCCTTGTTTGCGATATTTTCCGACCCCAAGGTGACGCGCTATACCAGCGGCGGCGCATGGCAGTCCCCTGACCAGGCAGATGAACTGATCNNCGGACTGGGGCAAGGGCTACATGCATGAAGCCTTGACCGCCTTGATTAATTTTGGCTTCGACGAATTGAATCTGCACCGTATAGAGGCAGACATTGACCCGCGTAATGCGGGCTCAGTATCCAGCGTGGAACGTCTGGGTTTCGTCAAGGAAGGCCACTTGCGCGAGCGCTGGATTGTCGATGGCGAGATATCTGACTCCAGCATCTATGGCTTGCTGTGCCGTGATTGGCAGGCGCGATCACCGACCTAGGTTAACTTAGGTTCTTAATCTGCCCGCCGCAAAAAATATCTGCTGACTATTCTTTGGTTTTTAATCACACGTCTCATACTTGCCAGGCGCCGTCAGCATAGACTATCTGCTCGTCGAGCAGCACCGCTTCTGTCACGGCAAAGACATCCACATGGTGCTTGCCGTCGCCGCGCTTGAAATTGGGTTTGCCGTAAATGCCGTGTTTGGCCCCCAGCGATAAATGTATCCCGCACATGCGCTCATAGGTGCCGATATCGCTGACGGTGCGGTCTTTGGTGAATGCGCGGTTCATGCCGAAACCCAGTTCGCGCACCCACACCACGCCTTCATCAGCGCGGATATTGGCAATGACTTGATCAAATTCCGGAGTGGAATCTATGACCTCGGTCACCTGCCCCTTATTCACCACCAACGTGATGGGGCTATCGGGCCGGTTGACAGCGAACGAGGTATCGCCAAAGATAAAGATCCGCACGCGGCCGTTGACGGCTTCGAGATCCCTTGCCTCGGTAAATACTTCGCCGATGGGAAACTGGCCGCCGACGTTTTTCATCTCGCTGTAATCGCCGACATTGAGCTTGGCCGATTCAAACGGCGAGGCAAACACCAGGCGTTCGCCACCGCTATCGACGACGCCATGGCTTGCCTTATCTATCAGTTGTTTGAGCGCATTGCCTACCCCGCGATAATACGCCGGGTCATACGCCAGCGAGTCTATGTAAGTCAGTGCCTGTTGCCCCGGCATGCGCGCCAGATGCGGATGCTCAATCACTTTTAGTTCTCGCTTGAACAGCTCCACCCGGATGCGGAAAGCGTCCATTCTGAAGTTGGTTGACTGTATCAGCACCACCAGGTCCGCGGCGACCAGGGGTGCCAGGATAGCCAGCACGGCTTCCGGGGAGCTTGCGCCAAAATCAATGAATTTTGCCTGAGGCAGGCAGCGGCGGTAAGCCTCTGTCAGCATCATTGCTAATTCGCACTGGGTATCGAATACCACCACCGCGGCATGTTGGTCGGAATGATGGAAGGCGAGCGTAAGGACATCCCGTAAATGTTGTTCGGCCAGCTTGACGGCAGCGGCGTTAATGACGGTGGCGTGGGTCGAAGGCGTGGTATTTTCTATCATGATGGGCGCAGGAAGAGGCAATAAGGCAGAGGAATCATAGTACATAGGCAGCGGGCGAAGCGGCGCTTGAATTGCCGTTTAGCCGCCATTTAGCTGGTATTTAGGCGCTATTTTATAGAAATAGCCGCATTGCCGGCAGATAATTTCCCTCCGGCGGTGACAATTTGCGATATACGTCAATAGATGCCATAAAAAAAACGGATGCCCGGCTATCGCGGCATCCGTTTGACGAAATTCCCTTTTCTTGTCTGAATTTATTTCTCAAATCTCTCACGCAAGTTGTTACGCGGATCACTCTTCTCCTTCAGTTCTTTCTCACGTTCGGGTTTTGCCACACCTGCAGGCGCCTCTCTACGCTGCTCGTTGGCGGGCGGACGTTCGACACGCGGCACTGACTGCATCGGCGCCTGCTGCATGACCGGCTCCGGAGCCGCAGGACGACTTGGCTCGCGCGGCGCGGTGATCACCCGCTCCATACCCCGCTGGTTAGGCAAGGCGCGCTCCTGCGGCATGGGCACTCCCGCGTTGGGAGGCGGCAGCTCTCTGCGCTGGTCGATTCTCTGGTCGATNNGCCGCATTCGGATTCACAGGATCAGGACTAGCCTGGATGCCGCGCGGATTGCCCAGGCGGCGCAGGTTAGCATCTGCATCACGCTCTTCGCCGCGGCCGGACGAGGGCTGCCTGCGGATTTGCTCTGCCGGAGCAGGGCTGACTGCAGGCTCAGGCTGTCCGCGCATGACCGGCGTATAGGGGCTACTTTCCTGCGGTCGCCTTGGCTCTGCCGTGTTATTGATCGTGCTGTTGATCCTGCGATCGGGGCCAGCCTGCGGCGCTCTGTCGCTGTCTCTGCCGCCTTCTCTACCACTATCGCGCCTGTAATCCCGGCCATAATCTCGATTGTCACGCGCGTTGCGCTCACCGCTATCAACGTTATCGCCATTCACAGTGCGGCTATTATTGTGCAATAAGATATTCGGTGGCAGCGCCGTCGGCACTACCGGCGCGGAAGATGGCGCAGGCGTAATCCGTGACCTCGGGTCGAGCTGAGTATTCCTTCCCTCATTCGCTTGCGCAGAAGCTCGGCCCTCTTGCCTTGGATTATATTTTTCTACAGTCCCTTCGCGCACCACCGGCAACTCAGCCGGCCTGAAGGTCGCCACCACGGGGCGCTGCCTGTATTGCGCCGCGCCATTGTCCTGATTACTAATGCGCCGGTTTGCACCAAGTATGCTATCTGGAGATGGCGCAATAGGTGGCGCGCCCGCACCGATCCGGGCCCGCGATAACTGCTCTGGCGTCAGGGGTCTGGCGGCGGCGCCGACAAATTGCCCTTTGACGAACACCGAAGCCGGCACTGCCGTCACCGCATTGCGAACGCCTTGATTGACATAGACTGTCCTGTTGTTATTGATGACCGTATTATTGACGGTATTATTGATGACAATATTGTTATTGATCTTGCTCAGGTAACGGGGACTGCTCGCATAACTTGGCCGATATGCCTCACCCGGCGCTAACGGAAACCACGCCACGCCCGGTCCGGCAGCGCGGCCAGAGCTGATGCTCAGGCTGGCGCTGAAACCATTGCCTCCGCCAATAAATGCCACCAAGGCCGGCGCATATACCGGACGTTCATTATGCAGATGATGTCCGGGCACCCACGCCCACCGGTGGCCGATATGTGCCCAGCGGCCATAATGATAAGGCGCAAATCCCCATGGCGCGCGGTCCACCCAGGTCCAGCCCCAAGGTGCCACCCATAGCCAGCTGCCATCGCGATAAGGCGCCCAGCCTGCATCAATAGTTCTTGGCAGCCAGATCGCGCCATATTCGGCATTGGTTTCCCATGTGCCGTATTCATCAAGTTGTTGATAGCCAATCACCTCCCTTGAGACATAACGGGCAGAAACAGAGCGGTCTTCGGCACGGTCGCGATCATTGGCCCACTGGTCAAAACTGTCGTAGGGTGGCATGCGATCTATCGAGCGGTGGCTCAGATTGGTGCCGGAAAACACCACCTGCTCAGCCTCGCGTATTGTCAGGCTGTCGCGGTCGCCATAGGCAATCGCCGTACCGCGCCTGACGATGACATTGCTGGTGTTGTCGTCATTGACAGTCACCCTGTATTCGCCTGCTTCCTGCAAAGAAAATGCAAGATTGGGCGTATTGATCTCAATAACTTCTTTGCCGCTCAGGCTGCGCACCCGCACTATCATGCTTCCGCGCGTCAGTTTAAGCTGCACCGTATCATCCGACAGCGTCATGAAAGTCAGGCTGCTTCTTTCATCCAGACGTATCGCGCTTGAGCCTATATGCAATTCGGCACGACCGCGCTCAGGCACCCACAAACTGTCGCCGGCGGACATAGGGCGATTTAGCGAAGCATCAGTCCATTGCTCGCTACCGGCGGTGGAAAAACTCAGATTGCCGCTGGCATAACTGAGCCTTGCAACGCGGTCTGGAGGATCGACTTGCGCACTTGCGCTTGTCTGGAGCAGTAGCGAAGTAAGCGCCACCGCGATAAACCGAAGCAGGGGCGAGGGGGAGGTAGATGTGCGCATAGGTTTTCTTTTTAGAAAAAACGGGGGATACAAGGGATACGTCAGTCCATCCGTTCTTGGCGGCCAGCCAAGATGTAAGCGATTAACGCATGAGCGTCGGGTTTGGATGTCACAGGATAGAAAAAATTCACCAAATTCTATTTCTTGCGCATTAAATGCATTTAAAGCATCGCCTGTGACGCACTGTTCATGCGCCTTTCCGGCACATCTGCCCTGCAGGGTGCATGGGACATGCGTTCTGGCAGGCCTTAGTGTTTATTTATTTTCATATAGTGGCGACAAGGCAAATATGGGACGCAAATAAAATTTATTTGCAGCAACATTAATGTTGGAAATTTGCTTGATTGCATGCCCTCTGCGATCATCGTTCACCGGTAATTATTTACATCTCGCAATCCGACTGCTATAACTTAGCCGGGTGCATGCACTGCGACACGCTCTTTTTCCACTTACCATATCGCCAATGTCCAATTTTCAAACCAGAATTGCCTCATCAAAAGATATTGACGCCGTAGCCGTCTTATTCGACGCCTATCGCCAATTCTACCAACAAGCGTCTGATCTGCCGCTGGCGACCAAGTTCATCCGCGATCGTATTGCCAAGGAAGAATCGGTCATCATCCTGGCGGAAAACGCCGAGCGCATCGCGCTGGGTTTTTGCCAGATGTATCCGAGTTTTTGTTCGGTTGAAGCGACGCCCATCTATACGCTCTACGACCTGTTCGTTGAGCCGGAAGCAAGAAGGACCGGCGCCGGCAAGGCCTTGCTGCTGGCCGCTGAAAAACATGCTATCCGTCATGGTGTCACCCGCATGGACCTGACCACGGCAAAAACNNACACCTCATTCGAACTGTTTTTGAAACTGCTCAAATTGCTGCGCCAAGGCTTCCACCTGCGCACGCAAGCGGCTGACCTCATCCTCCAGCAGCGCGATCCGGTCACGCTGCAAAGTCGCGCCGCTAGCTGATGAGGAAGCGGCCGCAGCCTCCTGCTGCTCTAGGGCCGTCTCACCGCTTAGCAGATGGGCATATCGTGGCTCTTTGGTACCAGGGGCGCGCGCCAGCCTGGCCACCAGCGGCGGGTACTTGTCCATCAAAAATTCCAGGCAGGTTTCGACTTCTGCCACCGACGCGAACTCATGCAGGCGGCCGCAGCGGTTGCGGATTTCGCCGGCGGTTTGCAAGCCACGCAACATGAGTATGGTCAGGGTGGCGAGCTTGTCCTGCTCCAGCATCCATTTAATGCGCATGCGGTGTTCGTACTTGGCGACACGCGCTCCGGCCTGATTGATCACGCTGACCAATTTTTTTTGCGCCAGGCGATCCAGCACGTCCATCACGGTGTCTTCAGAAATTGACATCACAGGGTCCCGGCTGGACAACTGGTTGCAACCATTGACCAGCGCATTGAGCGACATAGGATAATTATCCGGGGTTGTCGCCTCTTTTTCCGCCAGCACCGCCAGCACACGCACCTCAAAAGCGTCAAGGAGGCTGGCATTGACCACAGTACTGTCATGGGCGCCTGCTTCGGTATTTTCTGTATTCATATGTTGCTCTCTGATTTGACCTGCTTGGATTTTTCTGGCGATAGAGGCCGTTATTTTAGTTTCAAAAACCACTCTTCACCTGACGATCTGCGCGACAGGTAGCGATAGACAGCAACGGCAAAAATGATTACATTAGTTTCAGCTTGAAAATCATCAAATTCAGCGGGCAATATTATTGCCGAAGAGAAAATCGTCCACCATCCTGGGAGTATTCATGTCTGCAGACGCAAAAAAATTTCGACTCATTACCCGTAGTGATTTTGATGGTCTGGTCTGCGCGGTGCTGCTGCAGCATCTGGATCTGATCGACGAGATAAAGTTTGTGCATCCCAAGGACATGCAGGACGGCAAGATAGAAGTCACCGGCAACGATATCAGCACCAATCTGCCTTATGTCGAAGGCGTGCACATGGCCTTCGATCACCATCTGTCGGAACTGATCCGCAACGATGGCGCGCGCAACAACCATATCATCCATCCGGCCGCCCCTTCGGCAGCGCGCGTGGTGTATGACTATTACGGCGGCAGCGCGGCCTTCCCCGCCTCCTGGGACGACATGATGGCAGCGGTAGACAAGGGCGATTCTGCGCAATTTAACCGTCAGGAAGTGCTGCACCCTGAACGCTGGGATTTGCTGAATTTCCTGATGGATGCGCGCACCGGCCTTGGCCGCTTCCGCGATTTCAGGATTTCAAATTACAACCTGATGATGGATTTGATCCGCCTATGCAAGACCCAGAGCATCGATCAGATCATGCAGAGCGCCGATGTCAAAGAGCGTGTAGAGCTGTATTTTGAACATGAGGAAAAATGCAAGGAACAGATTTTGCGCTGCGCGACGCGACACAAAAATCTGGTGGTGCTAGATCTGCGCAATGAAGAAACCATTTTTGCCGGCAACCGTTTTCTGATTTATGCGCTGTTCCCCGACACCAATATCTCCATTCACGTCTTGTGGGGGCTAAAGAACCAGAACACCGTGTTTGCCACCGGGAAATCCATCCTCAACCGCACTTCGAAAACCAATATCGGTCCCCTGATGCTGGAATATGGCGGTGGCGGGCACGAAAATGCAGGAACCTGCCAGGTGGAAAACGACAAGGCGCAACAGGTGCTCGCCACGCTGGTTTCACGCATCAATGCGGATGGCTGACGAGACCCGGGCAAGTAGGGTGAAAATGGCGACGGCGCTCAGACTATCTTGCAGCCGTCTTTCCATACGCCTATCACTACCGGAAATTGCCCGCACATCCTGACACGCAGGAAATCAGCACGCAGTGCGGGGGCAATTTCCCCCCGGTCTGGCAGATCAATCATTTTTGCCGGATTCAGCGAAACGGTTGC
>CXWL01101805.1_pt1 | contig 22987 bp, 21 predicted proteins | sample 590931 | NCBI WGS metagenome assembly CXWL01 (sample SAMEA3498368, study PRJEB10139) | groundwater metagenome | biome: water well; material: biofilm material | place: Germany | collected 2015-04-27
CTTGGACACACCGATGTAGGCAGCCTGTTGGTCAGTCAATACGGAGAGTTGTGCGTTGAGTTTTTTCAGCTGCAGGCGTGCGACCTTCTCGTCCAGATGTTTGGGCAGCGTGTAGACGCCCACCGGATAGTCTGCGTTGCGAGTGAACAGTTCGATCTGCGCGATGGTCTGGTTGGCGAAGGAACTGGACATCACGTAGCTCGGATGGCCGGTGCCGCAGCCCAGATTCACCAGGCGCCCCTTGGCGAGCAGGATGATGCGCTTGCCATCTGGGAAAATCACATGGTCCACCTGCGGCTTGATTTCTTCCCATTGATATTTTTCAATCGAGGCGACGTCAATCTCATTATCGAAATGGCCGATGTTGCACACGATGGCCTGATCCTTCATCTTCGCCATGTGGTCATGTGTGATGACGTGGAAGTTGCCGGTGCAGGTCACAAAAATGTCGGCCTTGTCGGCTGCATATTCCATGGTCACCACGCGGTAACCCTCCATCGCGGCTTGCAGCGCGCAGATCGGATCAACTTCGGTGACCCACACCTGCGCCGACAGCGCGCGCATGGCCTGAGCCGAACCCTTGCCCACGTCGCCGTAACCGGCAATCAGCGCGACCTTGCCGGCGATCATCACGTCGGTGGCGCGCTTGATGCCGTCCACCAGCGATTCGCGGCAGCCGTACAGGTTGTCGAACTTGGATTTGGTGACGGAGTCGTTCACGTTGATCGCGGGAATTTTCAGGTCGCCGCGCTCGTGCATCTGGTACAGGCGATGCACACCGGTAGTGGTCTCTTCGGTCACGCCCTTGATCTGCGCCAGCCGTGTCGAGTACCAGGTTTTGTCGGTGGCGAGCTTGGCCTTGATTGCAGCGAACAGGATGCGCTCTTCTTCGCTCCCGGGATTAGCCAGCACGGATTGATCTTTCTCCGCCTTGCTGCCCAGGTGCAGCAGCAGAGTGGCATCACCGCCGTCATCGAGGATCATGTTGGAATAGCCACCGTCCGCCCACTCGAAAATACGGTGGGTGTAGTCCCAGTAATCTTCCAGGGTTTCGCCCTTGACCGCGAAAACGGCGATGCCGTCCTTGGCGATGGCGGCGGCGGCGTGATCCTGAGTCGAGAAGATGTTGCATGACGCCCAGCGCACTTCTGCACCGAGCGCCTTCAGCGTCTCGATCAGCACGGCGGTCTGGATGGTCATGTGCAGAGAGCCGGTGATGCGCGCGTCTTTCAGCGGCTGGCTTCTGGCGAATTCCTCGCGGATTGCCATCAGACCGGGCATCTCGGTCTCGGCGATGGCGATTTCTTTGCGGCCCCACGGGGCTAGCTTGATGTCGGCGACTTTGTAATCGGTAAATTCAGCCATAGTGTTCTTGCTCCTTGAACGTTATGACCGGGGGGGAGGATCGAACTCACCGCTCTCCCGTGCCCGGCACGGATTGGGTGAGCATCGTTAAAACAGTCCGGTTACCTGAGCCTGGCAGGCGCTATATGCCTGTCGCAACGCTCCTCAGGGCCGGAAAAACTTCAAGCCTAAATAATTCTTAATTGGCTTAGGGAGGGGATTTTAACACAAAGAGGGTGAGGGTTTGCAATGCGGGGAATATGCCGTCTGGCCATACCGGTTTCGCCAGCGGGCATGCCGGGAGCAGATGGCGGCTTGCCTTATGGTAAGCTAACCGCTTTTAAACCCTTACGAAAATACGGCCTTACATGAACATGTTAAAAACAAATAAACGGCTACTGCCAGCCGCTACTCTATTCTGTTTAACGATGCTGCTCTCCGGCTGCGATAAAATGGTTCCGGTATATGTGTTTGACTTGACGCGGCTCGCTGCCGATGGCAGCGAATATAAAGGCAATGGGCACTATCCGGAGCAACCATGGTCTTGCGCGCGCGACAACAAAAGCGGGCTCATGTGGGAGGTTAAAACAACGTCTCCGGGCTTGCACGTCGGAACCAATACTTACACTTGGTACAACCGTGATGAAAGAACCAATGGGAAGATTGAGGGGGAAACCAACGAGATGGTGGAGGGGAAACCCAATGGCGGTGTGTGCTCAGGCAGCGCTTGCGATACCGAAGCTTTCGTTGCAGCAGTTAATGCCGAGCGCCTGTGCGGATATTCCGATTGGCGCTTACCCAGCAAAGATGAGTTGGGTTCTCTGATCGACGCAACCGTGCGCATCCCTGGGCCAACGCTGCCCAAGGAATTTTTTCCCAATACGCAAAACTCGAAATTCGGTTATTGGACATCCACATTTTTCCGCATGCACCATGGCAGCGCCTGGGCATGGCGTTTCGATCAAGGTGTCGACTTCGTGGTGGTGAAAGTAGAGCCGCGCCATGTCAAACTAGTGCGCGGCACTGCCAAAACTGCCGAGAACCAAAAGCCGGCGCAATAATGGCGCGGAACGGTTTATGACAGACTGCGAGGGGTTTGGTTCTTGCTCCTTCTAGGAATGAAAAGCCCACTAAGTATTATTTTGATCAAAACGTCCTCATTGGGAGATGTGCTGCACAATCTACCTATCGTGGCGGATATTTGCCAGCATGCCCCGGATGCGCACATTGATTGGGTAGTGGAAGAAAGTTTTGCCTCGCTACCCGGGCTGCACCCCGGGATCAATCAGGTCATTCCAGTGGCCATGCGGCGCTGGCGCAAGTCATGGTGGAAATCCCGCAGCGAGATACAAGCAAGCTGCCACGGGCTGCGCACCGCCCGCCCTTATGATCTTGCACTGGACACACAGGGTCTGCTGAAGAGCGCCATGATTGCTCGCTGTGCGCATGCCATACATTGCGGCTATGACTGGAACAGCGCGCGCGAGCCTCTGGCCAGCCTGTTTTATAACCGGACATATGCCGTCGCCAAGAATCTGCATGCGGTGGAACGCAACCGCCAACTGGCCGGGCTGGCTCTGGGCTATGCTCCACAAGGAATGCCGGATTATGGCATACGCCCCCCCGATCTCTTGTTGCCTTGGCTGCCGACGGATGCCTATGCCGTGCTGCTGCATGCCACCAGCCATGACAAAAAATTATGGGGTGAGCACAACTGGGTAGCGCTAGGCAAGCAATTGAACCAGGTGAATATGCGTACCGTGCTGCCTTGGGGTAATGAGCGGGAGAAGGCACGTAGCGAACGCCTGTGTTCAGCTATTCCCGGTGCTACTTGCACGCCGCGCATTAACCTGAATGAAGCTGCGGCCATGCTGGGGCATGCACATATAGTGGTTGGAGTAGATACCGGCCTGAGCCATCTCGCCGCCGCACTCGGAGTGCCGACCATAGGTATATACACCGCCACCGATCCGGGTTTGACTGGACTCTATGCGGGCAAAAGCGCGGTTAACCTGGGCGGGAAAAATGCGCCCCCTGCGGTCAATGAAGTTAGCGCTGCGATTGAACAAATAGCTGGCCATGGTTAACCCGCGCTTCTATTACATACTGGGCCTGTGGTTGCTGCTGCCCTACATTTTTTTCCATCTCCTGTGGCGCTCACGCAAGCAGCCCGAATACCTCAAGCACATCGGAGAGCGTTTTGGTTTTTACCCCATCCACAGCGGCAAACCGGTGATCTGGCTGCATACCGTGTCGGTCGGGGAAACGCAAGCGGTGGCCAGCCTGGTGAAGCGCTTGCGGAAAATGTACCCGGATTATCAACTGCTGTTCACGCACACCACGCCCACCGGGCGCATCGCCAGCAAAATGCTTTATGGCGACGACGTGCTGCGGGTTTATCTGCCTTACGATTACCCATTTGCAGTCAGGCGTTTTCTGGGCCATTTTCGCCCCCGTATCGGCACCCTGCTGGAAACTGAAATATGGTTCAACCTGATTCACGCCTGCAAAGCAAAACAAATTCCCCTGTTGCTGCTGAATGCGCGCCTGTCGGAAAAATCCGCGCGCGGTTATGAACGTGTTGATCGGCTAACCCGCGACGCACTGAAAGAACTCACCACCATTGCCGCGCAGACAACCGACGATGCTGCCCGCCTGGCTAGGCTGGGGGCCTGCGATGTATCCATTATGGGCAACCTGAAATTCGACATTGAACCGCCTGCTGTCATGCTGGAGTTGGGGAAAGAGCTGCGCAATCAGTTTGGTGCAGAACGCCCGGTGTTTCTGGCTGCCAGCACCCGCGATGGCGAAGAGGCACTGCTGCTTGATGCTCTCAAACAAGTTGATCTGCCGCGCTTGCTCACGGTCATTGTGCCGCGCCATCCGCAGCGCTTCGATGCAGTGGCCGCCCTGCTCACGCAGCACGGCATCCTCTTCCAGCGCAGGAGTGAAAATTGCCCCGTTGCTCAAGACACGCAAGTGGTGCTGGGCGACAGCATGGGGGAAATGTTTGCCTACTATGCGGCTTGCGACCTCGCCTTCATCGGCGGGAGCCTGTTGCCATTTGGCGGGCAAAACCTGATCGAAGCCTGCGCCATAGGCAAGCCCGTGCTGATCGGCCCGCACACCTACAACTTTGCGCAAGCCAGCCAGCATGCCATCGCTTGCGGGGCGGCTGTGCGTGTGCAGGACGCTGATGAGCTTGCGCAAACTTTGAATAACCTGCTTACAAATTCTGGCCAGTTGGTGAAAATCGGTGCTGCGGGGCTGCAATTTGTAAGCGCCAATCGCGGCGCAACGGAGCAAGCGGTGTTGCATATTAACCGTTTCATCACCCAATAGGCGGCAGCTTACGCCATCATTTCCGGTAAAATCACGCAAACTTTAATGGCACGGCAAATCACCCCCCAACCATGAATAAAATTCTTATTACCGGCGGTGCCGGATTTATCGGCTCCGCCGTCATCCGCCAATTGATCGCGGAAACCGGTGTCACGGTCATCAACGTGGACAAGCTGACTTATGCCGGCAACCTGCAATCCCTGGCATCCGTTGCGGATAACCCGCGCTACCGTTTCGAGCGTGTGGATATTTGCAATGCCGCCGAAGTTGCACGCCTGTTCCGTGAACACCAGCCGGATGCGGTGATGCATCTGGCTGCCGAATCGCATGTCGACCGCTCTATCACCGGCCCGGCGGCATTCATCGAAACCAATATCGTCGGCACCTACACCTTGTTGGAAGCCACTCGGGAATACTGGAGCGGGCTTGCTGCGGAACGCAAGAACGCTTTCCGCTTCCACCACATTTCCACCGATGAGGTATATGGCAGTTTGGGTTCCAGCGGCTTCTTTACCGAAGACACCCCTTACCAGCCGAATTCGCCTTACTCGGCAAGCAAGGCATCATCGGATCATCTGGTGCGCGCCTGGCATCACACCTATGGCTTGCCCACGGTTACTACCAACTGCTCAAATAATTACGGCCCTTACCATTTCCCCGAAAAACTAATTCCACTGATTATCCTGAATGCATGCAACGGCAAACCGCTTCCCATCTACGGCAAGGGCGACAATATCCGTGACTGGCTGTATGTGGACGACCACGCGCGCGCATTGCGCCTGGTGCTGGAGCGGGGGCGCGCAGGAGAAACTTATAACATCGGCGGCTGGAACGAGAAGACCAATCTCGAAGTTGTGCATGCAATTTGCGCTATCCTCGATGAACTTCGCCCGCAGGGTGCGCCGCACGCTTCTCTCATCAAATATGTGCAGGACAGGCCCGGCCACGATCGCCGTTACGCCATTGACGCCTCAAAGATCGCGAACGAACTGGGCTGGAAACCGCTGGAATCTTTTGAGACCGGGCTGCGCAAGACCGTGGAGTGGTATCTGGCCAGCACCGCCTGGACCGATGCTGTGATCAGCGGAGAGTATCAGAATTGGATTCAACAAAATTACGGCGACAGGAAAATATCATGAAAGGCATCATACTCGCGGGCGGATCAGGCACACGGCTCTATCCGGTCACCCAGACCATTTCCAAACAACTGCTGCCGATCTATGACAAGCCGATGATTTACTACCCGCTGTCCACGCTGATGCTGGCCGGAATCCGCGATATTCTGGTGATCTCCACCCCGCAGGATACGCCGCATTTCGAACGGCTGCTGCGGGACGGTTCCCAATGGGGCATGAATTTCTCCTATGCCGTACAACCTTCGCCGGATGGGCTTGCGCAGGCATTCATCATCGGCGAATCATTTATCGGGAACGACCCCTGCGCGATGGTGCTGGGCGACAATATTTTTTACGGCAACGACATCGGGAATTTGCTGGGTTACGCAACAGCAAAACAATATGGAGCCACGGTATTCGCTTATCACGTTAATGACCCTGAACGCTATGGCGTGGTTGAGTTTGACAAAGCCGGGCGCGCCATCAGCATTGAGGAAAAGCCCCTCAAGCCAAAGTCCAATTATGCGCTGACCGGATTGTATTTCTATGATAACCAGGTAATCGATATTGCCAAATCCATCAAACCATCGGCTCGCGGGGAGCTGGAAATAACTGCCGTGATGCAGCATTATTTGGATATGGACATGCTGGAAGTCCAGGTCATGCGCCGGGGTTATGCCTGGCTGGATACCGGCACGCACGAATCACTGCTGGAGGCTTCGATGTTCATCCAGACCCTGGAAAAACGCCAAGGGCTGAAAGTTGCCTGCCCTGAAGAAATTGCCTACCGCCAGAATTACATCACTGCGGAACAATTGGCGAAACTGGCCGTGCCATTGTCCAAAAATTCTTATGGCCAATACTTGCTGGGCATCCTGAATGAAAGGATAGGATAAATGCAAGTCGTTCAAACTGCTATACCGGATTTATTGATTCTTGAACACAAAGTATTCGGGGATGCGCGCGGTTTTTTCTTCGAGATATTTAACCAGCGGGATTTTGATCAATTGACCGGCATCAAAGATCATTTCGTGCAGGACAATGAGTCCCGTTCCGCAAGGAATGTCCTGCGCGGGCTGCATTACCAAATAAAACAACCTCAAGGCAAACTGGTGCATGTGCTGACGGGGGAGGTATTCGATGTTGCCGTAGATCTTCGCAAATCATCGCCCACCTTTGGTAAATGGGTAGGCACCAAACTTTCTGCCGAAAATAAACGGATGTTATGGGTGCCGAAAGGGTTCGCGCACGGCTTTATTGTGCTCAGCGAGTACGCCGAGTTTCTCTACAAAACAACCGATTACTGGGCGCCTGAATATGAACGTTCCCTTCTCTGGAATGATCCGGATCTGGCTATAAATTGGCCTTTGAATGGGAACGTACCAATTTTGTCCAGGAAGGATCAGGAGGGTGTGCCTTTTCGCCAAGCCGAGGTCTTCCTTTAAAAAATATTGCCATGAAAATTTTACTGGTCGGCAAGAACGGGCAGGTAGGCAGGGAGTTGGAAAACACACTTGCATACTTGGGGGAGGTAATCGACCTGGACAGGCAGGGCATGGATCTAGGCGACCCGGATTCAATCCGCAAACCCATACGCAGCTTGCAGCCGGATGTTATTGTCAATGCGGCCGCCTACACTGCTGTGGACAAGGCAGAATCGGAACCTGATCTGGCCATGGCGGTTAATGGCATCGCACCCGGCATTATGGCGGAAGAGGCAGCGCGGCTAAACGCCCTGCTTGTCCATTACTCCACCGATTACGTATTTGATGGAACAAAATCTGCTCCCTATACCGAGCAGGACAACCCCAATCCATTGAATGTTTATGGGCACAGCAAACTGATGGGTGAGCGGGCTATTTGTGCGCATGCTTCGCGCTTCCTGATTTTCCGCTCCACATGGGTGTATGACGCTCAGGGTAAAAATTTCCTGAACACAATAAAGCGTATAGGCGCCCAGCGCCCCGAACTGGCCATCGTGGACGATCAGTTTGGCGCCCCTACCTGGAGCCGCGAGATTGCGCTGGCTACGGCGCAGGCAATATCTTCGTGCATGTCCCACCCCGATCCAGAGCAGATTAACGGGATATACCACATGACTGCGCGGGGGCAAACTTCATGGTTTGGATTTGCGCAGTCTGCCGCAAAGTGCGGCCTGTTTGCCGGCCTTGCACATCCGCCAGCCTTGCGAGCCATTAGCAGCGCGGAATTTCCCACCCCGGCAAAACGGCCAATGTATTCGGTATTATCCAATGCCAAATTGCTTGAGCAGTTTGGCATTCAATTACCCGAGTGGGATGTGTCGCTACGGAAATGCATGACGCTCAATAGAGCGCCTGATTAACCTTGACTAGATCCTCTTCAGCTAATGTTCCGGCTGCGGCTTTCAGCCGCAGTTGGCTGATCAGGTAGTTGTACTCGGCCTGATACAAGTCGCGGCGGGTAGAGTAAAGCTGCTGCTGTGCATTCAGCACATCCAGATTGGTGCGCACGCCCACCTCCTGTCCCAGCTTGCTGGCTTCCAGCAAACTTTCGCTGGACTTCAGCGCCTGTTGCAGCGCCTTGACCTGGGCAATGCCGTTGACTACGCCCAGATAAGCCTGGCGCGTTTGCAACGCGACAGTGCGGCGCGCACTTTCCAGTTCCTCCTTGGCGCGGTCGCGGTTGGCCTCGGCTTCGCGCACCCTGGACTGTGTTGCGCCGCCTTGAAACAGCGGCACGTTGAGTTGCACGCCGACAGAAGTGTTGCGGCTGTCGCTGCCCACCCCCAGGCTGCCGCCGTTGGCGAAGCTTTCGGAATGATTGGCAACCAGATCGAGCGTCGGATAGTGCCCGCCGCGATTGCGCTCCGCTTCTTTTGCGGCCAATTCGGTGGCAGCTTGTGTCGTGACTAATTGTGGGTTGTGCCGTTGCGCCTCATCCACCCATTTTTCCATGTCTACCGGCTGCAGCGCTTCCAGCTTGAACTGTAGCCCCAACTGGCGCAGGTCACCCGGCATGGCATTGGTCAATTGTTGCAGCGCCCGTTTTTTGACTTCCAGATTGCTCTGTGCGGCGATCTCCTGCGCGACCACCAGGTCGTAGCGCGCCTGCGCTTCGTGCGTGTCGGTGATGGTGGCGGTGCCCACCTCGAAGTTGCGCTTGGCCTGCTCCAGTTGCTCTGAAATGGCTGTCTTCTGTGCCTCGGCAAGGTGCATGCTGTCCTGAGCGATGAGCACATCGAAATAGGCTTGTGCCACACGCAGGATCAGATCCTGCTGCGCGCCATTGAACTGTGCATCGGCCTGCGCCACTTGTAATCCGGCTTCGGTGTAAGCCACCCAGTTTTGCTGGCGGTATAGCGGCTGGGTCAGGTTCACACCATAACCATGGCTGTTGAAACGGCTCACGCCGGAACTGAAAGGTGCAACGCCCCGATATTTGATCGAGTTATCGTTGAACGTGCTGTTGGCGCTCAGGTTTGCGCTGGGCAAGAGCAAAGAGCGGCCCTGTGGCAGCTTCTCCTGCCCGGCCCGATGCGCCGCGCGCGCCGCCGCGAAAACTGCATCCTGCGATTGTGCAGCGCGATAGGTTTCGAGCAAGTCCGCCGCTCCTGCCGGTGTGGAAACGCTCAGCGCCGATAGTACGAGCATGACCAGCCTGCGTGTGTTGTTGGGGCTTAAGCCCCTTACAACCACGGCGTACCCCTTGCGGGTGTACTTGCTGGGCGCTTTTTGCACGNNCGCATCATCAAAATACGAAACGGTTGGGTTGGAGCGCGTTCTGTAAAGGCGCAACGCTGGTTTCAAACAGGATATTGCTCTCGAATACGCCGGACGTCACACAGGTAATCAGCTTGGCCTGCATTACCGGGGCGTCTCCAACGATGGCAAACAGACGCCCGCCCGGAATCAGGTTGTTCAGAAAAGCATCCGGCAAAACCGGTACTGAACCCGTTAGCACGATTACATCATACAAGCCCGGCCAGTCCCGCGCCGCATCGCCCATTGCCAGCGTAACGTTGTTGATATGGTGTGACGCCAGATTCTTTTTTGCGAAAGCATGCAGCTCCGGCATGATCTCCACGCTGGTTATATGCGCTGCGAGCTGGGACAGCAATGCGGTCAGATAGCCGCTGCCGCTGCCGACTTCCAGTACACGGTCGCCGCGCCCAACCTGCAATGCCTGCACGGCGCGCGCCTCCAGCTTGGGCTGCCACATGCTGGCGCCATATCCCAGCGGGATTTCCATATCCATGAAGGCCATCTCCCGCTTGCCGGGCGGCACAAATTGCTCGCGCTTGACCTTGGACAGCAAGTCCAGCACCCGCGTATCCAGCACATCCCAAGGCCGGATTTGTTGTTCCACCATGTTGAAGCGCACCTGTTCCACGTTTTTCATCTCACTCTGCTCCCGAGCATTATGGTTATTCTGCGCGGTCAGTATAACAAGGCCATTGATCCCGCTCAACGATAAATTGTTAACTTGCTTTTGCCCTGCCATTCCAGTAACTTGAACCCCTCGCTAGGGGTCTTCGCGGTTACGGAGTGAGACACACCCTTTGAACCTGTACGGGTAATGCCGTCGTAGGGAAGCATCCACCCGATGCTTCTTGAATTGCCAGGAGTATCACATGAACGCCAATCCAAAATTTATTTCTCCCACGTTTATTGCCGATTCCGCACACGTTGATGCGGCGGCGATCAAACCGCTGCCAAATTCGCGCAAAGTATATGTCGAGGGTTCGCGTCCCGATATCCGTGTGCCGATGCGCGAAATCTCGCAGGCCGACACGCCTGCCGGGATGGGGGTTGAAAAAAACCCGCCGATTTATGTGTACGACTGTTCCGGCCCTTACACCGACCCGGCAGTGGGAATAGACATTCGCTCCGGCCTGCCTGTGTTACGCGAAGGGTGGATCGCCGAACGCGGCGACACCGAAATGCTGGACAAACTCTCTTCCGATTACGGACTGCAACGCCTGAACGACCCGGAACTGGTGGAACTGCGCTTCAACCTCAAGCGCACACCACGCCGCGCCAAGCCCGGCAAGAATGTCACGCAGATGCATTACGCCCGTCAGGGCATCATCACGCCGGAAATGGAATACATCGCGATACGCGAGAACCAGCGCCGCGAGGGGCTTTCCGAAATGATGCTGCAACAGCATCCCGGCGAAAACTTCGGCGCATCAATGCCCAAGCAGATCACACCCGAGTTTGTGCGCAGCGAAGTGGCTGCGGGCCGCGCCATCATTCCCGCCAACATCAACCACCCCGAAGCCGAGCCGATGATCATCGGGCGCAACTTCCTGGTGAAGATCAACGCCAACATCGGCAACTCCGCGCTGGGTTCGAGCATACAGGAAGAAGTGGAAAAGATGACCTGGTCGATCCGCTGGGGCGGCGATACGGTAATGGATCTCTCCACCGGCAAGCACATCCACGAAACGCGCGAATGGATCATCCGCAACTCGCCGGTACCGATCGGCACCGTGCCGATTTATCAGGCGCTGGAAAAAGTGAATGGCAAGGCCGAAGACCTGACCTGGGAAATTTTCCGCGACACGCTGATCGAGCAGGCCGAACAAGGTGTGGACTATTTCACCATCCACTCCGGTGTGCTGCTGCGCTATGTGCCGCTGACCGCGAAACGCATGACCGGCATCGTGTCGCGCGGCGGCTCGATCATGGCGAAATGGTGCCTGGCGCATCACAAGGAAAATTTCCTCGCCACGCATTTCGAAGACATCTGCGAAATTATGAAGGCTTATGACGTGGGGTTTAGCCTCGGCGACGGCCTGCGCCCTGGCTCGATCTACGATGCCAATGACGAGGCACAACTGGGCGAACTCAAGACGCTGGGCGAGCAGACACTGGTCGCGTGGAAGCACGACGTGCAGGTGATGATCGAAGGCCCCGGCCATGTGCCGATGCACCTGATCAAGGAGAACATGGACCTGCAGCAGAAGTGGTGCCACGAGGCGCCGTTCTACACGCTCGGCCCGCTGACCATGGACATCGCGCCCGGCTATGACCACATCACCAGCGCGATCGGTGCGGCGATGATCGGCTGGTTCGGCACGGCCATGCTGTGTTATGTCACGCCAAAAGAGCACTTGGGATTGCCAAACAAGGACGACGTGAAAGAAGGCATCATCACCTACAAAATTGCCGCGCACGCCGCCGATCTCGCCAAGGGGCATCCCGGCGCGCAGATACGCGACAACGCGCTGTCCAAGGCGCGCTTCGAATTCCGCTGGGAAGACCAGTTCAACCTCGGTCTCGACCCGGACAAGGCGCGCGAATTCCACGACGAAACCCTGCCCAAGGAATCCGCCAAGGTCGCGCACTTCTGCTCGATGTGCGGCCCGAGTTTCTGCTCAATGAAAATCTCGCAGGACGTGCGTGACTTCGCTGCACAGGAAGGCGTGGATGAAAAGGCTGCGCTGCAAAAGGGGATGGAACAGAAGGCGGTGGAGTTCGTGAAGCGGGGCAGCCAGTTGTATAGCAAGGCTTAGTGCTAGCAGAGCTTAACTATCATGGGATGGAATCGAACTGAAGTTGAAGCTACGGTCGCTGACTACCTGCACATGCTGCTTCTTGAATTGTCAGGGCAGACCTACAGCAAGACTGCCCACCGCCGAGCACTACTTGCGAAACTTGATAACCGATCAGATGGCGCAATAGAGTTCAAACACCAAAACATTAGCGCCATTCTTATCAACTTAGGATACCCATACATTACGGGCTACAAGCCTCGCGGGAACACCTTTCTTTGTTAGCCGTGGTGAAGTTAGGTTTGCTCAAGAGCATACAGAGGCATTTCACCTCTACCGCCTTTATGAGTTCAGGAAGTCTCCCAAAATGTTTGATTTGCCGGGAGCTGTTGAAAGTCACTGCCTTATGAATCCGGTAAGTTACGTTTGCGAATTTTCGTAGCAGCTTACTTTTAGGAAGAACATGGATATTGCTCTGCTGCTTAAAGCCGCCATTCTCGGCATCGTCGAAGGATTCACCGAATTCCTGCCCATCTCCAGCACCGGCCACCTGATTCTGGTGGGCGATCTGCTCGACTTTAACAACGAGCGAGGCAAGGTGTTCGAGATCACGATTCAGTTCGCGGCAATTCTGGCAGTGTGCTGGGAGTATCGCGCCAAGCTTGGATCGGTAGTCGGCGGTTTGCTGCAAAAACAGGAAGCAGCACGACGCTTCACCGCCAATTTGTTCATCGCTTTTTTGCCTTTGGCGATTCTCGGTCTGCTGTTCGGCAAGGCAATCAAGGTGCATTTGTTTTCACCGGTTCCGGTGGCGCTCGCTTTCATTGTCGGCGGCATTTTTATTTTGTGGGCAGAAAAACGCGACCACAAGATCTCCGTCGAATCAGTGGATAACATGCTCTGGCGGGACGCGCTGAAAATGGGGCTGGCGCAGGCCATGGCGCTGATCCCCGGCACGTCGCGTTCCGGCGCGACGATTATCGGCGGGCTATTTTTCGGCTTGTCGCGCAAGGCGGCCACCGAGTTCTCGTTTTTTCTTGCCGTGCCTACACTGACCGCCGCCACGGTTTATGAGGTGGTGAAATATCGTGACCAATTCCATGCGGATGACTTAGGGATTTTTATCGTTGGCTCGATCGCATCGTTCACCAGCGCCTTCCTGTGCGTGCGCTGGCTGCTGCGTTATATCAGCCACCATGATTTCACAGTGTTTGCCTGGTACCGCATCGTTTTCGGGCTGGTGGTGCTGGGTACAGCATACAGCGGTATAGTGAACTGGTCGGCGGCATAATTCAGTGAGGTATACTCCGTGCCTCTGCCGGTGGTCATTTAACTTTTAGCGATGTAACGGAGCGTCACTTCGCACGCGAACTATTGCAGGCAAAAGAATGCCCAACCATCCGAATTCCTCCGAAATAACCCTACGCCTCGTGATTCATGGCCGCGTGCAAGGGGTGTTTTTTCGCGATTCGATGCGCCTTGAAGCTCAAAAACTGGGGGTCGCTGGCTGGGTGCGGAACTGCAGCGATGGCTCGGTGGAAGCCGAGGTGTATGGCAAATCCGCCGATGTGGATGACATCGTGCGCTGGGCGAAGCGCGGCCCGGATCTCGCGCAAGTGGAGCGGGTCGATATTGAGCGGGCAGATGGCTGTTACACCAACTTTGAAGTTATCAGGAAATCTGAATCATGAAGGATTGCCTTCACTGAGCGTCTTTGGGAGTGACTGCTGATACCCGACGCATGTGTTTATAGATCATACCCGATAGCAAGGAATCTTGTTCTTGTGGGCGGTTATGATTGTGGGCAGTTATGATTCGACTTGATCGTGATAGAATAAATTGTGAACGGGCTGGGCGATTTCTGGATTACGACCCTCTGCTGGTGATTTGACTGCGATCCGGAGATGCCAGATTAAGGTTCTGACAATGATTTATCTCGTATTTTGATAGTAAGAATATAAAGGCTATCGCTGAGATGGGTGTTTGAAATTCTGCCAGGTATCTTGCTCAGATATCGTTATGGCGCCTCATTTGAATTTCTTGAGTTTCACAAGATATAATGACAACGGCAAGCAGTCAGAATGGCTCGATATTATTTCGAAATATTTCTAGAGGTGGTTGGATGATGAAATTTTATACTGGTTTTGCAGGGCGCAATCCGTTGGCTTGGCTATTGTGCTTTGTGGTGTTGGGACTGACGGCTTGCGCGCAAGTGCATGAAACGGGAGGATTCAAGACGAAGCGTGCGCTGGTGTATCCGCCTGCACCCGATGAGCCGCGCTTTGTTTTTGAGCGGATGTTGCGCGGCAGCGCCGACGTGGTACCTGAAGAGGTAGACTCCGCTACGAAACGGCTGTTGTTGGGGGATCAGAGCGTCAGCAGCAAGGGGCTTGCAAAACCTTACGCCGTGGATGTTCACCGCGGCCGTATCTTCGTGTCAGATACGGTTGCACGAACAGTCAAGGTTTTTGACATTACGGAAGGCCGTTATTTTTCAATCGGCGATGATCCTGCACTCAAAAAAGGAGAAGGGCTTACCAAGCCGATCGGGATATCTGTGGACGGATCCGGCGACCTCTATGTTGCCGACGTTACGCCGAAGTACATTATGGTTTATGACCGTGACGGCAAGTTTCTGCGCAAGTTCGGGGGGCCGGATTTTTTCGACCGCATGACGAGCGTTACCGTTGATAAAAAGGGAGAGCGTGTCTATGCGGTTGATATTGGCGGTGTTACGTCCGAAAATCACCGTGTGCGCGTGTTTGATGCGCAGACGGGGAAGCATCTGTTCGACTTCGGCAAACGCGGCAGCGGCGACGGTGAGTTCAACCTTCCGAGAGACGTGGCCATCGGCAAAGATAACAAGCTGTACGTTGTTGACGGCGGAAATTTTCGTATCCAGGTCTTCGATAAAGATGGAAAATTTCTCCAAACTTTTGGATCGGTCGGCAAACAGTTGGGTAGCTTTGGCCGCCCCAAGGAAGCTTCCACCGATCAGGATGGCAACCTATATGTGATTGACGCGGCGTTCGGTAATTTTCAGATTTTCAATCCCCAAGGCGAATTGCTGATGTGGATTGGTGATCGCTCAAGCGAAAACGGGCCCGGACTCTACGATTTGCCATCGGGCATCGCGGTGGATGAGGATGGACGCATCTACGTAGTGGATCAAATGTTCCAAAAAGTGGATGTATTCCGGCCCTTTAAACTGGGCGAGAGCGAAGGTTCTTTGGGCAAGAGACCAACACCAACACCTACCCCAACCCCAACCAAAAAGTAAGGCATTTCCCAATCTTTGATCATCCATTCCGTTCAGCTACAGTAAGACTTGGTGGGGAAAGGAATGGATGTGCGTCAGAAGCCAAGCTCGGTTCCATCACAATGCCATGTGGTTTGCGATGTGCCGAGGTGCTCGTCAAGGCTGGAAATAGGCTTTTTAGATAATTGTAAAGTTCTTGCTCTTTATTTCTGGAAGGTGTCGCTTTGCGATACTAAATGTTAGAAGCAACGTCATCTTCCCTAAGAAAGTTCCTGTTCAGGGCGTTCCATTTTTATGAAGTTTGATATACATCAAAGAAAGTTTGCTCTCGGGCAACGAAAATTACCTGTAGTAATGTTGTACTTGAAATGTACCTACTGCCATTAATTCTGAATTTCGGGGAGATGACTGAATGGAAGCAACAAAACAAGGCGGGATTGAAACAATAACTGGTGCGCAAAGAGCGCGGATGTCCAGTTGGCGTATGAGTTTCATAGGCGGGCTGGCTCTCGCATCTTTTTATGTGGTTTGGGGTGTCGTCAAAATAATTTCGTAGCTGAACTTTAGAGTTTGGTTTTTTTATTGTTTTAGTTTCGTGCCAGGGAGGCCATTATGTCAAATGATACAAGCTTTAGACCAACTGTCTTGCAACGCATCCTCGATGACATCAACTTTGTATTTCTGTTGGGGTTGGTCGTGCCGACGGTGTTTTACACGTTATGGGGAGTCATGGAGGTCGTCACCATCCCATTGGCCAAATAACCGCATTTGCGCTGAAATTTTTTATTTATTTTTTATTTTTAAGAGGGGGCCTCAATGGGTTATTCATTTACAGCACCAGCAAAGAACTGGGCGACCGAGCCGATCGAACGCACCGAGATAGTGTGGATTACTATCGCAGGTTTGTGGTGTCTTTTCATGTTTGGCTGGATGATCGCATGGCACTGGATCGGCAACCAGAATATGGCTAACGAAGCATATAAGACTTTTCCGGAGGTTTTTGCCAAAAAAACCGAGGACTTCACCGCAAAATACACCGTGCGCCAGGATGTAAACGATCCCAGTTTGCCAGTAGTGGCTCCGCCTCCCGGTAGCGATGTATATATAGCCGCGAGCAAATGGCAGTTCCGCCCGGTGCTGGAGTTGCAGAAAGACAAAACCTACCGCGTACACATTTCTTCGACAGATTGGGTGCATGGATTCTCCTTGCAGCCGGAAAACATCAATTTCCAGGCTTACCCCGGTTACGAGCAAGTGATAACCATGACGCCAAACAAGACTGGCACATTTGGCATCGTGTGTAATGAATATTGCGGCATCGGCCACCACGCCATGCTCGGCAGAATTTACGTAAAGGAGTAGGAAATGGCTATAACTACCGCACAATCCCCTTTTCGCACAGACCCGCTGACCGGTCTGCGCATTGACCTGACTGCCCAAGCCTTGGTAAAAACCAATGCTGTGCTTTCTGTTGTGTTTCTGCTGGTCGGTGGAATTGCTGGCTTGCTGGTCGCCTTGACACGCTGGCCGGCGGTGCATTTGCTCCCTGCCGACCTGTTTTACATGGCGCTCACAGCGCACGGCATTGTTGCTCTTATGGTGTGGATCATCTTCTTTGAAATAGCGGTGCTATATTTCGTAGCCACATCTATTCTTAACTGCCGGTTGGCGGCACCGAAGATGGCTTGGACACAGGTTGTGCTGATGACTGTCGGTGCGGCCATTACCGCCGTAGCGATTTTGCAAGGCGATTCCAGCGTCATGATGACATCTTATGTGCCGATGAACGCCGCCCCGCATTTTTACCTGGGCTTGATCCTGTTTGCGGTGGGTGCGTTAATCGGTTGCGGCGTATTCTGGGGCACACTGGTTATCGCTGCGGAAGAAAAGACCTACGAAGGCTCGTTGCCGCTGACGGTATATGGCTGCATGATCGCCGTAGTAATCGCGGTTTTCACCATTGCGTCTGGCGCCATTATCCTGATCCCGACGTTCCTGTGGTCGCTGGGTCTGATCAAGACCATAGATCCAATGATGTATCGCGTGATCTGGTGGGCATTCGGACACTCGTCGCAGCAAATCAACGTGACCGCCCATATTACGATTTGGTACACGGTTGCAGGCTTGGCGTTTGGCGCAAAACCGATGTCGGAAAAAGTGAGCCGCACTGCTTTCCTGCTGTATATCCTTTTCCTGCAGTTGGGCTCGACGCACCACTTGCTGTCTGATCCGGGCTTGAGCTCGGCATGGAAAATATTCAACACCAGCTACATGATGTACCTGGCGGTATTGGCCAGCTTGATCCACGGGTTGACTGTCCCAGGTTCGATTGAAGTGGCACAGCGCAGGAACGGCATGAATAACGGCTTGTTCGAGTGGTTGCGCAAGTGTCCATGGGGCAATCCGGTGTTCTCCTCCACGATCCTGTCTATCATTATTTTTGGTTTCATTGGCGGCATTACCGGGGTAGTGATGAGCGTGGAACAGATCAATATGATCATCCACAACACTATCTATGTCCCAGGGCATTTCCACGGTACAGTGGCGGGCGGCACAACGCTGGCATTCATGGGGCTGATCTACTATCTGATCCCGGTGCTGTTCCAGCGCCAGCTCATCATGAAGCCAGTGGCAGCATTGACGCCTTGGCTGTTTGGTATCGGAATCTCCATTCTCGCGGTTGCGCTGATGGGTGCGGGAACCTTGGGTGTTCCGCGCCGCCATTGGGATATCTCTTTTGCCGGGCAGGCGTTGGGCTTTGAATGGCCCGGCATGGCACAGATGATGATGGCGCTCGGCGAAATCGGTGGTGTGCTGTCGGTGCTGGGTGGAGGTCTTTTCTGCTTGATCGTCGTGGGCTCCATCCTGATCGGCGAGCCGGTTCCTGCGAACGCCAAAAATATCGTTGCTCCTCCTGCCGATGCTGGCGGGCACAAGCAAATCGGCATGGGCGGCTTCGAAGCACCGGGTACCTTCGTTCTTGCCATGGTACTGTTTGTAACACTCGTGCTTTACTACTTCATCAACTTCAAGTACTTGTCCACCCTGTGGACGTTGGCCTGATGGAAGCAAGTTGACCTTAGGCGTGCCAAAACGGTGGGAGGTTATTTCTCCCGCCGTTTTGGGTTTAAAGGCACAAGGCGTGGATGTCACACGCCCAACCACTTGGGGTTTGTATATGGGAACAGCTATTAAACAAGTTGCTGATTTATTCAAGCTGAGAATCGGTATTGTCATCAGCTTCACCGCACTGGCTGGTGTGGTGGTAACGCCGGGTTCACTGGCTGGGTGGAAAATTGCATTGTTGGGGCTTGCGGTGTTGGTTTCATCAGCAAGTGCAGGTGCATTCAATCAATATGTTGAACGGGACTTAGACGAGCGCATGGCGCGCACCAGAAAGCGCCCCTTTGTTACCGGCACACTCAAGCATGGTCCGTTTTGGCTGTGCGTCATTCTCGTCATGCTGGCGAGTTCTGTATCAGCGACTGCGGTGGCGCTCAATGCTGTCTCTGCGCTATTCGTGTTTCTTGGAGCGTTTTTCTACGCCGTGGTTTATACGGTATGGCTGAAACGCCGTACCTGGATGAACATTGTGATTGGCGGGCTGGCAGGCAGTTTCTCGGTGTTGGCGGGTGCGGCAGCAGTCAATCCGGAACTAAGTTCGCAAGCGCTGATTCTGGCGGCTATACTGTTTTTATGGACACCGCCACATTTCTGGAGCTTGGCGATCGCCTATCATAAGGATTACGATGCTGCAAAGGTACCCATGTTGCCGGTCGTGGTCGGAGACGAGCGCGCGGCGCGCATTATTTTCGGCAGCACGGTTCTGTTGGTGGCGACTTCGCTGATGCCGGTTTTTTATGGCATGGGCTGGATATATTTCATCGGAGCGGCAAGCGGCGGAGCGTATTTCTTGGCGAAGAGCGCGAAACTGGCGCGCACTCCCAGTCGCGCAACGGCGATGACGTGCTTCCATGCCTCGCTCATGCAACTCAGTTTGCTGCTGATCGCAGCGATGATAGACGCGTCTTTGTAACTTTTACCGATGCGCCTATTGTTGTTGGGCCTGTTGGTTCTGATGGGATTTGCGGTGGCGGCGTCAGCTTCAGAAGGTGGCGCTCAACCCGCAGCACCCGTCAAATTCGATCAAACATCCGCATTGCAATTCAGTCAAAGTGTAGTCGGCCAGCAGGTGGGCGACTATACATTGCTCGACCGCAATGGCCAAACGGTGAAATTTTCCAGTTTTCGTGGCAAGCCTGTACTGGTGAGTTTTATTTACACCGGTTGTGCGGAAGTATGCCCCGCCACTACCCAATATCTTGCCAAAACGGTCAAATATATGCAGGCGGCGCTCGGTGAGGACAGTTTCCAGGTTTTGACAGTCGGCTTCAATGCACCTTGGGATTCGCCGCAGGCGATGCGTGATTTTGCTTCTCGGCAAAGCATCAAATTGCCGAATTGGGAGTTTCTGAGCGCCGATGCGGCGACCATGAAAAACTTTACCCGGGCATTGGGTTTCAGTTACGCCTATTCGGTAACTGGGTTTGACCATATTTCCCAACTCACCATGCTTGATCAGGAGGGCAAGGTATATCGCCAAATTTATGGCGACAACTTCGAGTTGCCACAGATGGGGGATCCATTAAAACAGTTGGTGGGAAATGTGCAGACACAGTATCCCGGCTGGGAGGGCTTGAGCAACCGCATTCGCTTGTTCTGTACTGTATTTGACCCTAAAACGGGAACTTATACCACCGACTATTCGTTTTTTGCCAGCATGTTCATCAGTGTGGTGATGATATTTTTCTTTGCCTTTTGGATGATTCGCGAGTGGCGCCGAGTTCTGAACCGCAAACCGCCAAATGCCGGCGAGGCGGTTTGAAATTTACGCATCCTTTTCTATCCTGCGCCCAATACCAATTTATTATTTTTACGCAATCATAATCGTGCTGGCCTAACATGCTGTTTGCCCATGTAGGCGTACTAACAAAAATTGCGATTCCGCAGTCCATCTGTCATAATATCTAAAGATATATTAATAATATATTATTTAAGAATTGGTTAATTTATGAGGTGGACGTGATCAGATTGATTCAACGCCTTGGACAGAGCCTGTTTTTGCAGGTGGAAAANNGCCATTACTTTTTACCTGTTTTGGATAGTATTAGGGAGCGGGTTTTATCTTTACGCTTTCTACCAAACTGGAGTAAGCGAGGCATATACTTCGGTCGAGAAAATCACTCACGAGCAATGGTACTTGGGCGGCATCATGCGCAGCTTGCACCGCTATGCCTCGGATGGCATGGTGATCGTGGTGCTGGTGCATATGGCGCGCAATTTCGTGATGAACCGCTTGAGCGGGTTCCGCGCATTTTCATGGCTCACCGGCATCGTGCTTCTGATTCTACTGTTTGTTTCCGGCATCAATGGTTACTGGTTGGTTTGGGACAAGCTTGCACAATTCGTTGCCATAGCAACGTCGGAATTTCTGGACTGGCTGCCTGTTTTCGCATCCCCCTTGGTGCGCAATTTCCTGACTCCGGACAGCATCAACGACCGCTTTTTTTCGCTGCTGTCTTTCATGCATTTGGGCATTCCGCTTGCAATGCTGATTTTCATCATGATACACACCCAACGGGTAAGCGGTGCGAGGACCCAGCCAACCAAGCAACTTGCGATTGGGTGGGGATTGACGCTGCTGGTATTGTCCATAGCTAAACCAGCCTTGAGCCAGGGAGGCCAGGCCGACCTGGGCACAGTTGCCACGCAAATCAACCTGGATTGGTTTTACATGGCCATCTACCCCTTGTTGTATTCCTGGCCGCTGGGACAGTTGTGGGCGCTGGTCGGTGGCATCATGGCATTTCTCCTTCTGTTGCCGTTGCTGACACGCACTAAACGAACTACGGAAGGCTTCCAAATCGTCACCTCACCAAGCATGCACACTTTAACAGTCAAGCCGGGCGAGACTGTTTTGGAGGCGGCGTTGCGCCAGGATGTCCGATTACCGCACGTATGCCGCGATGGTGCTTGCGGGGCATGCAAGGGCGTCATTCTGCATGGGACGGTAGATTATGGCGTGTATCAGGAAGGTGCATTGAGCGCGCAAGAAAAACAGTCAGGCAAGGCGCTGTTCTGCTGTGCCACGCCGTTGTCCGACCTGGAAATTGAGTATCATGAAAACGAAACGCTGGAACAGTTGCCCATCAAAACCATGCAATGTCGCGTACATAAAATGATGCGTGTTGCCCCGGATGTGATGGTGCTGTATTTGAAATTGCCGCAGGGCAGCAAACTGCAATTTTTTGCTGGCCAATACCTGGATATTTTGCTGGATGATGGCGCGCGCAGAAGTTTTTCTTTTGCAAATGCCCCGAATGATTACGAATTTGTTCAATTGCATGTACGCTTAATTCCGGGTGGCCGTTTCACCACCCACGTATTTACCCAAATGAAAGAGGGCGACGAACTGAAATTTGAAGGCCCGTTAGGCACGTTCTTCCTGCGCGAGGAGAGCGACAAGCCGATGATTTTCGTGGCTGGTGCCACCGGTTTCGCACCCGTGAAAAGCATGCTGGATTATGCCTTTTTCACCGGATCCAAGCGCCGAATGCTGTTGTACTGGGGGGTGAGGATGCGCAAGGATTTGTACATGGTTGATTTGCCGGAACGCTGGCAACGTGAGCACGACAATTTTACCTTTATTCCGGTGCTGTCGGAGCCTGGCCCTGAGGACAATTGGCAAGGACGCACAGGGTTGGTGCATGAGGCTATTTTGCAGGATTTCCCTGATTTGAGCGGTTTTCAGATTTATGCCTGTGGTTCCCTGTTAATGGTGCAGACAGCGCGCCCGTCCTTTATTGCACAGGGCTTACCGGAGAATGCTTGCTTTTCGGATGCGTTTACTCTGTCCACACCCAAAACAGCACCGGTTGCGGAGGTGCAGCCATGAACCAGACGCTGAAATATTTGGGGCAGGGTTTATCCTATGCGCTATTTATCGTGGTGCTGGGATATTTCTCCACTTCACCTGTGTACACGCACATGCCGCCGGATTACGCTCTGGTCAAACTGAGTTTCAATCATGCCGCCCAGCGCGTAAGGCCGTGCCGCGAGCGCACCGATGCTGAACTGGCAAAACTGGCTCCAAATATGCGTGTGCGCAAGGACTGCCCGCGCGAACGATCCGACGTGGTGGTGGAACTGGAGATGGACGGCAAGCAGTTGTACCATGTCATATTGCCGCCGCCAGGCTTGTCGCATGACGGCGCGGCTTCGGTGTATCGCCGCCTGCCTGTGCCGTCAGGCTCACATCGTTTTGTAGCGCGCCTGAAAGATAAGGTAGAAGGCGATTTCAGCTATGTGCGCGAGGAGAACATTACGCTAGCCGCTGGCAGAGTAATGGTGATTGATTTCAAGGCCGATGTTCCCGGTGCCCCCGGTTTT
>CXWL01016091.1_pt1 | contig 22976 bp, 16 predicted proteins | sample 590931 | NCBI WGS metagenome assembly CXWL01 (sample SAMEA3498368, study PRJEB10139) | groundwater metagenome | biome: water well; material: biofilm material | place: Germany | collected 2015-04-27
GCCACGTGGATGATGGGATACTTCTTCTGCGGATTCCCCAGCGACTCCATCAATGCGAACATGCGCTCCAAATTAAAGTCCGCCTTCGCTAATTCGGAGGAATGTTTCAGGCTATAATCCACGAAGGAATACAGGTAATCGAGAGCTTGGTTGTATGCAGTTTCGGTATTCATATCAGAGATTGTAAATCGCAAATCGTAAATCGTAAATCAAAAAATCCCATGCTCGCCACCCTCACACTTCACCTCCAAATTCCAGGCTGTGCTTCGCTCAAAGAAAAGCGCGGACGGATTAAGCCGCTCATCTCGCGTTTGCATCGCGAGTTCAATGTGTCTGTTGCAGAGATGGGCTTGCAGGACAAATGGGATGAAGCCATCATAGTCTGCGCGATGGTGGGAAATGACCATTCCTTTTTACAATCCGCTTTGCAAACTGTGGCAAAATGGGTGGATGCGAACTGGACAGATGGGGATGTTTGGGAGCAGAAGATTGAAATGGTTTGAAAGTTGAAGGTTACAGGTTGAAGGTTCAAAACCTGTAACCTTCAACCTGTAACTTGTAACGAAGACAGGAGACCTCAATGGACTTAAAACTCAAAGACAAACGCGCGCTCGTCACAGGCTCCTCCCGTGGGCTGGGGTACGCCGTCGCTTTGGCATTAGCAAAGGAAGGCTGCAAAGTTGCGATCAATGGGCGGGATGAAGCGAAGATAAAAGCTGTGGCGGAGAAGTTGAGCAGGGAAACAGGCACACAAGTCATTGGCTTGGCAGGCGATGTGAGTTTGCCTGATGTTCCCGAAAAGCTGGTTCAACAAACAGCCGAGGCGTTTGACGGATTGGATATTCTCATCACCAATGCGGGCGGGCCAACACCCGGCACCATCGATTCATTGGATGAAGCCGCGTGGCAGAAAGGCATTGACCTGTGCCTGATGGCGCATGTCCGTTTGATAAAATCGGCGCTGCCATATTTGCGGAAATCTGACTCGGCCAGCATTTTGACAGTGACTTCGCTTTCGGTGAAACAGCCGATACAAAATTTGCTGATCTCGAACAGCGTGCGCTCGGCGACGATCGGGTTGACCAAGTCTCTCGCGTTGGAGCTTGGCAGGGAGAACATCCGCGTCAATTCCATTTTGCCAGGCTGGACGGAGACGGAACGTGTCACAGAGTTGATGAATGCCCGGGCAAAAGCCAACAACTCGACGGTAGAGGAAGAGGCGCAGCGGCAGGCGGCGGAGAGTCCGTTTGGGAGGATGGGCCAGCCCGAAGAGTTCGCCAATGCCGCTGCGTTCATCGTATCGCCTGCCGCTTCTTACATCACGGGCGCGATGCTGAGCGTGGACGGCGGCATGTATAAAGGGACGTTATAAAGGTTGCAGGTTGCAGGTTGCAGGTTGAAAGTTTCAAACCTGCAACCTATAATCTGTAACCCATTGGAGAACCCATGAACGAAAATGAAAAAGTATGCTTGAACTGCAACCGCACGGATGAACAAATTCCGTTGCTGACTCTTTCCTTCAAGAATGAGCCGAAATATATTTGCGCGCAGTGTTTCCCAACACTCATTCACAAAATCCACCTGCTGGCAGATAAACTTCCGGGCGTGGAACTCCCGCCAACCCTTGATAACTGATCACTGATTACTGATTACTGATCACTGATTACTGATCACTGATTACTGATTACTGCCTACTGGAACTCCATGAACAAACTCTCCCGCCTCACCCGCAACTCCCTCATCATTGCGTTTTTCTTTTTGATAGACAAAGCGCTGGCCTTCGTGCGCACGGGCATCGTCTCGCGTCAGTACACAGACGAAGTGCATCTGCTGGATACCTTCAATGCGGCCAATAATTTACCCGATGTGTTGTTCGCGCTCATTTCGGGCGGCGCGCTGGCGATGGCGTTCATTCCCCTGCTGACGGAATATCTCACCACCAAAGACCGCGCCGCCGCGTGGGATCTGTTTTCACGCGTGGCGAATATCGGTTTTTTGGTGACAGGCTCGATTGCGATTCTGATCGCGATCTTCGCGCAGCAGCTTGTGGATGCGAAACTCGGCATCGCTCCGGGCTTCGGCGAAGAACAGCGCAAATTGCTCGCGGAGTTGATGCGCTTGAATTTAATCGGCACAGTCATTTTTTCGATCAGCGGCCTGGTGATGGCGTCGCTGCAAGCGAACCAGCATTTTGTTCTGCCCGCGATTGCGCCAAGCATGTATAACGTCGGCCAGATCATCGGCGCAATTTTTCTCACGCCGCGTTTTGGGATTTATGGGCTTGTGTACGGCGTGATCCTCGGCGCGGCATTTCATCTGCTCATTCAAATCCCCGCGCTTTTTATGTTTGGCTTCCGCTGGACGGCTTCCCTGAATTTGCGTCACACGGGTTTGATCGAAGCGTTGAAGTTAATGGCTCCGCGTTTGTTGACCATGGGCGGCATCCAACTGATCTTCCTTGCGCGCGACAACCTCGCTTCGCGGCTGGATCAGGTCGGCGCAGTGACCTCGCTGACGTACGGCTGGATGATCATGCAAGTGCCTGAGACGATTCTTGGGACGGCCATCGCCACCGCCATGCTGCCAGCCCTTTCGGAACTCGCTTCGCGCGGCGACTGGGCAGGGTTCCGCTCGACGGTGGAGCGCGCCCTGCGGGTTTTGATCTCTCTCACCCTGCCGATTGCGGCGGTCATGGCCGCAGGGATTCATCCGCTTGTGCGCGGCGTCTTCGGTTTTGACGAAGTCACATCCACCCTCATCAGCTGGACAACCCGCGCCTACCTGATGGCATTGACAGGCTACACCATCCACGAGGTTGCGGTGCGTGCCTTCTATGCCCGCAAAGAGCCGCTGTTCCCGCTTTATGCCGTACTTTTACGCATCGTCATGTTTTTGGGAATTGGCGTTGTGGGCATCACCTTCTTTAAAGATATCGGAGCGCCGATTATTGCCTTTGCTGAAATCGCCCTCTTAATCGAAGCCATCATCTTATTCGGCTGGCTCTCCAAACGGACACACGTTCCGCTTGAAACTGGAAGTTCAGTCAGCAAAGGACTGATCGCCGCGGTCATCGGCGGAGCGGTCACCTATGCGGTTGCGTACTACTTGCCCGGCGGCGCAATTGTCACAGCGCTGGTCGGTATGGTTGTCGGCGGGCTGGTCGCGCTGGTCATCGTCTGGTCTGAGGCGAAGCAGTTGATTCATTTGTAATTTATTTTTGAGACCCTAAAGGTCTTGAAGACCTTTAGGGTCTATTTGGATAAAACCGAAATAAGAAAAAATCCCATCACTTCAAAGGGAAGTATAATCATCCCCATGTCTGAACAAACTGGAACCACACAACCTATTCAACCCATCAAGGAAGATGACACACAACCCATCAAACCGATCAAAAAGCCATCACGCTGGAAATCGACATTAATCAGCGTTTTGGGTTTTCTCCTGCTCATCGGTTTGGGCGGGTTTGGCGGATATTCTTCCGGTATCGGCGTCCGCCAAAATGCAGAGGACTCGATCATTTCCCAGCAGCTCTCCGAGCAATTTTCTTATGCGCTGGTGGATATTGAGTTTGGCCGCTTTGAAGTCGCCAAACAGCGTCTCGAATTCATCATTGACAGCGACCCCAGCTTCCCCGGCGCGCAACAAAAATTGACCGAGGTTCTGGTGGCGATGGTCATCCCCACCGCCACGCCCATACCAACCCTCACCGCCACCCCCGATTTCAGCGGCGCAGAAAACGCCTTCCAACGCGCACAACAACTCATCAGCGCGCAGGATTGGCCGGGCGCAGTCACCGCCCTCGACACCATCCGCAAATTGGACTCAACCTACAAAACCGCCCAGGTGGACGGCATGTACTACTTTGCCCTCCGCAACCAGGGCTACGACCTCATCACCAAACAAGGCAATCTCGAAGGCGGCATCTACTACCTGTCCCTCGCCGAACGCTTCGGCCCATTGGACAACAACGCAGTCGGCCTGCGCGACGGCGCGCGCGCCTACATCACAGGCGCAAGTTTCTGGGAATTGGATTGGGCGCAAGCCGTAACCTATTTCGAGCAAGTCGGCGCTGGCTGGCCCTCCATGTGGGATGGAACCATGACCGCCTCCCAACGCTACTTCATCGCGCTGACGAGTTACGCCAACGAACTCTTCATCAAACAGGAATATTGCGCCGCCTACGAAGTGTACCAAACCGCCGCCTCCATCGGCGCGTTGGATGCAGGCTCCGCCAACAACGCAGCCCAGGCATACGCTCAATGCTACCCGCCCACCGAGGTGATTTTGCCGACCCCCACAACAGAAACCGCGCCCACCGCAACCGAACCCGCGGCAACCGCCACCCCGTAATTCATGGCCCCCCCCTCCGCATGGATTCTGGCAATCATCTACTGGCTGCACATGCTGGCAACCGTCACATGGATTGGAAGCCTCGCCGCGATTAACCTGCTCGTCCTCCCCGCCTCCCAGCGGACCTTGAAGCTGGTCGACCAACTCAGCTTTATCTCCGCCCTTCAAAAAAGACTCGAACCCCTCGCGTGGTTCTGCATGGGATTATTGCTGGTGACAGGCTTGATCCAACTCAGCGCCAGCCCGCATTATGACGGCTTTCTATCCCTGAGCACNNGTCAGCGCCATCCAAACCTGGGAAGTGATTCCCGCCATCCACCGCACGCTGTTGAAAAAAGAAAAAGCGGATGAAGGCGAACTCGCCAAACTCCAAAGAAAAGAACTGCTCGTCCTGCGGATCAATTTCCTCCTCTCTGCATTGATCCTCGGAGCCGCCGCTCTCGCAAGAGTGTCGTAAATCTAAAAAGAGACCGTTGCCCAAACAGCAACGGTCTCTTTTTGTTTTGGATTCCATCAGCTCGCTGATGGCAATCGTAGGTCACGCTTTCAGCGTGACATCCCCCAATTTGCCAGGTTTGGCGGGCTGAAAGCCCGCCCTACAATTGAATCAAATTCTTCGGCTCCGCCAGCGTGCCCGTCAAGTCATACGCCATCGCCCCAGTGATTCGGACAGGGACGATCTCCCCCACCTTTGCCTTGCCTTCGACAAGAACCATGCCATCGATCTCTGGCGCGTCGCGATACGACCTGCCAATGGAGATGCCGTTATCGAATCCCTCGATCAGCGCCTCCAATGTCTTGCCAACATAGGATTGATTCACCTGAAGCGAAATGTTCTGCTGAAGCTCCATCAGCCTCTCGAATCGCTCCTGTTTGACAGAAGCAGGCACGGGGTCGCCCAGAGGCGCGGAGGTTGTCCCCGGCTCGAAGGAAAATTGGAACGTCCCCACACGGTCGAATCGAATCTCTTTCACAAAATCATAGAGAGTTTGAAATTCTTCGTCTGTTTCACCGGGATACCCAACGATGAAGGTCGTGCGCATGGAGAGGTCTTTCACCGTCGCGCGCATCTTTCCAATCGTCTTGTAAACCCAGTCCATATTGGACGGGCGTTTCATGCGGTACAAAGTTTTCGGGTGCGCGTGCTGGAGCGGCATATCGAGGTAAGGCAAAACCTGTTTGCGGGTCGCCATCACTTCGATCAGACGGTCGCTGACATAGCCCGGGTACGCATACATCACGCGCACCCAATCCATATCAGGGACAGCGGCCGTCAACTGCTCGAGCAGAATCGCGAGGCCGTCTTTCATGCCGAGATCATGGCCGTAATCTGTCGTATCCTGCGCGATCAACACCAGTTCGCGCACACCTGAATCTCGCAGCATCCGCGCTTCGTGCAGGATGGCTTCAACAGGGCGTGAGACAGCTGTTCCTTTAATTAAGGGAATCGCGCAAAACGCACAGGGACGGCGGCAGCCATCCGCCACTTTGATATACGCGCTCGCACCCGCAATGCTGACGCGCAAGGCATCGTACTCATCCGTGCCAACCGTTGCGGTTTCAGGCAGGTGATAGATCGGTTCGGGGTGTTTCCCTTTGCGGACTTCCTTCACCACTTGCACAATATCCATCCAGCGGCGCGTGCCGAGAATGCCGTCGATGCCCGGCACCTTTTTGGCAACTTCCACGCCGTAGCGCTGCGTGAGACAGCCCGCCGCAATAAGCACCTGCCCATCGAGTTTTGATTCGGCAAGCTCGCCCAATACACGATAGGATTCCTCTTTGGCAGGGCCAATGAACCCGCAGGTATTCACGATCAACACCGCCGCTTTGGACGGATCATCCATCGAACGATAACCGTCACGCAAAAGCAATTGCGCCATCGAATCCGAATCAACCGTATTCTTTGCACAGCCGAGCGACACTAAATGAAAAGTATTTTTAGACACGTTGTTTTCCTAAAGTATGTCACGCTTACAGCGTGACGATTCCAATAAAATCTATAGGGTGTGTTTCGTTTCAGTTGAAACAACCGTCCCGAAGGTTTGAAAAACGGCAAAAGTATTCGAGAAAACCTTCGGGACGTTCCAACCTTCAACTCATTTGAAACACGCCTTACAAACGTGACCTACCCGCCATCCGGTGGAGTCACCGTCGGCGAAGCAGTTGGCGTGGAAGTCGGTGTGGGCGTGGATGTCACCAGCGGAGTCACCGTTGGCGTAGGCGGGATGGTGGCGGTAGGCGTCACTACCCCCGAAATCAAATAAACACGGCTCACCACTTCTCCAATGCCGCCCATCAAACCCAGGTCCTGCCCATTATAGGTGATGCGCAATGCCGAGGCATTCCCCGTCAGAATCACCACTTGATTCTTCGCGTTGAACACTTTCGTTTCACGCGGAGCCATGCGGCCTTCAAAAACTACCGCCCCATCCACAGAGATTCTCACAAAGGTACGCTCCAGCGCAAAAATGCTCACCGTCACATTTGCGGCAACGCCTTCCGTCGGCGTTTGCGGCGTAACGGGCACACTCGCGCCAGCCAACGAAGTAGCGGCAAGGTTTTCATCCACCGCCGCAAAAGTAGCTTGCAGTGAAGCCGTCGGCAGCGGCACATTGCCAAGCGCCTCCACAATGGACGGCGCAGTAGCTTCAGCGAATTCACCTTGCTCATCCTGCGAACTGACCAGACGCCCAAAACCCCAGATCGCAAGCGCGGCCAAAATCGCGATCATCACCACGCCGAAGATCAAATCGCCCGCAATAAATGTCCGCAGCCAGGGGATGGATGCAACTACTTCCGTTTGAATTTTCTCGCGCGGCGTCTCGGCATATTTCTCGCGCCGCCGCGCTTGCAGCACATCCGCAAAACGCAGCAAAATCGCGTCGGTATCCAAATCAAGAAACGCCGCATAATTCGCAAGCATCCCGCGCATTTGCACAGGCGAAGGCAGCCTGTCCATCGCGCCGTCTTCCAGCCCCTTCAAAAACACCGCGCGCAAATGCGTATGCCGTTCCACTTCCTCCAGCGTCAGGCTGATCAACTCGCGCCGCTCCCGCAGCTTCGCGCCAATCTCCACAAAGATCACATCCGCAGGCAGGCTCGGCGCGGATGCCTTTTCCTCTTCGACGATATCCTCTTCCACCTCTTCTGCAATCGGAATGGATTCAGATTCCCTCCTCGCAAAACGGGATTGGATGGATAAAGCCAGCCTTGCAAGCAGAAGCGATTCCGCCTCTTCCCTACCCGCAGCATGTTCGGCCTCGGTTGGCAGAATCTGCGCTGCGGGTTTTATCTGCGTCACTCCGGCGTTGTCCTGAGCCTCTCGAAGGGTGGATTCTGTCTCAGGGTTGGCAACTGCCTTCGGACGGCGGCCAAGCCAGGACAAGAATCGAGGCGCGGGCTTTTCCGCCTGCGAATCAGTCAACGACGGAATATCCGTTTCAACGAGATTGACCTGCGCTAGCGGTCCGCTCACTTCAGCAGGGGCAGGCGCGCTGTGCTGAATCTCTGCGATCATCTCGTCGATGTTGAGTTCGAGGTAAGCGGCATAATTGCGCAAAAAGCCGCGTCCCTGCGCCGCAGACGGAATGACTGAATAATCATCCGACTCTAAGGCCTGCAAAAAAACGGTGCGAATGCGCGTATCATCCGCCGCTCGTTCGAGCGTGAGATACCGCGCTTCGCGCGCCTGCTTCAGGCGTTGGCCAATGGAGGTTGACATGGATTTATTGTATTACAAAACATCACCGACATTCGCCGGTGATGTTGGTTGTTTTTATTCGGCTGTGGCGGCGGGGGCTTCTGCCGCGGATTCGTCGGCTGGCTGTTCAGCCTTTTTCGTTTTCTTTGCCTTTTCAGGCTCGGCCTGTTCGGCGGCGCTTTCGGCGCTTTCCCCTTCGCGGTGGACGATGATCTTGATCTCAGGGACAAGGTCCATGGTCAGGCGAATGTGGGCGGTGAATTCACCGAGCGTGCGGATGGGTTGGATATCCACCTGCTGGCGTTTGACTTCGTAGCGAACCTGTTCGGTAAGCGCGGTGGCGATATCCTGGGTGGTGATGGAGCCGTATAATTTACCGGTATCGCCAGCCTTGGCGGGGAAAGTGAGGGTCACTTCCTTGATGAGGTCGGCAACGCCTTTCAGTTCGCTGTTCTGGGTATTGCGGCGAACCTCCGCCTGTGACTTGATCCTCTGCACCTGTTTCATGGCGCCTTCGGTGGCGAGAACAGCAAAGCCCTGCGGAAGGAGGAAGTTACGGCCATAGCCGTCGGCCACTTTCTTAATATCCCCGGCGTGACCAAGTTTGTACACGTCTTTAACAAGCATTACTTTCATTTTCTTTAAGCCCTTTCTGGCAAAGTGAATGTCAGAGCGAAGGGTACTACGCTCTGCATGAGCAGGATATTACCGCACTGAACGTGGGATTTTGGCCTGCGGGGCGAAATTGTACCATAAAAGGATTTGCAAATGCGGGAAAATACGATTAAGATAAAGGTATGAATCAGTTTCCCATCAGTCTGCGGCGCGTGGCGGCATTTGCAGGTATTTTTATTTTGATCTTATTTGTCATCGAGTTCAATTCGCGTCTCGAAGAACTAAACCGCTTGAATGACCAGCGTGACCAGATGCGCGCGCTCGCCACACAAGCCATGCAAACCCAGATGGCAATGCAAACGCAGGTTGCGTATGCGGGGTCCACGGCGGCGGTGGAAGAATGGGCGCGCACGGATGGGCGTTATCTACAGGAAGGCGATCATCCTGTAATTCCCGTGGGGTTGCCGGGCAGTGAGCCGGTGATCGTCTCCACTCCCCTCCCGGTCCTCCCCCCAATGCAAAATTGGGAAGTCTGGTGGAGTTTGTTCTTTAGCAAGTAACCAAAGGAAAAATGTCAGATTCGATCCCACAGATCATCTTTGAGATCACACACCAGAGAGGATACTGTGGTTTTTTTATAGTAGGACTTTCGCTCAATCTCGCTTTTTCATGTCACCCTCCCGATGTCCTTCGGGAGAATGACAAGCGAAAGTCCTGTATAGGTAACTTGTAAAGCCAAAATAAGTGGAGTGGATTGTAATGAAAAAAATACATCTTTACAGCAATCATCGTTGGATAATGGATGTAAGGTCACTTCCTCTTCAAGGCGGCCTGTAACGGGCCTCGGATATCCATTAGGGAAATATCCGCGGCCTATTTTCAAATATTGAATATGTATCCCGGCTCCCTTCCTTTTGCACTGCCCATGCTGGCTATTGCCGGCCTTACCGCGGGAATAGCTATTTATGCCTTCAACCGCTCGAATCAACCGGGGGCAATCACTTTTGGATGGTTGATGACAAGCATGACGCTCTGGAGCGCCTTCAGCGTTCTCGAATTTATTGCGCCTTCCCTTTCCGGAAAAATCATCGCAGCCAAGTTGGAATACATCGGCATTGCATCCATCTCCTTGCTCTGGCTGGCTTTTGCGCTGGAATACACCGGTCACACAGACTGGCTGACGCGTAACAGACGCTATGTTTTGACCGCCTTCGTCACCCTGACTTTTGGCCTGGCGCTCACCAACGAGTTCCATCATTTGATCTGGAGGGAAACAAGCCTCGACCCAAACGGGTTTCCACCCCTGGTGGTGACAAGCCATGGCGCTTGGTTTTGGATATTTACATCATTATCGTATGGCCTTATTTTTGCCGGGATTGCATTGTACCTGACCGCTTTTGCCAGAACGCATCACCTCTTCCGGCAACAAATCAGCGTAATGGTTATTGGTTCTGTCGTCCCATTGATCGGGAACACCATCACCCTGATTGTTCCACTCCCCTTGCTGCACGGCTTCGACCTAACTCCCTTCACATTTGCTTTCTCCAGCATCTTTCTGGCCATCGGCCTCTTTCGATATGGACTGCTCAACCTGGCGCCCATTGCGGCGGCGCTGGTTATCGAAAATCTGCGCGATGCGGTCATTGTAGTGGATGCCCGCCAGCGGGTTGTGGATTTGAATTCCACCGCCCGAACCTGGCTGAACGCAGGCGATGATGTCATCGGCGGCAATGCGAGCAAGGAATTGACTCTGCTGGAACCCGTCTGGAAAAATTGGCAGGATGATGCGCCGCCAATCCTTCTCACCCTGGGTGAGCATGAACAGCGCCGCTGGTTCGACATTGCCATCTCTCCCGTGCGGGACATGAACAAAATTTTGCTGGGAAGCGTGATCATCGCACGGGATATAAGCCGCGAGCAGGAATTGCTGTCCACAGAACGCCGTTACGCGCATCAAATGGAATTACTCAACTCAATTACCCTTGCATCCCTCGAAACGAACACCCTTCAAGAAATACTCCAGATATTGGCAGATCACCTCGGCGAACTGTTGGAAGCAGATGGGGCGTTTTTAACGCTCTGGGATGAGACGCAGAAAAAAGCAATCCCAACCGCGGCCTATGGCAAATTGCGCGAAATGTATCCAAAATTAATATTCAAACCAAACGAAACCACACTGACTGAAAGTGTATTACGCCTTAAAAAATCCCTGGCTGTGGATGATGTATTCGATACTCCGTATATAAGCCCCAGCATCGCAGCGCAATTTCCCGCCCGCTCCATCCTGGGATTGCCTCTCATCATACGCGAACAAAAACTGGGCGCCGCCCTGATTGCGTTCAACCAGCCTCACCACTTTACCGAACAGGAAATTGCCATCGGCGAACAGGCGGCGGCTCAAATAGCGCTGGCGGTCAGCAAGTTCCAACTCTTCGATTCGGTCTCGCATCGTGCGGTGCAGCTCAGCCTGCTTGATGAAGTGAGCAGGCAAATGACCGAAAGCCTCGATGAAAAGGAAATTTGCGAGCGCACCGTTCAGGCCATCGTTAATGTTTTTGGTTATGACGAAGCGGCAATCTCCCTGTTGATCGGGAACGAATTGGAATTGATCTCGGTCGGCGGCACAGTGGACCTGGGATACAGCCCCGGCTTTCGTCAATATGTAGGACAGGGCATCATGGGGCATGTGGCTGAAACCGGGCAATCCCACTTTGCAAGCGATATCACCAGCGATCCATATTATTATCATCCTGCCAGCATGGGAATTGGTTCGGCGTTGGGGACCCCCATCCTTAACGAGGGACAGTTGATCGGCGTGATTTACATTCAAAGCGCCCCCCCAAACCCCATTTTCCCGGAAGATATATTAACCATGCAAACCCTGGCCAGCCACCTCGCCATTGCGATCCAGAAGGCACACTTGTATGCCGAAGCCCGCGACAACCTGACCAGCATGACCACATTGCAATCGGTTACCGAAACCGTCACCTCTTCGCTGGAACTCGATAACATCTTAAAAATCGTGGTGCAGTTATTGAAGGAAACCTATGGCTACACTTATGTCAGCCTCTACCTGCTGGAAGATTCAACCCTGAAGCTTGGCGCCCAGGCGGGGTACCCGCAAGAACTCATCATCCATGAAATTCCCGTCAACATGGGAATTGCAGGAAAAACCGTCCGCACCAAACAGAGCCAGTTCATCCAAAACGTCCGCACCGACCCAACCTTTTTGGTTGCCTCCTACGAAGTGCAAAGTGAAATCTGCGTGCCGCTACTAAAGAATGGAAGCGTTTTAGGCGTACTCAACATCGAATCAGATTCCAGCCGCCCACTCACCGAAAAAGATGTGCGCCTGCTGACCTCCTTCGCCAGCCCCGTAGCCATGGCAATTGATAATGCCCGTATGCACGCCAAAGTCACCTCGCTGGCGCTCAAAGACGGCATGACCAATCTCTTCAACCGCCGCGCCTTCGACCAATTCCTTGAAACCGAACTTAACCGCGCAGAACGCTACGGCCACCTGCTTTCGCTCATCATCCTCGATATGGACTCCTTCAAAGAATACAACGACACCTACGGCCACCCCGCCGGAGACGAACGCCTGAAAGCCATCGCCGCCATCCTGTGCGATAACGTGCGCGACCCCGACGTCGCCGCCCGCTATGGAGGCGAAGAATTTGCCGTCATCCTGCCGCACACCGCCAAAGAAGGCGCCACCATCCTGGCCGAAAGGCTGAGGGCCACCGCCGAAGAACAGGCGCCCGGCGAGCCCGGCGCCCGCGCATATATCCCCGGATACACCATCAGCCTGGGAGTGGCAACCTTCCCTTATGATGGCGACACCACCGCCGCCCTCCTGCGCGCGGCAGACAATGCCGAGCTGAACGCCAAACGCCTCGGAAAGAACCGCATCTGCATTGCTGAAACATCGGAAAACCTGCCCAGTGAATAGACTTGACCTCTTCCCCGATACCGCCAAAATAAAAGATGATTCCCTCTTCATTGCAGGTCACTCCCTCGCCTCCCTCGCGGATACATACGGGACTCCATTCTACTTATATGATCGCGCCACATTGGATAACGCGGCGGCAGGATATAAAACCGCGCTCGCTTCGCACTACCCGACAACTGCTTCTGTTACCTATGCAGGCAAGGCATTCCTCTGCATTGCCATCGCACAATGGACTCAGCCTCACGGCTTGTATGTGGACTGCACCGGCGAAGGCGAGATCGCCATTGCCCTGGCAGGCGGAGCGCCGCGTGAGCGTATCCTCGTGCATGGCGTCAATAAATCCATCCATGATCTAAAATCAGCCATCCAACACGCAGGCACAATTGTTGTTGACAATCTCACCGAACTCCATCGAATTGCAGCACTCTGGTCTCGATACGGCGGAAGAACGCCGCCTACTCGACCACCAACGCAACACGCATCACGCAACACATCCCTCTGGCTGCGCCTCCTCCCAGGTGTAACGGTAACCACCCACCACACCCACACGCAAACCGGCCAGCACGAAAGCAAGTTCGGCATGACCCGCGAAGAGATTTTGGAAGCGGCAAATTTTTGCAAACAGCACAACCTGCCATTGAACGGAATTCATTTTCATCAAGGCTCTAACTTTCGGGATGCGAGTCCGTTGAAAGCGGCGATTGAGTTGGGATTGGATATTGCAAAGGAGATTGGTTTCGTAAACGAATGGCATTTTTGCCCCGGCGGCGGATGGGGCGTGGCCTATCACGAGGATGAACTTCCACAGCCTGATGTAAATGAGTATGTGCGCGTGATCGCGGAGAATGTGATCGCAAGCTGTGCGTCTCACGGACTCACCCTGCCTCATTTACATTTGGAACCTGGGCGCAGTTTGGCGGCGCGGGCGGGTGTGGCTGTTTACAGGGTGGGCGCAGTCAAAAGACGCGGCGATAAAGTTTGGATATTAACCGACGGCGGCATGACGGATAATCCGCGCCATGCAATGTATGGAGCGAGATACTCTTGTTTAACGGTATCAGGCCCGGGCGGGGAGAGAAGCGAGGTGGTCTCCATCGCGGGGCCGTATTGCGAGTCAGGGGATGTGATCATCGAAGACCTGCCCATGCCGAAAATCAAAGAAGGGGATTTGATCGCCATCCCGGTTTCGGGCGCATATCATTTGAGCATGGCATCCAATTACAATGGCTCACGCAAGCCAGCGGTATTGTGGCTTGAAAACGGCTCGGTCAAAATAATTCAAAGGCGGGAAACAGCGGATGATCTTATGCGGCGCGACGAAGCGTTATAGTTTAGGGGGGTTTCATTTCAGTTGAAACGCCTCCATATAATTTCATTCAATTTCCAATGAGAAAAATACTTCCACAATACGCGGGTCAAATTGTTTGCCTGCGCGTTCGATGATATATTCGCGGGTTTTTTTCTTCGACCAGGCCTTGCGATAGGGGCGGTCTGAAGTCAGCGCATCCCAAACATCTATGATCGAAAAGATACGCGCGGAAAGCGGAATTTGCTCGCCTTTTAATCCGCGCGGGTAGCCTGCGCCGTTCCAGTATTCGTGATGACAAAAAGGAATATCGATGGCGGGTTGCAAAAATGAGATGGATGAAAGCATGTCGTAGGCATATTGTGTATGCTGCTGCATGATGGTTCGTTCCTGCGCGGTGAAGGGGCCGGGTTTATGTAAAATCGAATCCGGGATTCCCATTTTGCCGATGTCGTGCAGGAGCGCGCCGCGGCGGATATGCTCAATTTCATTTTCGGGGATTTTGAGAGCATGGGCAAGTTTCAAGGTTAATTCGGTGACGCGGCGGGTGTGGCCTTCGGTGATCTCATCACGAAGTTCGAGCGCGCGCGCCCAGCCCGCCAGGGTATTGTCATACGCGAGGGCAAGTTCATCGGCATGTTGAAGCGTTTGCTCGAATAACATGGCGCGGTGAATGGCATTGCCAGCCGTTTCTGCAAAAGCAATCAGGATGCGTATTTCTGTTTCGCTAAAAATATGCCGCTCAAACATCCAAATATGCAGTACGCCGATAATTTTTTCCTGCGCGTGCAGCGGCAGGGAGATGCCGCCGTGTAATTTTTGCAGTCTTTTCTTTTCTCCATCCAGCATAACCATGACGGGGTCTTTTTGCATATCTTCTGTCACATAAATCTCGCCGGTTATGGCAACATGGCCGGTAATGCCTTCGCCGGGGCGATGGCGGAGGATGGATTCATCCTTCAATTTATTTTTAGACTCCCCTCTTGCAGAAAACCAGCCATGCGAGACGTAATCGCCGCTTTCAGAGTCAAGCAGAAAGATGGAGCCATAATCGCCTGCAACCGCGCGCATGGCCTGTTTCGCCAAAACCGGAACCATCTCTGTCACGCTTTGCGCGGTACGCAAAGCGGCAGAAGCGGCGGCTAAAGCCTCCAGTTCATGCGCATGATGGCGAAGTTCATCTTCGGCGCGTTTGCGCTCGGTAATATCCACCATCACGCCTTCAATGTATTGCACGTTGCCCGCATCGTCTGCCACGCCCGCTCCCCATTCATCCACCCAGCGCCATTCGCCAGATGTATGGCGGATACGATAAGTGATATGAAAAGACCCCTGGTTGGCAGTTGCAATTTTAGCGGTGGAAGACAGGGGAATATTAACCAGGTCGTCTGGATGATACAGATCAAAGAAGCTAAGCCCCTCCTCCAAAAATTCCTTTTTGGAATGACCGCTAAGTTCCTCAATCGAATCGTTCAAGTAAAGAAAGGTGTAACGTTCATCGTTTTTACATAAATAAACAACGCTGGGGATATTTTCAGCCAGCGTGCGGAATTTCATTTCGCTTGCCTTTAGCGCATCTTCAGCTTGTTTGCGCTCGGTGATAGTACGTATGATGCCTTCAGTGCTAATTGGCTGTCCGGCAGCGTCAAAAATGGCGTGCGCCGTAATGGAGACGAAGGCTAAATTTTCATCCTTCCGCTTGAGGCGCGCTTCAAAGTCGTTGACCGAACCTTTCTTTTCAATCACCGCAACCAGAGCGTTATAATCTTCCGGGAAGGCATAGAATTCCGTAACATTATGACCAATGACTTCTTCCTGCTTATATCCTGTCTGCTTTTCGACGGAGGGACTTATGTCAGTGAGAATGCCGTGATAATCTGTTCGGTAATGCATATCTTCAAGGTTTTCATAAATTCGCCGATATTTTTCCTCGCTTTCACGCAACGCGATATTCATCTGCTTGCGTTCCGTAATATCGCGGTAGTTTACGACAATGCCATTTATATACGGATCATCCAACATGTTGTGACCGGTGACCTCAAAATGACGCCATTCCCCGTCCTTCCGCTGAAAGCGATATTCAGTCGTTCGGACTACGCCCGGAGTTGCTGTGCCTTCTGCGAAAGTTTCCAACACTCTGGGGATATCCTGCGGGTGGATATATCGGAATGCGCTTTGACCTAATATTTCCTCGGGGGTGTACCCCGTCAAGCGCTCCCCCGAAGGGGCAATGTAACGGGCAATTCCCTCCCCATCCACAATCACCACACCCTCGGCAGAGTTCTCGATCAGCACACGGAAATACGCCTCGCGCTCTGCAAGCGCCTTTTCAACGCGTTTGCGCTCGCTGATATCGCGGACAATGCCCTGCAAAAATCCATTGGGCAGCATTCGGGCGCTGATCTCAACCGGTATCGGAGAACCATCCTTCCGTTTGAGCAGGCGCTCGACGATCAATATTTTTCCAGCGCGCAGGTCTTCGATCCGAAAGGGGACNNCGCTCGGTATCCGCCAGGAAAATGCCGTCTGAAGCCTGTTCAACCAGGGTGCGGTAGCGGGTTTCGGACATGCGAACTTCATTAACAAGATTCGCATTCTCGATGATAAAGGCAGCGTGCCCGGCCATTGCTTTTGCAAGCCGAATATCCGCCGGGGTAAATTCACGCCGGCGGCGGCTTTCCCAAATTTCGATATCGCCGAACAATTGACCATGAGCCATGATCGGCACAAACATCATGGATTTGATTCCGTAAACCGCAAATTGCTCGCGCTCGACGGGCCTCATCACTTCATCATCCGCGTGCATAATGACCACTTCGCCATCTTGCATGGCTATCATAATGGTTACGTAATCGCTATTTAGATAGACCTGCCCCAAATCCTGATGAACTTCGGAGGAGGATGCCTCCTCAGCCCAGTACTCCCCCACCACCTGCATGGTTCCATCAGCCAGATTTACCGCCATGATGTTGCCGCTGGTGGCTTGCAGGGCCTCCGTCATATGACGCGCAAGTTTCGCAAGTAATTCATGCGGATCCATGATGCTGGCGGTTATATCCTGCGCGGCGGCATATAATTGTTCGAGTTCGGCGGCTTTTGTTCGAATATCGGCATCGAGCCCGGCTTTCACCATGGAAAGGGCAATTTGCCTGGCGGCCTGCTCCGCCAGTTCAACTTCATCCATGGAGAACTGATGATGTTCTCGAAAGCCAAACACAAGCGTGCCCAGCTTACGGTCATTTGCAATAAGCGGCAGCCCCAGGGCAGAATGGGCCGGAAATAGCGCGGCAAGATGCGGGCTGATGTGAACTGAATTTCTTATATCCTCCACCGCCAAAACCTGGCCGCTCTCCAGAATGGAACGGCTGAATATCTTCTCGCCGGGTTTTACGTTTGAGTAAAACGAAAGGGGAACTTTGAACATTTCGGAACTGATAAATTTCCCGGGCTGCTGGGCGCTTTCGTCCCAAAGTGAGAAATAAAATCCGTCTGCGCTTAAGGCTTTTTCAAGCACTGCAATGAATTTTTCAAGCATGGCTTCGAGGTTTGGCGTTTCAAGGGTGGTTTGAGTAATTTCATTCAGGAGCGCCTGATGACGGGCATAGGTCAATATCCGCTGTTCCGATTCTATTTTTTCGAGCGCATAGGCCAGGTCGTCCGCCAGTTCGGTCAATAAATTGATTTCTTCCGCGTCAAATATGCCGGATGGAGACGGATGCACCACGGTGAGAACGCCAAAGATACGCGCTTCTCGAACGATGGGCAATGCCAGCGAAGAGCGGCGCGGATATTTCTTCAAGAGCGGGCAGGCAGGGCATGGATCGTTTTCAGCAGGCTCGACGAGGAAGGGCTGTTTGGAACGAACCGCCGTGGCAACGCATGAAGGTCCGCTTCCCTCCCCATCCAGCCTGGTAGTAAACAATGTTGAATCAATCGTTTCCCCGGCAGATGAGGCCAAATTGAGCGTAACGCCGTCCGCCGCCAGCAGGCTGATCCAGGAAAATATATAGCCGCGCTCGACGATAAGAATTTCACAAGTTCGCTGGAGTATCCGCGCGGCATCCTGTTCGCGAACGATGAGTTGATTAACATCGCTCAGCGTGCGCAGGAGGCGGCTGAGGCGTTGTTCGCGCGCCAGAAGTTCACGCGACCTTTCGAGATTCTTTCCCAAAACTCCCAACAAGTATGTGATCGATATCAAAATGGCAATGCTCAAAATCAGGAAAACCACCGTGCCGCTCACCCAGGCCCCACCATCCACCGAGTTGATCTGGCGCGCAGGCGGGACAATTATGTGCCCATTCACCTGAAGCCAGCCAACCACGATCATCGTAATGAGGCTGATGAAGAATGTTGTCAGGCTGTAGCGAAGATCCAAGAATACCGCTGAAAGAATGACAAAAGCGAAGAGAAAAATTCGCCCGTCGCCGCTGAGGGATGATTGAACCAGCCCAATGCTCCCGAGCGCGTAAAAAATAAAGAGCAGGCTCCCCGCGCGGATGGTGAACGGTACTTTACGGGCAAATGTAATCGCCGCGAGCAGGGCTGTTGTACCCACATAAATAGTTAATGTTAAAGCAGCCAAAAACAGCGGGTTGGCGGCGCCTTCCGCTTCTATCTGGTATGTTTGGTAAACATTATTAATCCCCGCCAGGAGACCGACGATCCAAATGGCGAGTATTCCGCGTAAAATCCCCTCCAAAATATACTCGCGCCATTCTTGAAGGTCACGCGAGGCAAATGGATCAAATAATGAAGTGGGAGATGGAAAGGGTTTCATGAATTTGCTCGAATTATACAGTTCAAAAAGACAAAAATTAGATTAGTGTCTCCGACTCTCCGTGAATTGCCGTGATATACCCCTAGATGTAGGTCGGATTGCCAGGCAGACTTACGCCGTACCGCCAGATGTGGCTGGTTCATCACGATAATTTTTAAAACAGCCTGATGTCTTACGGCTCCCACACATAGTGGACGAGGGCAGTGATGGCTGGCTTGCCTGCAAGATAATCCATGCCGACGGCCCAGGTTTGCCAGTCGAGCTGGCCGAATTCGTCCGTGCCGGGGAAGTAGACGGAGTAATAATTCATGCCAGGGTAGGGCCATTCAGGGATATAGGTTGCGCCGCCGGTTTGCAGTTGACTGCAAACGATCAATGAGTTTGGCGTGAACACCTGCTGTAGTGTCGGCAGGATAATTTCCTGAAACGAGCCGATGGTGGATTCGCCACTCCCAAAGGATAAGCCCCAATCAGCCTGGAAGGTGGTTTCAAAAACAAACTTCGCATGTTCCACGTCATAATTAATGACATTGCCATTGCGATAATATCGAACAGCCATGCCATTGGATGAGGACACAAGCGAGGCCAGCAGTGCGCCATCTTTGGTTGCAACGGCTTTGGACAGGGAGTTGATCAACTCCGTGCCGCGGATGTCGGCGCAAAAATCGGGGGGCTGGGTTGGGATGGGCGTCTGGGTGAAAACGGGGGGCTGTGTCAGCGTGGGGATGGCAGTCAAGGTTGGGGAGGCGGCCAATGCCGGTTGGGGCGTATCAGTTGGCAGGGCGGTGGGAGGCGGAGGCTCATCCACGGGAACTGCGCAGGAGGCGAGAGTCAACAGCAATAACGATAAAAGTATGCGTCTCATTTTTCTTCCTTTCACAAATACAGGGCTTTCGCTTTTTCGTGTCACCCTCCCGAAGGAAATCGGGACGATGTGAGCGTTAGCGAAGGGTCTCTACTCCTAGAATCAGAGATTTTCACCGCACTGGCGCGCGGCGCAAGTGTCGCTACGCTCAGAATGACAAGCGAAAGCCTCCAAAAAAAAAACTGGCGGGATGTCCCGCCAGTCATTGTACTATTTTACGCCCGCGGCTGTTTCTTCCGCCGCCTTTTTAAGGATGCGTTTGACCGCCTCCGTCACACCGCCGACTGGATTCTTTAAAGTTTCAAAAGCTATTTCGGCAATTTCGGGAGCCATGCGTTTTAGGTTGCGAAAACGGCGCGCGAGAAAAGTTTCATCAGGCGTTGGTTCTTCGAGCGCGGTTTGAATCTCCTGCAATTCAGCCCGCACATCATTTTTATCTTCCGATTTGATGTCTTGTTTCGCATCAAGTTTTTTGTAAATTTCATCGAACAGGGGCGCAATGTTTATCGATTGATTGGAAACCTTGTTATTGTTCCCAACCACGATATTGCTGCCTTGCACACTGCCGCCAATGACGATGCTGTTATTCCCGGCGCGTAAACCGTTTTTATCATTTTTAGCCGTCATGTTTTCCTCCGATATAGTTTAGACAACCTTCGGCGCGATCACCACGCGAAAGCCGAGATCATCATTGAACATGAGCGGGATGGACCAGTTGCAAAACGATGAACGCGCAAACCATTGATACCCGATCCACGACCCGCCGCGCACGATGCGGTATTTTTTATCTTCATCGTACCACGAGCCTGTCCATTCCCAAACGTTGCCGCTCATATCCCAGGCATCCGTTGGGCTGACGCCCTGTGGAAACGTGCAGACCACGGTGGTGCCGCCCAGCCCCGAGCCTGTCGAGTCGCTGTCCCAGGTATTGGCGGCGGCTTTATCAAAGCCTTCGCCCCAGGGATACTCGCTGCCATGGTCTCCCCTTGCGGCGCGTTCCCATTCATCATCGCGCGGCAGGCGGATGGTGTAGCCCTCCGGCACAGCCACGATCTTTTTCGCAAGCCAGCTGCAATAGGCCTGCGCTTCATACCAACTGACTCCCACCACCGGCACAATTGGGTTGCTCAACTCGATGTTATGCCAGTAATAAGGCATGTTGCGTTTTGCAAGCGGACGATGCTCCAGCCAATCCCGCGAGACGGCTTCCATTGTGCGCGCATCATATTTTCCGGTGCGCCACTCCCAGCCTTCGTCGCTCCAAAATTCGCGGGTCTGGTATCCGTCCTCTTTGACGAAGCGGGCATACTGGATGTTGGTAACTTGATATTTGCCGATGAAATACATATATGGGATTTCTCGCGCTTCTTTCTTAACCCCGGCCTGATACTCACCAGCAGGCACTTCCACAAACCGATCCAGGTCGCCGGGCCGCCAGCCAAGCCGCCCCAACAGCAGGCCTGCGTGTCTTCGTATCTCCGGGCGGATGCTGCTGCCCTGCATAGTGGTGACCAAAGATTGCGTAACGTGTTCCTTGCTCTGCAAAGGAACGCCGCCCGGCCATGTATCCAACACGGCATCGCCGGCCAGCACAACCGCTTCACCGGGGGGGCCGGGTTGATGATCCACCAGCGCTTCCACAACTTCACCGGACACCTTTGGCAGTTGCTGGCGAATGCCAAGATAGCCGATGGTGAGCAGGGTCACTTCACGCCAGGCCTGCTCCCCCACATGCTGGGAAAGAGTCTCGATGATCGGCGTAGAGTTACCCTGTCCCTTTAAAGCAAGCGCAACAGCGGCGAGATATTCTTCAAAAGTCAGGTGAATGAATCCATATTCACCTGGCCCGCGCTCCAAAAGGATGGCGGCGTGATCGTGCACATCGGTAAGAAATTGGCGCGCAGCCTGATGTGGTGACGGGTCGCCGCGTTCCAGAAAAAGCTCCTCCAATTTGCGGCGCATGTCTTCGCGCCCCACCAGCCCAACCCCAGGGCTGACTTCGTGCATCCACAACGCCAGCGGCGCAAGGATGCGGATCGTTTGGATCTCGTCGATGTCGCGTCCGGGCGCGCGTCCGCTGATACTGCGGGCGCGATTCCAGGTGGAAAGCAAAGTGTTTACATATTGGTCGTAGAGCTGCACACGGCGTTCGGGCAGTGACACACCCTGCCGTTTCATCAACGCAAGAATGGTGAGCAGTAATGGCGTGGATGCCAGTTGCCGCACGCCGGGGTTTTGTTGAATGGCGTCCAGCAGTTCGCGGCGGTCTGTTTCAGCGTCGGCGCGGGCTACGGCGGTATTCCCTTGCGCCTGTTTTTCAAGGGCAGTTGTCCAATGCCCCACAAATTCCTCGATCTCATCCTCTTCGAAATCGACGATGGTACATTCCACCAAATCCTCCGCCGAGGGACGCACGGCGCGATACCCAACCACGCGGCTGGTGAGAACGAACTTATTGCCCTCGCGGCGGTGGAAAGCGAAGAAGTCCACCACGCGCTCGACTACTGTGTTGCGCATGTTCAAATCGCGGACTTCATCGAGACCATCCAGCAAAATCAACGCCCGCCCGGCTTTGAGCGCTTCATGCAGCATGGGGCCCACCGGCAAATCCGCGCCGATGCCGTCAAAATATTCGGCGATGAAATCATCCAAACGAATATCGCGGGTTTGCAGTGAATTTGCAAAAGCCGCCAGAGGCAGAAGGATGGGCAGAAAATCATCCAACCCAATCATTTGCCCCTCTCCGCGGGCAAGGCGCAGCGCCAGATATTTTACAAAAGTGGTTTTCCCGGCTCCGGGGTCTCCCAGCACGATCACGCCGGAATGTTTTTGTAATACATCCAAAAGCGGAACGGGATCTCCAAAGTGAAGGAGTTCCTGGTCATGGTCGGTGATTTCGCGCCCGGCCAGGCTGAGGTCGCGCTTCCATGTATCGCCTTCGGGAAGTTCCATGCGCGCCTTGAGCGGAACATACAAGTCGAGCAGTTTTAATTTAAGCGGAACACGGTCTGAAACCCCCATGCCTTTCATGCTGAGGTAATAATGGCGGTCGGTCAGGTAGTTGAGATATGCCGCAGTGGACTCCCGAATCGTCTCGGCTGGCAGAGCAGGCTGAAGGTCCCGCCAGAAGCGATCTGCAAGCACAATGGTCTGCCCGTGGATGATGGCGCTGTCTGTCACAGCCCCGCCGATGGCAATGCTCTGGTCGCCTGCCTGTATTTCCATCTCAGATTTTGTTTGTTTGGTGGTTTTTTTAGGGGGTGTTCTTTTTTCGGTCATGCCCGGCCTCGTTGGTTAAAGGCAGTATACAATAATTCGAGTCAACCGGTCTTTACCGAATTGAAAGGTGTGCAAGCAAAAGGTGTCAGGGGAGGCAGAGGGTTCGCTGGGCTGTGAAAGGCCCTC